>Ga0194110_10001530_pt1 | contig 29624 bp, 32 predicted proteins | sample TA2Kig1200mmetaG_FD_146192 | JGI IMG/M metagenome (GOLD analysis project Ga0194110, IMG submission 146192) | Freshwater microbial communities from Lake Tanganyika, Tanzania - TA2015032 Kigoma Deep Cast 1200m | ecosystem: Environmental > Aquatic > Freshwater > Lake | place: Tanzania: Lake...
ATACGAACATCCCGCAGAACTCGCACGAAGATCAAGACATCACCGACCAGCTGTACGGCGGGGATCAAGAGATGCGGATCAAACAGGAGATCCTCCTCGGCATCGGGGGCTTCCGTGCACTGAAGGCGCTCGGAATCCACCCCTCGGTTTGCCATATGAACGAAGGGCACTCGGCATTCCTGAGCCTCGAACGATGCAGAGACCTGATGGTTACCTCCAAGCTCTCGTTCGCCGATGCACGTGAGACCACAACGGCGGGATTGGTTTTCACAACGCACACCCCTGTACCCGCAGGTAATGACTACTTCTCTGCCGAGCTGATGGAAAAGTATTTCTCCGGCCTTCAGAAGGAACTGGGGCTGACCAGCAAAGAATTTCTCGGCCTTGGGCGGAAAGATCCCGGCGATGATCAGGAACCGTTCTGCATGACTGTTCTCGCCCTCCGTATGGCCGGAACAAGCAATGGGGTGGCACGGCTGCACGGCACGGTGTCGCGCAAGATGTGGCAAAGCGTCTGGCCCGGAGTGCCGCTGACGGAGACGCCGATCATCTCGATTACCAACGGGGTCCACGCACCCTCCTGGATCAGCCGGGAGATGGCAGGTCTTTACGATCGCTACCTCGGGCCGCGATGGCACGAGGATCCGGGAGACTATGGCCTCTGGGGCCGGGTGCACCACATTCCCGACGAGGAACTGTGGCGCACACACGAGCGGCGGAGGGAGCGACTCGTTGCATTCGCTCGCACGCGTCTAGCTCTGCAGCTAGAATCGCGCGGCGCGCCTCCGTCCGAAGTGGCTCAGGCGAAGGAGGTGCTGAACTCCGAGGCTCTCACCATCGGTTTCGGCCGCCGGTTTGCGACGTACAAGCGGGCCAACCTTCTGCTGAAGGATCGCGAGAGATTGATCGGAATCCTGACAAACAAAGAGAGGCCGGTACAAATCATCATCGCCGGGAAGGCGCACCCGAACGACACACCCGGCAAGGAACTCATCAGGCAGATCATCCACTTCGAACGCCATTCCGGCGTGCGGCGGAGGATGGTGTTCCTAGAGGACTACGACATGGTCGTCGCTCGCTACATGCTCCAAGGAGCAGATGTCTGGCTGAATACCCCGCGCCGCCCCCTCGAAGCGAGCGGCACCAGCGGCATGAAGGCGACGCTCAACGGAGCCATCCATCTTAGCGTGCTCGACGGTTGGTGGGAGGAGGCGTACAGCGTGCACACCGGATGGGCTATTGGGAGAGGCGAAGAGTACGCCGATGAGAAACTACAGGATCAGGTCGAATCCAACGCTCTTTACGATCTATTGGAGAAAGACATTGTCCCGCTGTTTTATACCCGCGGTGAAGATGGCCTTCCCCGTCAGTGGATCAGCAAGATGAAGAGTGCTATGCGAGCCATCGGACCCCGCTTCAACACGAACCGGATGGTGAGAGAATACACGGAGCAGATGTACCTCCCCGCTATCGACCGTCACGCCAACCTCTCCGCCAACAACCACGAGCGCGCAAAAGGCTTTGCTGCATGGAAGCAAAACCTTCGGAAGAGCTGGCATACGATCAAGATCGGAGAAGTCATTGTCGATGAGCGAACTGCATTGAAGGTTGGCGAAAGCTTGACCGTTCGCGCACAGATCGATCTCGGCAATCTCAAACCGGAGGACGTATCTGTCGAGCTTTACTACGGGGCGTTGAACGCAAATGGGGAAATCGAAACTCCCAAGCTCGCCCTGATGAAGCCCGGCGACAAGCCGAAGGGTACAGTGTACGAATATGTCGGCGTCAACAAACTCGATACAAGCGGCCGGTTGGGTCACACCATTCACGTCCTGCCGCGGCATGAGGACCTGGACAATCCGTACAAGCTCGGGTTGGTACTCTGGGCATAGCACCCGTTGAAGGTTTCCTTCCTCTTTGGCTTCGGGTAAAGGAAACTTTCATCAGATCATACAGAGGAGGGTCAATTCCATGGATGACGAGAACAGAGTTACGAGAAGGTCGTTTGTCAAGACGGTAGCGATTGGGGCTGCAGCGGCGTTCGTCGCGGGCAAAAGCAATCCCTTTGAATCACTCGCAGCAAGCCAGACTCTGGGACGTGAGCTGCCCAAGCGCCCCCTCGGCCAAACAGGACATGAGGTGACCATCTTCAGCCTCGGAGGCCAGGCAACATTGGAGAAGACCGGGACCAGGGACGAGTCGGTCGCTATCATCAACCGGGCTATTGACCTCGGCGTCAACTACATCGACACGGCAGCAGCGTACGGGCAGGGAATCAGCGAAACGTACATTGGCGAAGTGTTGAAGACCAGGCGAAAGGAGGTCTTCCTTGCGTCCAAAACGAACGACCGGACGTACGATGGATCGATGCGACTCTTGGAGCGCTCTCTCAAGAACCTACAGACCGACCATCTCGATACGTGGCAGCTTCACAACGTTCGCACACAGGAAGATCTTGACCGCATCTTTGCCGACAACGGCGCAATCAAGGCAATGGAGAAGGCTCGGGACGAGAAGATGGTCAGATTCCTCGGCATCACGGGTCACCGCGACCCGTTCGTCCTTCTCAAAGGCATCGAGCAGTATCCGTTTGATTCTATCCTGATGGCCTTGAACGCGGCAGACAAGCACAATGCATCGTTCATCGACAACCTCCTGCCAGCGGCTGTCGAAAAGAAAATGGCGATCATCGGGATGAAGATCCCCGCGCGAGGCAGGATCTTCCGAGAAGGAGGCATTACCTCAATGGAGCAGGCAATGCTTTACGTCCTGACGCTTCCGGTCAACACCGTCATCGTCGGCATCTCGACGATGAAGGAGCTTGAAGAGGATGTTCAGCTCGCGAAGGACTTCGAGCCATACTCGGAGGAAGAAATGAAGAGGATTGAGGAATTGACGAAGCCCTACTACGCGGACGCAAGCTGGTTCAAGCTAAAGTGGTAAGATTCTTGTTGAACCTTCCGAAGGTCGCCGACGGCTCCTCTGGACCTTCGGAAGGTCCCCATGTCCGTTTAGAACCCTCTCGCAAACATCCCCCAGAACTGGTTTCCAAGCTCCCACCACCTTGTCATCGTCGCGCGGGCGAAATCGTTGGAATAGGCCGTCAGGTACTCCCTCACTTGCTTGCGTCCCTGCTCCGATTTGTCTTTCTTCAACATCTCTTGCACCCGCTGCTCGACGATCGGGAGTTCAGCAAAGCCTTTTTCCTCGAACTGCATCACTGCGCTTTCAATGAATTCCCGGGTCCTCCCCCATTGGATCGTGGCAAGCCTGTTCGTGCGCCGGAACCACCAGCTCGCCGCATCCTCCCGGTACTTGTGTTGCCCGCAGATCTCGAAGCTGCCGGGCAATTCCAGCATACCGGCGAATATCGGAAAGCGCGGACTCTGGGCGGGATTGTCAAATGAAAACCAGGCAACTGCCCCAACCTCATCCGGCAGCCAGCCCCGGCACTGGATAATCTGAGAGTACGAGCACGCCGAGATGGCGATCGTCCGCGTCGGCTCTACGGCACCGGATTTGACACCGTTGAGCAAGAGAATCATGTCGCGCGTCATCCACGGGTTGGCCACGGGGCTTTTGATCATCTCCGGCTCCCTGCTCGCTGCAGTGTCCTGAGCCATCCTTCCGCGGCCCCTCGGCCTCTGGACCATAAGGTTCTTCGTCATATCATACTCTGTCCCCTCGTACGTCTCACGGTACATCTTGAAGATATCCCGGACCGATAGTTTGTTGTCGGGTTTCACGCTGAACGGGAGTTCCTCGGCGTCCAACTTGAGGTTCAGGGATGGAGCAAACGTCGAGAAAACGTAGAATTCGCGAATCGAGAACGGCTTGCGACCGCTGTATGCCTTCCAGAATTTGAACGGCTCCCCACTCTTCGGATCCCACCATCCCATCTCCTCCGCGAGCGTGAAGACATTTTCGGATGCCATATAGCGGTTGGGATCTTTCAGGTTTAACTCGCTGATGCGCGGTATGTTGGCCGACACGCCGATGTGCTCGTCGGGAATGCGAACGGCTGCCCACACCGCACCTTTCTCGGCCGGCCCCGCTCCAAAGATCTCGAACTGCCAAACCTCCTTCGTGTCCGCCACGGTCAGACACTCCCCCCAATCTCCGTAGCCGTATTTCGTTGCCAGGCTTCCCATCAGCTTGATCGCATCCCGTGCCGTGGTGCAGCGCTCCAGGGCAATGGCCTGCAGCTCTTCGATCAGGAACATCCCCTCATCGTTGCGAAGCTCGGGTCGACCTCCAATCGTCGTCTCGCCGAAAGCAAGCTGCTTTTCGTTCAAACAGGGATACGCAGTGTTTAGGTAGGAGTACGTTTCCTCGACCTCTGGGATCTCCCCTTTCAGGAGCTTGCCCCGCATGTCGGTCGGCGTCTCCGTGTGCAGATTACCCCAGTAGATCTTGCGCACGGCACCTTTGTCATTCTTCTTGTGCGGAACAATATTGACCCACGTCCGGTAGTTGCCGTCGCACGTGTGGCAGGTTATCACAGATCCGTCTGCCGTAGCGAGGCGTCCCGCCATGATGCTCGTACATCCCTCGTCAGCTTCGATCTGCTTCTGGTACTGACCGAACGCCAGAGAGCAGAGGGCAACAAGAAGCAGCGCAACGAGAGGGACGATGGGCCTTCTCGGGAAACGAATTGGGAAGATGGATTCCATGGCAGTTTACCCTTTCTTGGTAAGATGGAAGGATGAACTAACTCACTTATTCATACGCGATCCGTTCGCGTGGAGACTCGTTTGGATTGCGGAGGAAGGCTCCGACACCCTTCTCGATCACCTCCGCATATCGGGGAACATTTGTGCAGGACAGGGGCTTATCGGGATGCATCTCCGTCCAGCTTTCCATCGTCTGCAACACAGCAGAGGTATGCCGCCCCACGCGGACGTCGATATGCCATCCTTTCTCATCGATCTTTTCGAAGAGCAGCCCGTGCTTCCCTGCCTTCATGACGAATTCATCTATCCCTGTCAACAATTGCTCTCGCGTCGTCTTTCCCCGCGTGGCATCCAGGAACGGCTCAGGAGCCTCGAACAGGAGCGACACCGCATCGGAGTAGTCGCCGATTTCCCTGTGCGAAAGCCCATGCAGGTTCTTGGGAGAAAACTCCATGCCCATTTTGAAACCTTCGAGGTCGGTCAGCGTCATCGAGACAAACGTCGCCAGCTCCTGCCCCCGCTCGTGCGTAACGATGGTGCTGATCACGGGATACTGAAGCTCCGCTTCGTGGAGATCGATGACGATATCGACTTTTTCCTTCCTGATCATTTCCATGAGGGCGTAGCACGTCTGCTCGGTGAGTGTCCCATTGGGCCTCCCCGGGAAGCAGCGGTTCAGGTTGCGGATGTCGACGTATGCAAGATACTGGCCACTCGGATAGTGGATGTACACTTCGGGATCGGGCCACTGGTCGAGAGGATTCGACCACCGATCACCGAGGCGAAAAGTCTGTTCACCCCATGTCGTGGGAATGGCGAAATCTGGAGGATACGCACCGCCGAGGCGCGTGACCGTGGTCCCACTCCGGTTCGCGCTCAACACGACGATCAATCTTCCCTTTTTCATTACGGCATTCTCGGCAAACAGCCACGTGGCTAATCGCCCCGCGGGCTCCTCCGGATGAGTACCGCCTAGGACGCAGATCGTAGCCCCGGGTTCCTCCCCCTCCAGGAAGTAAAGGTTGCAGTCGTTGACAGTTCCCTCGATGCCCGAGAAATAGCTGCCGAGCTTCTTGACGGAGGAAACGCCCTCACCGAGAGCGACCGGCTCCGCCAGGCGCCGGCTTTCGTAGAAACTCACCCCCGACGTGACAAGCAGCAGCAAACCCAAGATGCCAAATCCAGATTTTCTGACAATGGGTGCCATGGTTTCCCTTACTTCAGCATGAAGAGCCGCAGGAGGAATGGGATCAGCACGATGATATACAGCACTTCTTTCTCCCATTCCTTTGTCTTGACCACGTTGTAGATCAGCAAGACGCTGACGTAGGCCACCAGCAAATAGTAGATGATCGTGATGATGAGATCCATCGACGCCCCTTTCCTACAATCCAGTCAGAAAGCTCAAGTCCTTGCTGTAAATGACCATCAACGTACCCACAATGATGATAATGATTGCCGGGATCAGGCACGCTTTCAGGAAGCGCGCGTATGAGTCCCGGTATCCTGTGACGCTCACGGTCAGCCGTCCAATGATCGCCGTAGGTGGAAGCCCATCTCCCAGGGGCCAGATCACGCTCATGCCGGCCAGGGCGACGATCGGATCCAGACCGATCGTGTTGAAAAGCAAGACCAGCGGCACGCCAATCACGGGCGCAGCACCCCACATCAGAACGGCTTCGGAAAATGGAAGCACAATGAAGAGCGTCGCAAAAACCACGGACACAGGAAGCGTTACCGTGGTAACCGCCAGCAATCCACGCACACCGGTCAGCGTCATGATTTGCACCAGAACGCCGACGCACGTCAGCGTTGCGATGAGCGGCAGGAGCTGCTCAACCGTGTCCCTGGAGATTTGGAAGAGTCTGATCTTCTGCGGGGAGAGGAGGTACGATGTCAACGCTGCACACAGAAACATGAGCGGCAATCCCAGTACCGGCGTGGAATGTGGCCAGGTTCTCCCTACGACGGTGAGGGCAAGAAACACGGCAAACGGCAGGAGAACTCTGAACCAGTTCATTCGTGCCGGTGGGATGGGAAGATCCGCGAGGGCTCGCTCAATATCGGCCGACTCTCCCTTCCACCCCAGAATAAACACCGTAAGCAATCCTGCGACCAGGCAGGGCACGAGCAGCGGCCAGAAAAATCCCACGTACGGCATATTGACACCCGCCGCTGTCATCATCGCCCACAGGCTGACCGGCGGCGCTGCAGCACTCAGTCCGGCAACGATGAACACGATAGCCGCCGTCTTGACCTTCGGAATACCCATGCCCATCAGCACGGTGGCAACCATGCCGCCCGTGATTAAGACCGTCACGCTCCCAGCCCCCGTGAGCGCCCCCGGTATCAACAGCAGAACCGTCAGGAGGATGAGCAGGATCACCCGCTGCCGGTGGAACCGCTTGAACATGCCACGGACAACGAACGCGACGCCTCCGGACTCCTTCAGGATGTTCATAAAGAGCGTCGCAGTTACAAAAATGAGATTGATGTCGAGGTACGTCATCGCGCCTTCGGCGATGTGCCGCGCGGGTAGTCCAAAACCGCCCGCGAGACTTCCCGCAAGGGCCGCGATGAACATCGAGAGCTCTGTCGAGAGCTTCAGGAATTTCGCTCCCGCGTAGACGACGACCATCACGCCAAGAACAATCGCTGTATAGGATGTAAGATCCATGCTTCCTGTGCCGAGAGAGTTCTTTTCACCTTCGATGAACTCAATGCGTTGCGCAAGACATCATCAAATCCCCCTTTCCCCCTTTACGGAAGGGGGGAGGTAGTTCGCGTTGGTGGAGTTGATCAAGCGTGACCGTTTTGATGCTTTTGACTATCGAGAGCTTCGAGTGGTTCACGCGCTGTGATAACACAATTCTCCCTGGATGACTTGACTCCGAAGTTACCATCCACTCCCCCTTCTTCAAAAGGGGTTAGGGGGATTTCTCCGGGAGGAGCCCCCAAATCTCCACCACAATTCCGTCCAGATTCTGAAACACTTCGCTCGACGGATATCTTAATACTCGAAACCCTAGGCTCGTCAAATACTGATCTTTTGCCTTGTCTTTCTTCTTCCCTTTCTCCTCGTAGTGTTGGCTTCCATCAAGTTCGATAATGAGCTTCGCCGAAGCGCAGAAGAAATCAACGACATAACTACCTACGGGTTTCTGCCTATAGAATTGATGCCCTTTCAGTTGCTTACGTCGAATCCTGGACCAAAGGAGTCTTTCCGCATCTGTCATGTTCTTTCGCAGAGTGCGCGCAGTGTATTTGAGTCTTCTGTCGTAATGAAGCATCAAATCCCCCTAGCTCGCATTCGTGGAGCCTTTTGATCGTGACCGCTCTGATGCGTTTGTTCATCGAGAACTCCAACAGTTGCACAATCACGTAGACGACGACCATCACGCCGAGGACGATGCCGGCGTACGGAGTAAGGTCCATGGTTACTTCTGATAGAGGTTCTTCAGGACGTCAGACAGCTCCATGTTCTTCTCGAACGTCACCATCGGTATCTTCTTCCCTGTTGAGATCGCGGTGAACCGCTTGTCCTCATCCCCATCGCTTCGGACGATGAGCAGATCAGAAACCGGACAGACCGCATCGATCGAGAGCTCATCGGAATTGTCGCCTGGAGCAGCGCCCTGTGCCCGCCGCTCCATGCCTTCCACGTGCGCTCCTACGACCTTGATGCCCTGCTTCTTCGCTTCTGCGATGATCTCCTTCACCCGTTTGATTTCATCGTCGATCGAGACCTGCGCGGCTCCCATGCCTTTCAGACTCGCCCCGGTCACAATGATGACCGACTTGTAGGGTTTCCCCTCTTTCTGTTTCGCGGTGAGCTCGCCAACGCGTGCCTGAGGGTTATAAACATGATCAATCTTCATCTTCGAAAAGAAGACCTTGACCTTCAGTGGCCCTGGACTCTGACCGCATGATGTGAGGAGCACAGGCTCTCCGAGCTTGACCGCTTGATTCTGTGCAAGCAGTGAAAAGTGAGCCATAAGAAAAATGCAGAGGAGCAGAATGATTGTCGAGATACGCTTCATGTTCGTCTCCTTCAATACGGTTTTGGGAAAAACGCTTTCCTGTGGAGAAAGATCGTCAGAACCAAGAGTGTAAAATACGCGAGTGCGATGATCCCGGTGCCCGTGTCCAGTCCTGAGCGCCCGATCGTGATTCCATACCCGACGCGGGGCAGCGGAACCGGATCCCACGGGAGAGCATACTTCAGCGCAAGACCTTTGACGTGGAGGAGATGGATGACTGGAATATGCTGTTCAGCCATTGCAAAAACAACCCCAAACGTTTCCTTTGCCGACGGGAGTACAATTGACCTGTTGAGCCCCGGCTCAAGTTTGAGAACTAACGGATTCGTCCCGAGGTCAGCGTAACTTCCCCCAATATTGACAAATGCTTTGATCCTCCTCTTACCTGATGCCCCGCTATAGATCGCCATGCGCTCCGCGACGTTCCGTTGCAGGTCGGGTTCAAAGAGAAAGGGAATGCCCGAGTCCCCTATCTTTCTCATGAGCAGCTCTCGTATCTCTGCCTCGTACGTGCTTCCGATATCTCTGGCGCCCCCAAGAGAGACAGCGACGGGATCGATGTCGACAACTCCCTGGTTCTTGAGCACCTGAATGATGTCAAGCGCTGTGAAATCCGTGCCTGTCGCGCCGTAAGACGACGAACCGAGCGAGAGGATCATCAGAGGGTGGACATCGAGTGCCCGTGAAGCGGCAAGGGTAGCAACCACGAGTGCCGGAAAGGAACCCGAACATCCTACGCCAATTGTATCACCTGCAGTGACGCCGGCTTCTTGCAGAAGTTGAACCGCGACGCCTGCCATATTCGGATTTGTTGTCGTACGCTTCGCTTCCAGGGATCCCAGCGTCGTTGTGATCTCGGTGTACTCCTCACCGATAAGTCCTGTTTGATTCGGATCGACCGCAGCGTTAAAGGGGATACCTTCGGAGTTGAAATGCTGACGAATAACAGCAATCGCACGCTCCATGATTCGCGCTGCTTCCATCCTGGCATGATCACCGTACGGATCTCCCGCGGGGGACGCAACCCGCAACGTGAAAAATGCGGCGAGACTGATGATCCCGCAGAGAAGCAGAGCCCGGTCTTTCGGCGAGCGGAATAGTCCTTTCAAGCGGATGAACCACCGGATGCGCATTTCTTAGATTGCAGCTTTGAGGATCAGACCGAGAAAATAGACCGCAACAGTAACCGTAATTAGCGCAGCGGTTGTCGAGAGAACACCTTGCTTCTGGAAGTTGTTTGCTATAAGCCCCGGGATAACCCAGCCGATGACACGAAACTCGAGCGATACCGGATAGAGAAGGGGAAAAAGCTGGATCCAGTAATAGGCCCAGAGCGCACCCACCAGGACCATGAAAACGAACATCCGCCGCCCGAACAGGATCACATATCGCGTGGCCAGCTTGTAGCACAGGAGTGTCAGCAGAGCCGCCGCGAGCGTCCCCAGGAGACGAGACGGCTGATTCACGAAGAGCACCAGATAGCTCGGAACAATGATGCCCCCCGGATAGGTGCCGGTTACACCGATAAAGACGAGCGAGGCAATCAGTGCGACGAAGGCCAGTTCATATTCCATACTCTTCACCCACACGTTGCCAATATTCGACGAGCATTTTCCCAACGCCGCCAATGTTGCCGAATCCAAGAAGTACTCCTCGGTCTTCCATCCCCGCGGCGATGTTCACCGTTATCTCTTCTGCATCCACTGACCGAAGGACATCGACATTCTTCAAGGATCGCCGAACTGCGCGTGCGTGATCACCGACTACATGAACGCGCCGGAAGTGTGCGGACATTCCGTTCTTCAATGCAGCAACCCACTGAAGAGTTCTATCCCCGCGGTCGCCGCGGAGGCTCAGAAGTCCCGTTATTCCTGCCGAACCATTTGGGACCATGCTCCGGATTTTCTCGATCACCTTGAGTGTTGATTCTGGATCGTTCGCAGCGAAAGCGTTGGCAAGAAGAATCTGTTTGTCACCGACGCGGCATTTCCAGACTTTGAATTTCCCGATATCATAGATTGCCTTCAGCATTCCCCGCACAATCGTTTCATCATCAATGCCCTGGTCAGTCGCTACGGCAGCCACGAGATCCAGGTTCTCTGCGAACTCCCGGTTCCTGAGTTCAGGGTGCCGGCTGGCGAGCACATCGGCTCTTCCCGGGGGAACCGCCACAATCTTGCATTGTTCCGAATTCGTCAGATGTTGAGTGACATTTCGCCGAAGTTCTTCTGGGATGTATGCTCGCGCTCCGGGCGGGATATCGATGGCGAGGACGCGACCGATTTCATCTTCAGTCTCACCCATGGCATCCATGTGATCCCGCCGGATATTGGTGAGAACGACAGTGTTGGGTTTCAGGATACGATGAGATTCTATGTAGTGGTTTTCCTCCCTGATGCTCATGATCTCCACGACCAGGCAGTTTACCCCGGCGCCGACGGCTTTTTTCAGCACTTCCTTTTGTTCGATAACCGATGCGACGCCGCGCCGCGGGATATCCTGAATGGAGCCGTCAGGCAGCACAAATTGGGCCTGTGATCCGGTGGTTTTCGCCAGGACTCTGTGACCTCCTTCCCGCAAGACAGAAGCGAGAAGGCGGGCAACACTCGACTTGCCCCGCGTCCCGGTCACAGCAACCACAAGAGGAATACGATCTCTATGCCCACGGAGAGCCCGGGCCTCGTAGACAAGATACAGCATGAAAGCCGCCAGCGCGAAAAGGAGGATGACCAATGTCATCACCGAGGGGTGAGAAGGATAACGACCTATAATCTATCCAATTATTCCGGGGAAGCAAGGGCCCGAGGCTGATATTACCAAGAAGTCATTCTCAGTCCCGAGGCTTTCCACAGAATGACGTTCTCCTTCTTTCTGGTCAACCTCGCTACCCCAGATGTGCCATTCCCAAAACCGGCAAGGCGTTTCCTTCCCTCGCTGAAGACCTCTTGTCGAAGCGAGCATTGGTCGTCCGGAGCCATCGTGGCAAGCTTGTGGAGACAAAGCAGCAAGGGAAGCACACCTCGTGTTCCGCAACAGCAGGATCGAACACACATCTCTTGACCTTCTCTGAGGCAATCAATAGCTTGTACGAGTAAGACCCACCCTCAGCACGAAAGGAGGAGGCCTATGGTTCTCGCGTCAGAGGTGAAAGAAGGTGCAGCGCTCCACCTCGACGGCAAGCTGTACAAAGTGCTCGAAGTTGTCCGCCACGCTGGAAGCGGACAAATGCACGGGTTCATCGAACTGAAATTGAAGGACATCCGCTTCGGACATTTCTCGGACAAGAAGTTCAAGCAAACTGACAAGCTTGAAGAAGTTGAGCTCACCAAACGCCAAATGGACTACATCTACTCAGATGCTGATGCGTGCTACTTCATGGACCCAAACTCCTTCGAACAAGTCGGCGTGCCGAAAGAGTCGGTAGGGCACATAGAGAGGTTTCTGAAAGAAGGAATGAAGATGAGCGTCGAGTTGCTCGGTGAGGAGGCCGTGTCGGTCCAGTTCCCGAAGATCGTCGAACTGACGATCGCATCAACAGGAGCAGGGATCCGGGATGGCCAGGACAACACTATGAAGCCCGCAACGCTCGAGAACGGCATCGAAATCCTCGTGCCGCAGTTTATCGAGACAGGAGACAAGGTGCGCGTCGATACGGAGAAGGTGAAGTATGTCGAACGCGTGACGACAAAGAGAATCTGACAGCACCTCTAGGTTTACCACCACAAACATGAATCTCTGCGCCCCTGAAGCATCTGGCCCAGTTGGGCAAACCACTGACTCGGCTGACGACCCAACTCTTCTGTGAACCGGCTGGGCAAGTGCTCAGCCGGTTTTGTTTTTGCCTTGGAATTTCCTCTTTGCTGAAGAAAGTGCGAGGGGATGAAGATGGTTTGCGATTTGAGCTGTCTTGAGGGAAATTACTCGAGGATCTGCTCGACGTAGCGCGCGATCGCCGGCGAAGCTGTCAATCCAGGGGAGTCAATGCCAATCAGGTTCACAAATCCCTCCAAACCCCTTTCCTTCTCGTGAGCGATAACAAAGTCCTTCGGCGCCTCACCAAGTCGCTGCAGCTTTGGACGAATACCGCTCATGTCGGGTGCGATGTCCTCGTCGCTGATCCCGGGAAGAATGCGGCGGATGGATTCACCGAACGCGTGGCGTTTCGACTCCGCTACGCTGTAATCGAGACGTGCATCAGGAAGGTATTCCACATCCGGCCCGAATTTCAATCGCCCCCCCAAATCAAGCACCGCGTGAACGCCAAGCCCTTCATTTCGCGGGACCGGATATATAAGACGTGAGACAAGCCTTGACTTCGACGGGCTGACAGCGAAATACGATCCCTTCGCGAAAGCGAGCCGGTACCCGACCTTGTCGATATCGATGCCGACCATCGCAGCGACCCGGTCGCTCCGCAGTCCGGCTGCGTTGATCACCTTCTCGCTCGAAAACGACCACCGCAGCCCCAGCTCGTCGATGGTTATCGTATACCCGTTCCTCGCCGGCTCGATGCCGATAACCTCACAGCGATGCTGAACGGTGACACCGTTGTCCTTGGCTGTTTGGTAGAAAAAATCCATCAGCTCATGCGCACTCAGGATGCCGGTGAGAGGTGAGAAGAGAGAACCAATGGTGTTGATATTCGGCTCAAGCCTCAGCGTAGCTTCCCTGTCGAGCATTTCAAGCCGGACGCCGTTTCGAAGGCCGTTTTGAAACACATCATTGAGCTTCTCAACCTCGTTCTCGCTCGTTGCCGTGATCAGCTTTGTGATCTGCTTGTGTGGGAGGCTGTGTTTGAGGCACAGATTGTAGAGCTCATCCCGCCCTTCCACGCATAATTTGGCCCTCAGCGATCCCGGCGTGTAGTAAATGCCTGCGTGAATGACCTCGCTGTTACGACTGGACGTTTCCATCCCGTATTTCCGGTTTTTCTCCACGACCAGCACACTGGGATGCCGTTCAGAGAGCCTTGCTGCAATCGCCAGTCCTATGACGCCAGCGCCGATGACAGTTATCTCGAAATCAGCCATAACAGCCGGAAAAATAGTGAAAAGCCCGCTCAAACGACAGGTCGAACCGTCACATCAAGAACTGCAACTTTGATTTTGATTTTTAAACTGAATTTCCCCTTTTTGCTTTCTGATATTTGATAACCAACAGGCCGCTGACTCTGTCCTCCACGCTCGTCCCCAATTTGAGGCAATCGCGTTCTTCAAAAGAGAGAATAAAGAGTCTGCTCCGCAGGGCGGCGGCGAGCCGGCGATAATCACGATGGGCGGAGTCGTCGCCAATGCCATCTACGACGCGATCGCTGTGAGAGTGCTGCAGCTCCCTATGACGCCGGAGCGAATCAAAGAAGCGATCAAGAAGCAGAAATGAGCGAGACCGGCCCGCAACTGAGAAACGCAGCAATCAGTGCGCACCCGTCACACCCGGGCACAAAGAACAAATACCATACCGGAATCTGGCACGGCTGGATCGCCCCGATCTCGCTCATCTGGGGCCTGTTCGACTCTTGCATTCGCGTGTACGAACCGATCAACACGGGCTGGTGGTACGACTTCGGCTTCTACATCGCCATCATCGGTGGATTTGGAGGAATTGCGTTCTTCAGAAGAAGAAAGAAGAAGAGTAAGACTGAATGAGACGAACAATCCGTATAGTCCCGAGACTGAAAGCTGATCAGCACCTCTAAATGACAAATCCGTGAAGGCCGAGAGTCCTGGATCCACACTCAAGGGTATGCCTTATACCTGATTGAGTGTACGCTCTGTATGCCCCGGAGCATTTCCAATCTTACAGGGAGCAATTATGCCGGCAGCCATTGAACCGCCAAGACCTCAAGCGATGACACCCACACATTTTGCCGAACGCGCGGAGGTCATCGATGCACTCCGCGGATTCGCCCTTTTTGGAATCCTTCTTGTGAATATGTACTTGTTCAGCCACCCCGTCCAGATGGTCATCTTGCCTGTCGATCCTGCGGAGGATGGACTCAACCGCATTGCGGACCGACTGGTTCGCTTCTTCGCGGAGACCAAGTTCTACTCCCTCTTTTCCTTTCTCTTTGGACTGGGGTTTTCCCTACAGATGGTACGCGCCGAAGAGCGAGGTGCCCGTTTCTTGCGCTTGTACACTCGCCGCTTGATCACGCTATTTCTCATCGGCGTGGTCCACGCTTATTTCATCTGGGTGGGTGATATCCTGATGTTGTACGCTGTGCTCGGATTTCTGCTTCTCCTCTACCGTAAGGCTAGACCCAAGACGTTGGTCATCTGGGTGGTGGTTTTTCTTACGCTCCCATTCCTCTTCAATCTTCTGTCGGTGGGGGGGATTGAGATGGGACGCATGGCCGGTCCTGATGTAGCTGCTCAGATCGACAAATCGTTTGCCGAGCAGGATAGCGTATTCCGAGCAGGCGTTGAAGCCGCTTACCGCGTCTACCCGAACGGAAGTTTTGGTGAGATCACTGCTCAACGAGCCTCAGAGATGCCGTTCATGGCCTTCGGGAACCTCTTTCTGGCACCTGGAGTCTTCGGTATGTTCCTGCTCGGGCATTACTTTGGTCGACGTGAGCTCTTCCAAAACGTCGATGAGAATCTTATCTTGTTTCGGAGACTATTTTGGTGGGGACTCATCCTGGGAGTGATCGGCAATCTCATCTACGCGATGCTAGTTCCATCGATCTCGCGCGCTCAGCCATCCCCCCCGTTGCTTACCGCTATGGCTGGACAGACAATAGGCGCACCGGCACTCTGCCTTTTCTACATTGCGTCGATCACGCTCCTCTCCCGCCACACTGTGTGGAAGAAACGGCTCAAGGTGCTGGTATCTGCCGGACGGATCCCACTCAGCAACTACTTGGGACAATCGGTAGTCTGTACCTTGATTTTCTACGGCTACGGATTAGGTCTGTTCGGCCAGGCGAACAAATCAACCGGCTTGTTGTTAGCCATCGTCATCTACATCGTGCTGGTTCTCCTCAGTCACTGGTGGACCCGGCATTTCCAGTTTGGTCCAGCTGAATGGCTGTGGCGCTCGTTGACATATTTGAGATGGCAGCCGATGCGCAAGGATACCAAGGGAGCAAAGGAGTAGACTCGTGACGGAACTTCTCATCAAGATCGGAGGAATCTACTCTCTCGCCTTCGCGGTCTTTCACCTCTTCTTCTGGCGTCTTTTCAATATTGGGGGTCTTGGGTATTTTTGATTATCTTTCTCGTGGGTACAGCTCTCTATGCGTACGCGGCGATGGAAGCCATATTCCTACGACATTGGAGAAAAGGAAGCCGGATGCGAATCACGGCGCATGCCTATACGCAACCGGTACCACGCAACTAGAAGGTTGTCCGGACTTGAGAACCTCCCCCGCCCTCCTGATCGGCTTGCTCTCGCTCTTCGTCTTCAGCGGGTGCGAGGATTCCGGACCTGTGCTGCCTCTGGAGAGCAGTATCGAGGGTCAGGTGTATTCGATCTCCACACCCGGCCCGATACCAGAAGATCGGACACTTCCACGACTGGAGATGATAACGACAATCCTCGTCCTTGACGCCAGCAGAACAATCGTGAAGGAGTTCAGAACTAACGCAAAGGGAAGATTCAAAACGCACCTCGAGCCGGGCACATACTTCCTGCGCGTCAAGGAATCTCGCATCGCGGCAGAGACCGGACCGTTCGTGGTGAAACCGAGTCAGATGCTCGCAGTTGAAGCTCACGACGATAGCGGGATGAGATGAGCCGAATGACATCCGTCATCGTTACCGGCAGTACTCGCGGAATCGGATATGGCCTTGCCGATGCGCTCCTCAGCCTCGGCTGTGCAGTTACCGTCAGCGGACGTAACCAGAAAGACGTCGACCAGGCAGCGGCAAACCTCTCCCGGAATCACAAGCCCGGCAACATTCTCGGCATCGCCTGTGACGTGACACGGTTCGAGCAGGTGCAAACCTTGTGGGATGCGACGAAAACTCGCACCGGCAGAGTCGACATCTGGATTAACAATGCCGGACTCTCCCATCCAACGGCCAGTCTTTGGGAACAGACACCCGAAGTGCTCAGGCAAGTGATAGAGACAAATGTCATCGGCGCGGTGTACGGCTCAGCCGTTGCTGTTCAGGGAATGCTGAGGCAAGGGTTCGGAAGCATCTATAACATGGAAGGCATGGGCAGCGACGGCCGGAGAGTGCGCGGGGTGACGCTGTACGGAACTACAAAATATGCTTTGGCATACCTTACCGATGCCCTCGTTGAAGAAACCAAAGGAACAGCTATCATCGTAGGGGCAATCCGGCCGGGGATGGTAATAACAGATCTTCTGACGAAGCCGCTCGAAGGTCGGCCCGAGGCTTGGGTGCGAGCGAGGCCGATCTTCAACATCCTTGCAGAGCGTGTCGAAACCGTGACCCCTTGGCTGGCTCGGCAAATCCTAGCGAACAAGAAACCGGGTGTTCGCATCCGCTGGCTCACTCCCCAAAAGATGATCGGCAAGTTCCTCTTTGCACCATTCCGGAAACGCGATCTGTTCAACTGATTTCATAATCATCGTTACTGGTCATCCCGATGCTGGCAAGACTCAAAGAATTCATCGTCGTCTGCGTTCACGGCGGGCAGCCCATGGTCGAAGCCGACCTTGCGGCAATCCGCGAGAGAATCGTTGCGTCGAAACCTGATTACTGGGAAGAAACGGAACCTGGCATCTTCCTCGCCTTTTTCCTCATCAGGAGAGGAGGGAGAACAAGCAGCCTGAAGCTCACGGCGAGCGTCGGTAGCTTGAAGAAGCCTGGCACAGCATTCTATAACATCGGCATCGCTAAGAGCGTCGGTGAATTGGTCACAGAGCGGACGTGGTATGGAAAGATCATCTCGTGTCCCTTCGGCGACGCCGTGAACAAGGCGCTGAAGCTGGCCCGCGAGGCGGCGCAGAAGTGATGTTTCAGCCATAAGACCCGAATGGAATGGCCCGGCCGATCGCACGTTTCTGCCTCTGAGATGAAATTTCGTCCTATGAGAGGGATCTACTCCCCTCCAAAAGGAGTTAGATTGCCGGAGAGGCCCATGCCCAAGAACACTGACCCAATTGTCGTGGAACAGACTTTCAACGCTCCAATTGCAGTCGTTTGGAAGGCCATTACCGACAAGGATCAAATGCGTCAATGGTTCTTCGAGCCGATGACCGATTTCAGGCCTGAAGTCGGCTTCGAAACTCAATTCGATGTACAATGTGAAGGGCAAAGCTACCAACACCAGTGGAAAGTAACCGAAGTCGTTCCTGAGAGGAGAATCGAATACGACTGGCGATATGGAGGCTACCCCGGAGACTCATCTGTCATGTGGGAACTGTCAGAAACACTTGACGGGACGAAACTGAAACTTACTCACAAGGGACATGAGACTTTTCCGCAGGGCAATCGGATTTTCAGCCGCGAAAGCGGCGTAACAGGGTGGACGTATTTTGTCCAAGAAAGCCTGAAAGCCTTTCTGGAATGCAATCTAACAATGCCGTGAACCGGATCGGTGAAATCTGGCGTATTCAAATGGACAATTTATCGTTGCCACCCGGTTTAGGCCAACGCTCAGATGACCTCCAGCCAATCCAAATCTGACGGCGAGCCCAGGATCGGCAAGACTCTGCTGGATGATGTCCGGCGCGGCGACTTCTCGCGCGTCATCCGGCGCGATTATCGAGAGCTGAAGGAGATCATGCTCACCGAAGAGCGCCAGAAGCGTCTGGGTGAAATGAGCCGCTTTCGACGCTGGTTCTGGAGCTCGTGGTGGCTCCTGAAAGCCCTCATCCTCAAGCTCACGCCCGCCAGGCGAATACTCCTTCTCGTCGGGATTGTGCTTATCCTGATGTCCAGAACCGTCGTCTGGCGAGATCGAGACGTCCGGGTCCAATTCGATACGACTGCATTCGGGGCAACCGTCATCCTTTTTGTTCTGATGCTCGAGCTGAAGGACAAGCTGTTGGCACGGAAGGAACTCGAGGCCGGTCGCGCTGTCCAGACCGCCCTGACACCGGAACGGACTCCACTCGTGCCCGGTTGGGGTATTTGGCTCTTCGCTCGATCCGCAAATGAGGTGGGAGGGGACCTCGTTGACTTCGCGAAGTTGAGCGAGAACAGGTTCGGCATCGCCGTGGGCGATGTTGCCGGCAAAGGGCTGCGTGCTGCTCTTCTCTCTGTCAAACTTCAGGCAAGCCTGCGAGCGCTCGCGCCGGACTTCCTTTCGCTCGATGAACTCGCTGCAAAGCTCAACGAAATCTTCTGCCGCGACAGCCTGCCGAACCTCTTTGCATCCATTTTCTATCTCGAGCTTCAGCCTGACTCTGGCGTTGTCCGTACCGTCAACGCCGGACACATCCCACCGCTTCTCATTCGAAGTGCCCAAATTCATAGACTCGAAAAGGGAGGCGTTGCGCTCGGTATTCTCCCGGGTGCGACGTTCGCGGAACAGCGCATCGAGCTTCAGAGCGGGGATATGCTCGTTGTCTATTCGGATGGGTTGACGGAAGCCCGCAACGATGAGGGGACCTTCTTCGGAGAACAGCGGTTTGCCGATCTGGTACCAACACTGGCAAGCCTTCCAGCCGAATCCGTCGGAGAGCAGATTATCACACAGATCGACCGATTCGTCGGTGAGGCGCGACCCAACGACGACATCTCGATCGCCATCCTCAAGCGCCAGTAGAGCATTTCCCTCAATTTTCGTATATTTGTCGCCATCTGATTTGGTGAACAACGGCACGCAGATTCACATCATCGGAGGAATACCATGGGAAAAGGAGATCAACGTACCCGTCGCGGAAAAATCTATCGTGGTAGCTACGGAAAGACCAGGCCGCGCAAGAAGAAGAAACCCCAGCAACCACGACCGCCGAAGCCTCCGGAGCAAAAGGAATCATAGCTCCCCACCGCGAGCAGTCGCTCCGACCGCATCAATCAGGCATCGCATGTGCTCCCAACGGCGAATCGACTCGTCGCCGCACCGGGATCACACGTTCGTTCTGCAGTACCTACAGGATATATGGTGAACCAGACCCAAGTCAGATCAGTTTTGAACAAGCAGAAGCGCCGCGATGACTGGTTTCTGACCGACTACTCCGTCAACTGCGCGCACTGCTATGTCCGGGGAAGCAAGTACGGTGGGAACATGGCCAGAACCTTCTCGGTGAAGTCGAACGCCGTCGAGCTGATGGAGAAGCGCTGAGGAGACAACAGCCCGGGCGTTGTGCAAGCGGCATGGAATGCGCTACCGGTTGTTCTTAACAAATCCTCGGAGGACGTATGCGAAAACCATCACGTGAAATGACGCTGCTGCTCAGTATCCTCGATGAAGCGTACCAAAAGCAAGCCTGGCATGGCCCGAATCTGCGCGGATCAATACGCGGGCTGAGCGCGAAACAGGCCGCGTGGCGTCCATCGCCCAGACGGCATAACATCTGGGAAATCGTTCTGCACTGTGCATACTGGAAGTACGCAGTGCGGAGGAGAATCTTCGGAGAGAAACGGGGATCATTCCCAGTCAAGGGCAGCAACTGGTTCGTCCGACCCGTGACGAAGACAGAAAAGGCCTGGAGGGAGGAGATCAGACTCCTTGAATCGTGCCACAGGAGCATGCGAGACGCGATCGCGCAATTGAATCCATCTGATCTCAAGCGCATACCGCGCGGAAGCGAAGTAAGCAACGCACGGATCGTCTTCGGTATCGCCGCTCACGACCTCTACCACGCCGGCCAGATCCAGCTGTTGAAACGTCTGATGAAATAGAGAACAGCGCGATGAACAAGTTCAATGTCATACTCTTCTTCACCATATTCTTCACCCTCTACGGACTCATTAACTTCTACGTCTTCGTGCGCGGATGGCAGAGCCTTCCACCGGAGTCGGCTCTCCGCGTCCCGTATGCGGCCACCTTCTGGATTCTTGCCCTCTCGTTCATTGTGGGGAGGTTCCTCGAACGAGTCGCGATCACCCCGTTCAGCACTGTCCTGATCTGGGTCGGCAGCTTCTGGCTGGCAGCTCTGGCCTACTTCACGCTTGCAGCGCTTGTCATTGACATCCTTCGACTGGTCAATATCATTGCCCCATTCTTCCCCTCGTTTGTCACGCGCAACATTAGCCAGGCCAAGCTGGTCATCAGCGGGGGCCTTGTTCTTGTAGTCATGATATTGCTGGCCGTCGGATACGTGAACGCCCGAAATCCGAAGGTCAGAGAGCTCTCGCTCCACGTCCCCAAGAGCCTCGACTCACTGAAATCCTTGAACATCGCGGTTGCCTCGGACATCCACCTAGGCACCATAGTCGGTTCAGAGCGGCTTGATCGAATCGTCGATCTGATCAACGACCTCGAGCCCGACCTCGTCCTTTTCCCGGGAGACGTTTTCGACGAGGACCTCTGCCCGGTCATTAAGAAGAATCTTGGCGAGAGGCTGAGGATGATCAAAGCCCGGTTGGGAGTCTTTGCAATTACGGGCAACCACGAGTATATTGGAGGCGTCGAGGAAGCGTGCCGTTACATGGCGGACCACAACATCACCGTTCTGCGGGACTCGGCGGTGAAGGTCGACGGCGGTCTCTTCCTTGTGGGCCGCGAAGACCTCAGCATCAGCCAGTTTGCCGGCAAGAAACGAAAGCCGTTGTCGGACCTGATGGAAGCTGTCGACAAGCGCAATCCGATCATCCTCATGGACCATCAGCCGTTCCGTTTGAACGAGGCCGCCGAGCATGGCGCAGATCTCCAGCTTTCAGGGCACACGCACCATGGCCAGATCTGGCCGTTTCACTTCATTACGAATGCCATCTACGAGGTAAGCTGGGGATACCTGAAAAAGGGGAACACGCACGTGTACGTCTCCAGCGGCGTGGGCACGTGGGGACCACCGGTGCGCCTCGGCAATAGACCGGAAATCATGAATCTTAAGCTCAGCTTCGGACCCACTGCTTTCCGCTGAACACAGAGCGAAACGGGTCTCCCCGTTCATGGAGCATCCTATGCAGCATGATCTCTTCTCAGCAATTCAAGAGGGGCATTGCGATCGCGTTCGCGAGATTCTCTTGGCTCACCCAGAACTCGTCAATGCAAGGAATGAGGCTGGGGTCTCAGCCGTCCTCTACGCAGTGCACAATGGCAAGAACGAGGTGGCAAAGCTCCTGATTGATCGCGGCGCCCGGCTGGATATCTTCGAGGCGGCAGCCACCGGCACGCAGGATCGCGTCGAACAACTCCTGCAGAAAGATCCGGCTGTTCTCAACGCTTACTCTGCGGATGGCTGGACCCCGCTGCACCTGGCTGTGTTCTTCGGACGCGTCAATATTGTCCACCTGCTCCTCGCCAGGGGAGCCGATATCAATGCTGTGTCCAACAATGAGCAGAAACTCGCTCCGCTCCATTCTGCGCTTGCCAACCCGAACAACGCCGCCGTGGCTCAACTCCTGATCGACTGTCGGGCCAATCTCACGGTAAGGCAGTCCTCCGGTCTTACACCGCTCCACTATGCCGCGGCCAACGGACTCGAAGCCATCGTGAAGAACCTCATTGATCGCGGCGTTGACCGTGCCGTGAAGGGCAACAGCGGCAAAACAGCCCGCGACCTCGCCCTGGAAAAAGGTCATGCCGCCGTTGCGGATCTCCTCAAATCATCCTGAACCGACGTGCCCCCGCTGCGGCTGACGGAACTCTCCATCTACCCCATTAAGTCAGCAAGGGGGATTTCGCTTGCCTCTGCTCAGGTTACGGAGCATGGTCTCCAATACGACAGACGGTGGATGCTTGTGGATGAGAACGGTGCCTTTCTGACACAACGCAAGATCCCCAGAATGGCGTTGATCACCGTAGAACTTGCCCCCGATCTTTTGGTAGTCCGTGCGCCGGGCATAAACGACCTCGGGCTACCTCTCCAACCACAACCTTCTTCAACAGTCCGGGTGAAGATCTGGGATGATACCGTGGAGGCGCTCTCGACAGGCGAAGACGCTGGCGGGTGGTTCACCAATTACTTGGGTCTTCCCTGCAACCTGGTCTATATGCCGGACACTGCTCATCGGACAGTCAAACCCAAGTACGGCGATAACCGCGTCAGTTTTGCCGACGCGTTTCCCTTTCTTCTCATCTCCGAGGAATCCCTTGGCGACCTCAACAATCGCCTTGAGAATCCTGTACCCATGAATCGTTTCCGACCGAATCTTATCGTCTCGGGCTGCCGACCGTACGAAGAGGACGAATGGCATGAAATCCGTATCGGCTCCATCACGTTTCGTCTCGTCAAGCCATGTGCACGCTGTACAATCCCAGGGGTCGATCAGGTCACAGGTGTTCAGGGAAAAGAACCAATACGGACACTCGCAACGTACCGTTCACGTGATGGAAAGGTCCTTTTCGGACAGAATGTTGTTCACGAGGGCACCGGTGTCCTGAGCGCCGGCGATCACGTTGAGGTCGTGACTCGGCGCTAACCCACTTCTCTCGAATCTGCCTCAGATCGCTTCCTGTAGCCGCTCGCTTTGAGCGGGAAAAATTGAGTTTGAGGGAAAAAAGCTCTACTGTGAAAGGGGCCGCGAATCTTGATTCGGCTTGGATAGAATGATGACTAATCAGAAAGCAAGCATTCGCTTTCTAGCTGCAGTGTTGTTGCTGTTGATCGGTTGCACGGCTGGAAGGATTTCTGTCCAGTCGGGCGATCGGATCATCTTTTTTGGTGATTCGATTACGGAGTTGGGCGTCATACCGAGTGGGTACGTCACCCTCGTCAAAGAGGAGTTGAACCGCCGGCATACGGATATGGAAATCGAGATCATCGGCGCCGGCATCAGTGGCAACAAAGTGACCGACCTCGTGAGCCGGCTCCAGCGGGATGTGCTGTGGCGCAACCCGACGATCGTTGTTATCTACATCGGTATCAACGACGTCTGGCACTGGGCGCTGCAGAACCTTCAAGGCACAACACAAGAGGAATACGAGGGCGGGCTGAGGGAGATCATCGCACGGATCCAATACGCCGGAGCCCGGGTTGTTCTGTGCACCCCCAGCGTGATCGGAGAAAAGTACGATGCGACGAATCCACAGGACGCGATGCTTGAAGAATATGCCAAGATCAGTCGAAAGGTTGCGCGGGACCTCGGGGCTCGCCTCTGCGATCTGCGGGAAGCGTTTGCGGCTTACCTGCTTGCCAACAACAAGGAGAACAAGGAACAGGGGATTTTGACGTACGACCGCGTTCACCTCAATGAGGAAGGAAACAAGCTTGTCGCGCGCGAGATCTTGAAATCTATGGGAGAAGATTAACGCCCCTCCAGCGACCTCTATCGCACCAAAAAGCCCGACCGGCATCCGGTCGGGCTTTTCTCTTGAATCACGTACTGGATCGGGATCAGTCGGCCTTCCGTCCTCCGAGCTTTTCGTCTACCATGATAAGGCCGGCCGGTGTATCACCGAGGTTCTTCAGGAGCTCAATGATATCTGATGCGCTCTTCTCCTCTTCCACCTGCTCCGTGATGAACCACTGCAGCATCACCTGCGACGGATAATCCTTTTCCTTCACGGCGAGCTCGTACAACGCGTTGATCATCGCCGTCACCTTCTTCTCATGCTCCAAGACCTTCTTCATCACCTCAAGCGGTGATTTGAATTCCGTTGGGGGTTTGTCAATCGCTTCAAGAACGACGCGGCCGTTCCGCTCATTGATGAAGTCGAAAAACTTCATGCCGTGCTCCGCCTCTTCGTCACTCTGCGCCTTCATCCAGTGCGCGAAACCCGGAAGGTTGACCGATTCGAAGTGGGCCGACATGCCGAGATACAGATACGAGGAATAGAATTCGTGCTTGATCTGCTGATTCATTGCATCCTGCATCTTCTTAGAGAACATAGTTGTTGTCTCCTTTCAGTGTTGTCATTGTATCCGTAGTATGATCATAACGGTTATCGCTGCTATTGAGTTCCCAATACCCGCACGAGCCAGAGACTGACCTCGGGCACATAGGTGATCAGAATCAGCGCAATCACCTCGAGCGCAATGAAAATCAAGACAGATCTCGTAATGTGCAAGACAGATTTGTTAAAACGGAGACTGGAGAGAAACAGGTTCAGTCCCACCGGCGGCGTCAGGTAGCCAATTTCGAGATTGGTCAGAAAGATGATGCCCAGATGGAGAGGGTCAACGCCAAACGCACGGGCGACCGGAAGAATCAGCGGCACGACCACGATGGTCGCCGAAAAAATATCCATCATCATTCCTACAATGATCAGGAACCCGTTGAGAATCAGCAGGAAGGTGACCTTGCTGGTGATGTTCTCCCTCACCAACTCGAACAGCTTCTGCGGGACCTGTTCATCAACGAGGTAGTTGGTCAAGCCGAGTGCCGTTCCCAGGATTGCGAGAATGGCACCCACGAGGATCATACTATCCTTCATCACCCGGGGAACGTCGGTGAAAAGCTTCAAATCCCGATAGATGAATACCTCAACGACAAAAACATAGAACGCGGTAACCGCGGCTGCCTCGGTTGCCGTAAACGCACCCCCATAGATGCCGCCGATGATGATGAAGGGAAGCGGAATCTCCCACGCCGCAACCTTCACCGCAGACCACGCGTTCGCCCACGAGAACCTCACGCGTGGAACTTGTGCCACGACGCCGGTGCGAATGCTGTAGAGCGAGAGGACCGCCAGAAGAAGAAAGCCGGGGATAATGCCGGCTACGAACAGCTGGTCAATGCTCACGGCTGCGACCAGGCCGTAGAGGATGATGGGAAGGCTGGGTGGAAACAGCAAGCCGATGCTGCCGGAGGCCGTCACCAGACCCAGAGAAAACTGTTGCGGATACCGCTGCCTCAGCAGAAGGGGATACAACAAACCACCCAGCGCCACAATCGTCACGCCCGATGCGCCGGTGAATGCTGTGAAGAACGCACAGGTGGCCAGAACAACAATAGCCAGGCCACCCGGCAGCCAGCCAAACAGCGCCTCCGCGAGCCCGAGCATACGCTTCGGAGAATTGCTTTCAGCCAGCAGGTACCCTGCGAACGCGAACAAGGGAATGGCTATCAGTGTCGGCGTCTCGGCAATGCGATAGAGCTCGATGATGACGGCAGCAGTATCGATGCCAGCAAGCGAAAAGGCGATGAGCGCCACAGCGGCGATGATGGCAAACAGCGGCGATCCGAACAGCGCGAGCAGAACGAGTCCGACAACAATCAGGAAAACTTCCATCAGGCGGACTCCTTGGAGAAAGCTGCTGCGGCGTTTGCAGCAACGCGAACGAGGAAGTGAAATGCAAGAAGCCCGAATCCCACCGGTACGATGATCTGGGCATACCACGACGGAATCTCGCCGTAGACCGTGTGACCATCACTGATTTCATACCCAACAAACGTTATCGACGCCTGCATCATGAAGTAGCACACGACCGCGGCGAAGAGATTGGTAACGATCTTCGAGACGTGCCGGGCCCTGCGAGGAAGGAAACGCGTCAGCGCATCAATGCTGATGTGCCGCTCGATGCTCGTGGCCAGCGCGGCGCCCAGGAACCCAATCCACAGCACAAGATGGCGAAGGAAAATATCGGCCCAGATGATCCCGCTCGCAAAAACGTTCCGCAGCACCACCTGGAGGAATGCCATCACCATCATCACAAGAAGGAGAGTGATGAGGAGTGCCCCCTCAATCCTGTTGAACAGGGCATCGACCTGTCTGAGGAGCTTCATTGAGTAGGTGAATGTGATCTGCGGAAATCCCGGACGGTTTTCTCAACGCGATTGAGAAACTCCTCGGTGAAGAGTCCCCCAACCAGCATGCGGCGGGCGCGACGTCCTACTTCGATGTAGTGCTCGACATCCTTTTCAGAGACCTTGACGAGGGTAATTCCCCTCTTCTTCAGCTCTTCAATCGATTCCCGGTTGTCCTTCCGGCTCAACTGCGTCAGCTTCGCCATGTACATCCGGCCATTCCGGAGCAGGATTTCCTGTAGATCCTTCGGTAGCTGATCATAGAATCTCTTTGAGACCAGCACGGCTCCGGCAGCATCAGCCAGCGGAACGTCGATTATGTACTTCACCTTCGTGAACCATTGAAGTGCTATCGCCGCCAGTGGCGAGGTGTAGACCGCATTGATCAGCCCTGTCTGGAGGGAAGTGTTGACTTCGGTGAGCGGCAGCGGGGTGGGATTGATCCCCAACGCGCGAAAGGCAGCCTCAGCGATGGGGTCCCCCTCCCACGTCCACATCTTCAACCCTTTGAGATCGTCCGGTTGTGTGATCATTTTCTGTGTGTAGACATACACAAATCCCACTTCGGCCCAACCGAGCAACACGTAGCCGCCTTCTTCGAAGGCCTGCCGGAACTCTCCGTCGAACTGTTCGTACACGTAGTCAACTTCCGCATAGTCACGCAGCAGGAAGGGGGAATCCAGCACGCGGACCTTCGGCGCGATCTCGCCCATGCCAACGCCGGTAAATCCACCGCTGTGCAACTGGCCAGCCCTGATCTTTCTGAGGACGGCTTTTTCGTCCCCCTGGACCGCTCCCGGATAAAGCCTGAATCCCAGACGACCGCCGCTCTCTTTGCGCACAGCGGCATCGTATTCCTTCATCACGTTCATCCACGTGCTCCCTTCGGGCGCGACCGTGGCAAACTTGATGGTGTATTCCTGGGAGAACGCGGGAGGAAGGAGGAAGAAGCAAAGAAACAGGTCGATAACTACGAAGAGAATGGACTTCTTCACGTCAACACCATGGAGAATGTTTGCACCCCTAGAAAAGCTCAACCATCTTCTGCCTCAGGAGGGATGCCTTGCGTTTGGCTACAGCGTTGGAGAGTCGGGCCTCCGGCAATACGTCGAGCGACGCGTCCTCCACCTTTTTCAACAGCGACGCAAAGAACTCCGGATCCTGTACCTGCACGGCATACGTTTTGGCGTAATAGACATACGACATCAGGAACTTCCCCTCATTGATGCTCAAGGCTTGCTCAAAATGTTGCCTGGCGAGCTCGGGTTTGCCGCCCAGCACCGCCGGCGTGCTTGCAAGAATCGAACCCCGAAAAAGATGGGCCCCACCGTAGTAGTACTCCGGGTCCTTTTCAAGCACGAAATCCATCATGGCGTTTACCGCAGGGAGGTCCGCCAGCGCGCTGGGCTCGCTCCGGCTTACATTGATGTAGCTCCCCCAGCCAAAGGCCGCCCAGAAAACCGCCGGGATATCATCCTTGGAGAGCGTTGCGAGGGCTTTGCGAAATGACCCAAGCTCAATCCCCGCCTCGCGCACCTGCGAATTTTGATTCAAGATCCTCATTCCGTAGTCCCGTGCTCGCCAGTAGAGGCCCCGGGCTCGTTCAATGCTGTCGTCCTCCACGAACGCCAGCGTGTACGCGCTGTAGCCCTGCGAAGCTAACAGCAACAGCCTCCTGTTCTCCGGCTCAGCTTTGATCAGCGCCTCGAGCAGCTTGAGATTCGAGGCCAGAGCCTCACGCGCCAGTTGGAGATCACCCTCTTCGTTGAATGCCTCGAAGCCGTAATCCATGATCCCACCGACGCTGCGGACAGCAAGCGCCTGCAAACATCCGGAGAGAAGCACGGCGGAGAGTATGATGAGCAGTGTCTTGTGCATATACCCGAAGGAAACGGTTTGGGAAAGAGGGCACCTGGCTTTGTTACACAGAGAGAACATGTCGCAGCGTATCCAGCGTAACGTTCCCCCCCGAAAGAATCATCACCACATGTTTTCCTGACAGCTTGTCCCTGATTTTAATGGCGCCCGCAAGAGACGCAGCCCCCGCTCCTTCAGCAACGTTGTGCGTGTGCTCCAGAAGCAATCGCATCGCCTGGCGAATCTCATCATCCGACACCAGAATAAAATCGGTCAGGTTGCGCTTCATCATCTGCACGGTCATGGAAAATCCGACACGCGTCGCCAGGCCTTCGGCAAACGTTCGCATGACCTCAGAGGCCACCGGCTTACCTTCGCGCCACGAGAGAAAGGCCGCGGGCGCTTCTTCTGATTGCACGCCGATGATCTGAACATCAGGCTTCGCCGACTTTATCGCAGTCGAGATCCCCGACGCCCCACTCCGCCCTCCAACCGGCACCAGAACCACGTCCACATCCGGCAGGTCCTCCAGGATCTCAAGCCCAATCGTTCCGACCCCGGCGATGAGGTGCGGCTCGTTTGCCGAGTGGACATACCGGAGTCCGTTCTCTTGGCTGACACGCTCGACATATTCGCGGGACTCATCGAAATCCTTCCCCTCGAAAATCACCTCGGCCCCCAATCTCTCAATAGCCTTCACCTTGTCGGGATTGTTGCCGCGCGGAACGACCACCCGTGCTTTTACGCCGAAGGTCCGAGCCGCATAGGCAATCGATTGACCGTGGTTGCCCGTCGAAGCGGTGATGACACCGCGCCGCCGTTCATCCTTGCTCAGCCTCGAGACCAAGTTAAGCCCACCGCGCACTTTGAAGGCACCTACGGGCTGATGGTTCTCATGCTTCACGAAGGCCTGGCATCCGAGGAGCTGTGAAAGCCCGGTGTACGAATAAAGCGGGGTGCGATTGAGGTACTTCCGGATGATCGTTCGCGCGTTAAGGATGTCGTCCGTCGTCACCGCTTGCTTCATCTGCATGACCTCGAAATCAACCGCGCTCGCCTTATGCCTAAGCATCATCAAAACCGCCTGAGGATTCCGAAAAATATACTGAAAAAAGGGGGAGTTTCAAACCACGCAGCCAAGCGTTTGTGAACCAGGGCGCGCGATCGGTGCCCTTCGCGCAGTTGATTTGGAACTGTTCTGAATAACACCTACCTTCGGAATGGCATCGCTGGCTCCATCATCGGCGACGCTCGGAGCACCCCCGCCCAGTGCGTTGATCCACCAACCATCCTTCTGACTATGCGGATACTCCTTGTCGAAGATGAGACGAAAGTCG
>Ga0194110_10001532_pt1 | contig 29609 bp, 39 predicted proteins | sample TA2Kig1200mmetaG_FD_146192 | JGI IMG/M metagenome (GOLD analysis project Ga0194110, IMG submission 146192) | Freshwater microbial communities from Lake Tanganyika, Tanzania - TA2015032 Kigoma Deep Cast 1200m | ecosystem: Environmental > Aquatic > Freshwater > Lake | place: Tanzania: Lake...
TGTGGACCTTCTCGACCGGCGTGGCCCTCATCATCGCTCTGACCGCGGCGGCCCTCGTCGTCCCGTGGCATCGTGTTCCGCGGACCGCGGTGGCCGCCGTCCCCCTCGGAGACGTCCTCGGCATCGGACTGCTCGCCTTCGGCACCGACCTGCGGTTCGGCTTCTTCTGGGCGTTCCCCATCATCTGGCTCGCGACGTATTTCAGCCTCGTGCTGCTCATCACCGCGCTGGCCGGGGTCGGGACGACGATCCTCGTGGATGCCACGGTCAACGGCTTCGGACCGGTGCAGGCCCTGCGGCTGATCATCGTGCTGCTCACCCTCACCTTCATCGGCATCACCGCGTACATGACCTCGCGGCAGACCCGCGCGTTCAAGCAGCTGCTGCGCCGCCAGGCCACCCGCCTGCAGGGGACGCTGCAACGCGTGACGGGTCAGGAGCGCCGGGTGTCGCAGATGCTCAACGGCCTCGACACCGGCATCGCCCGACTGTCGGCCGAGGGCGAGGTCCTGGCGCTCAACGACACCTACGTCGCCCTCTACGGGGTGGACCGCGACGACCCGAAGCGCCCCGGCGGCGCCGTCGAGTACGCCGCGCTGCGCGGGGACCCGCTGCCCGACGGGGAGCGGCCGTTCATCCGGGCGTCGCGCGGGGAGCAGTTCGAGGACGAGCGGGTCTGGTTGTACGACGCGGACGGGAACTGGCACGCACTGTCGGTGTCGACCCGACGACTGATGTCGTCGGACGAGCCGCCCAGCACCCTGCTGATCGTGCACGACATCACGGCGCTCATCGAAGCCGAGCGCGCCCGCGAGCGGCTGGCGGCGACGGTGTCGCACGAGCTGCGCAATCCGCTGACGGCGATCGTCGGCCACGCCGACCTGGCGCTCGACGACCCGACGCTGCCGCCCAAGGTACGGGAGCAGATCGAGGTCATCGCCGGCGCCGGCGAGCGCATGCAGTCGCTCATCTCGGAGATCCTCGCCAGCTCGCGCGGCGTGTTCCGCGAGGACGCGGCACCCGCGGTGTCCGACGCCGCCCGCATCATCTCCTCGTCGCTGGAGTCGTTCCGTCCCGCGGCCGCGGCGCGCCGGGTGACCATCGAGGAGGACCTGGGCGAGGGTCTGGAAGTCGTGGGCGACGCGTTCCGACTCCGGCAGGCTTTCGACAACGTCCTGAGCAACGCGATCAAGTACACGCCGGGCGGGGGGACGGTCCGCATCATCGGCGACGCCGACCGCGTCGGCCGCACGGTGGTCCTGCACTTCGCCGACACGGGCATCGGCATCCACGAGGATGACCTGCCGCGCATCTTCGAGCCCTACTACCGGGCTCGCGCGGTGCGCGAGAGCACCACCCCCGGGACCGGGCTGGGGATGGGCATCGTCCGCAGCATCGTCGAGCAGCAGGGCGGCTCCCTGACCCTGGAGAGCGAGGTCGGCGCCGGCACGACGGTGAGCATCACGCTCCCCGCTCGCGCCGACGGGCCCGGCGCGGAGGAGCGCACGGCATGACCTTCGACGTCGCGATGGCCAACCTCGGCCTGGCGCAGGCGACCGTCGCGACGCTGGGCGCGGTCATGGTCATCGGGCTCGGCTTCCTCCACCGCCCGTCGAAGGCGTCCCTGCTGTGGTCGCTGGCCTTCGTCCTGGCGATGACGAGCACGTGGGTGTCGGTGACCGGCTCCGCCCTGGGCGACGAGCAGATCCGCCGCGCCGGCCTCGGCCTCATGCTCGGCGCCCCGGCCCTCATCTGGTCGGGCTTCCGGGCCCGTCGGGGCGTCCCCGCCCTCCCCTGGATCGCGGTCGCCCAGGCGCTGATCACCGCCGGCGGCTTCCTCGTCGCGTCGGCCTCGGAGGTCTACGGGCTGGCGTTCCGGGTCGGCTTCTTCGGGGCGTCGGTCTTCGCCGGGCTGACGCTGCTCGAGCTGCGCCGGGCGGCCGACCGCCAGGAGCGGCTCGTGCTCCCGCTCACGATCGTGTCGGGCGGCTTCGTGGCGCTCGGGTGCTGGGTGCTGCTGTCGGGTCTCCTCCTGCCCGTGCGCGCCGACGATCTCGAGCTCACCCGCGTGCTCAACGGCCTCGCGATGCTCGTGTTCCTCGTCTGCGCGATCGTCAGCCTGCTGTACTTCACGTCGGTGTCGCCGGTCGGAACCCTCCGGGCGACGTCGTGGCCGCAGTTCTCGGTCACCGCCGGCGACCGCCTCCGGCGTGCGCGGCGCGCACACGAGCCGGGGTGGGCCGTCCTGGCGATCCGCATCGACGACCCGGACCACGTGCGCGGTGCCGCCGGTGAGGCGAGCTGGGGGCGCATCGTGGAGGCGTTCGAGGACGTCGTCGCGACGACCCTGCCCGCGGAGGCGGATCTCGGCAGTCCGGCCCGCGGGCGGGTGGTGGCCGTCGTCTGCCGGCCGGGGCCGGTCCTGCGCGAGCACGTCCGCGAGATGCTCCGCCGCGTGACCGAGTTGGATGCCACGAGCCACATCGCCGTCCAGCTGTCGGCCAGCGTCGGGTGGGTCCCCGCTGAGAGCGGGAGCTACGACCTCGACGTCCTCGCGGCCGCCGCGGACGGGGCCGCCGCCCAGGCGTCCCGCCTCGGAGGCGACCGGTGGGAGCGGCTCGACGCCTGAGCCGTCAGCTGGACGCGGAGGGCTCGGGCTCCCCGCCGCCCGAGATGGCCACGGTGATGCTGTCGCTGGCGGTCTGCTTCGCGAACTCGCTCGACGTGGGCGTCGTCTGGACGAGGAAGTCGTACGTGAACTGCAGCGTGACGAACGTCGCCTCGGACGGGACCTCGCCGATCGTGAACGTCTGCGAGTAGCTGTACGGGTCGAGGACGAGATACCCCGGAGCGACGGAGGACTCGTCGATCTGCGGATCGAGCGGCGCGAACGACTCGTCGGCGTTGCCGGGCACCGCCGTCATCGTCGCGCGCTGCAGGTAGACCTTCTGGCCGTCGTTGGGCGTCACCGTCGTCACCATCGACATGCTGACCGGCTTGAGCGCCGTGGCCGTCCACCGGTCCATGGAGAGCTTGGACCAGTAGTCGACGGTCGCGTTGACGGCTCCGGCCTGCAGCGGGCGCTGAGTCGAGCCGCTCGAGAGGTCGTTCGGGACGGGCTTCGGCGCCGGTGCCGTCGTCGGGGCCGCGGTCGCGGTCTCCACGGGCGCCGCTCCGCCTCCGGTGGCCCAGGGCGGTGCGCCGCACGCGCTGAGGACGAGCGCCGCCGTCATGATGCCGATCGCGCTCAGCGCGGTCCGACGTCGTCGTGCACCGTCCTCCATGCGTCCTCCCCGGGTCAGCGGTCAGTCTAGGCGGACGCGGGGTCGCCGGCGGTCGACGCACGGCGCGAACGTCTAGGGTGGTCCGCGTGACCGACCCCGCCCCCCGCCGTCGGCCGTCGCGCGCCGCCGGAACGGCGTTCGCCTGGACGGTCGGCGCCGTCCTCGCCGTCGCCGTCCTGGCCGTCGCCTGGGTGGGTGTCCGGGGGTGGCTCGCCTACGGGCACCTGCGCGACGCACAGGACTCCGTCGCAGCGGCCTCGGCCTCGATCGACGACCCGGCCGCGGCCGCAGCGCTGCTCGGCGGGGTGGGCGACGACACCTCCGCGGCGCGATCCCTCACGAGCGACCCGGTCTGGCGCGCCGCCGAGACAGTGCCCTGGGTCGGACCGCAGCTGGCCGCCGTGGCGCACCTCGCGGCGGCCATCGACGATGTCGCCGCCGACGCCCTGGGGCCGCTCTCCGAGGCGGCGTCCGGGCTCTCGGCCGATGCCCTGCGCCCCGTCGACGGCGCGTTCGACGTCGCGCGCATCGCTGCCCTCGAACCCGCCGCCGGCGCCGCGGCGACCGCTCTCTCCGGCGCGTCCGACGACCTCGCCGGCATCGACGAACGCCCCCTCCTCGGCGTCGTCCGGGAGGCGGTCGGCCAGGCGCGCGACCTCGTCTCCGAGGCATCCGTGTCCGCCGACGCGCTGCACCGGGCCACGCGGATCGTCCCCGCCATCCTCGGGGCGAACGGTCCGAGGACGTATCTCGTCGCCTTCCAGAACAACGCCGAGTGGCGGTCGATGGGCGGGATCGTCGGCGCCGTGGCCCAGATCGACACCGAGAACGGCCGCATCTCCCTCGGTGCGCAGGGCTCGTCCGGCGATTTCCGCGCCCCCGCGCCGGACGACCCGGTCGTCGACCTGCCCGAGGACACCCTCCGCATCTTCGGCACCCGGCCCGCGCGGTTCATCCAGAACGTCACGCAGCTCCCCGACTTCACCATGGGCGCCCCGATCGCGCGGGAGATGTGGCTGCGCGAGACCGGCACCGCCGTCGACGGGGTCATCGCCCTCGATCCGGTCAGCCTGTCGTACATCCTCCGGGCCACCGGTCCGATCACCCTGCCCACCGGCGACGTGATCACGTCCGACAACGCCGTGTCCCTCCTCCTCGACGAGGTGTACCGCCGCTACGAGGTCCCCGCGCAGCAGGACGCGTTCTTCCAGTCGGCCGCGGCGTCGGTCTTCCAGGCGCTCGCGGACGGCCGGGCCGACCCCGCCGCCCTCATCGACGCGCTGACCGAGGCGGGCGAGCAGCGCCGCCTTCTGATGTGGAGCGCGGATGCCGCCGAGCAGGCCGTCCTCGACGGCACGACCCTCCAGGGGGCGCTCCCGGTCAGCGACGACGACCGCACCGCGTTCGGCGTCTACCTCAATGACGGCACCGGTTCGAAGATGGACTACTACCTGCACGTCGACGTCGAGACGGCATGGTGCGGCGCGGACGCGGCGTCGCTACGGGTGACACTGCGCAACGATGCTCCCGACGCCGCGACTCTCCCCGCCTATGTCACGGGCGGCGGCGCGTTCGGCGTGCCGGAGGGTCAGGCGCTCACCGGGGTGTACGTCTACCTCCCCGAGGGAGCTGTGCTCCAGGATCAGAGGCTGTCCAGCACCGGGAGTGCCGCCAGCGCCACGACCGACACGGACCGCGGGCATGGAGTGGTGAAGTGGTCGGTGCAGCTGGCCCCCGGGCAGGAGGCCGAGTTGCTGCTCAAGGCGGGGACACCCGCCACCGCCGAGCTCGGCGCACTCCTCACGCCAACTGTTTACGCAAATGAAACGTCCCGAGTTGGCGTGGGCTGTGCTTTTCCTGAATAATCTCCCGTAAGAGAGTCGAGACCCGGTGTGGGGCCTTGGGGGGTCGCCTCGGCTCTCGATTCCATGTGCCGTGATCTTCTCGGCCCATGCCTTCGATCTAGATGGGTGCCACCATGAACAACAAGCTTGTCCGCGCCTCCGCGGTTCTCGCTCTCGCCGCGGGCATGGCGCTCGCGGTCCCTACCGCCGCCAACGCCGAGTACCCGGACCCCGCCGTCGCTGAGACGTCCGGCGGCACCGGCCCCGGCGAGACCCTCGGCCTGGCCCTCCCCGCCGGCACGATGGCTCCGGGCGAGACCGTCGGCCTCACCATCACCGGTGAGAGCGCCCTCGGCATCACCACCGCCATCGTCAAGACGGCCGTCGAGACCAACAGCAGCCTGCGCACGCAGGCCGACGCGTCGGGTTCCGTCTCGGTGAACCTGAAGTTCCCGGAGACCGCTGCCGGCGCCTACTCGATCACGCTCGTGGGCCTGGAGAGCGGCCGCTCGGTCTCGGTCGTCGCGGGCGACAGCGCCAGCGCCGGCGGCAGCACCGGTGGCAGCACCGGCACCGGCGGCTCGAACGCCGGCGGCCTGCCCGCCACGGGTCTGGACTCCGGCTCGCTCCTCGGCCTCTGGGTCGGCGGCGGCGCGCTCGTCCTCGCCGGTGGTGCGATCGCGGTCGGCACCACGGTGCGCCGCTCGCGTCAGAACGCAGCCTGACCTCAGCTCCGATCGAAGGGCCGTCCGCATCGCGGGCGGCCCTTCGTCGTTCCCGGGATTCCCGGCGCGCGACGCCGGTCAGGACAGGGAAGTGGCGAGTGCCACCGCCGGCGGCACCCCTTCCGCCGATACGGGGATCGAGACGCGTGGATGCCACGGCCGATGGCATCCATCCCGGTCAGACGACGGCGGGCGGGCGCCGGGACGACACGTCGGCGGTGATGAGGATCGGCAGATGGTCGCTCAGACCCTGCGGAAGGGTCCTGATGTGGGCGATGTCGAACCCGTTGGACGTCGCGAAGTCGTAGTGACCGCGGAAGAACCGGTAGCGCGTGTAGGTGCGCGCGTCGCTGAGCGTCAGCTCGTAACCCTGGTCCCGCACCTTCTGACCGAGGTTCTCCTTGAAGACGGGGTAGTTGTAGTCCCCCACCATGAGCGCCGGGAGACCCGGACCGAGATCCTGCAGGGCCGAGAGCGCCGTGCGGATCTGGTGCCGCCGCAAGGAGTTCAGCGCCGTCAGTGGCGCCGCGTGGAACGACGCGACGATGATCTCGCGTCCGTGGTCGATGTCCCGCAGGCGCACGCCCAGCATCCGCTCCTCGGCGGGCTTCAGCACGTAGTCGTGGAGCGACTTCTTGAGGCCGATCGCGCGGACCTCCTGCGCCTGGAACGTGTTGGCGCGGTAGTACACGGCGAGGCCGAGCCTGTTGCGCTGCGTCGCGTCGGCGAGGCGGAGGCCGGCGATCTCCGCGGGCAGATCGCGGGTGTCCGCCTCTTGAAGACAGAGGACGTCGACGGCGTGCGCCTCGACGAGCGCGGCGAGCTCACCGGCGGCGCGGTGCTTGCGGAGGTTGTACGAGATGACCTTCATGGCGATGACAGCCTAGGCCCGCCGAAGATGCGGACGCGGGGGGCTTGCGGCGGATTCCCGTCACCCGCGCGGCACGCTCACGACCCGATGTCGTCGGCGTCGCGGCGATTGCGCGTCTGCTCCGCCCGCGCGGCCAGCAGGTCGTCGGCGGGATAGCCCACTTCGGCGAGCACGAGACCGCGGGCCGCCAGGACCTTGGTGTCCGCCGTCCGCAGACCGGCATCGCGGATGGCCACGACGTCCTCGACGGCGAGACGCCCCTCCCCCACCGCGACGCAGGCTCCGACGAGGGCCCGCACCATGCTGTGACAGAAGGCGTCTGCGCGGACGTGGGCCACGAGGACGCCGTCCGCCCCGCGGTGCCAGTCGTACTCGAGGAGGGTGCGGATGGTGGTCGCCTCCTCGCGCGCCTTGCAGTAGGCGGCGAAGTCGTGAAGACCGATGAGGCTGCGGGCGGCGGCATCCATCCGCGCCACATCCAGGTCGGCCTTGACCGTGGTCGTCGCGGCGCGAAGGAGCGGGTCGTACCCCGTCCGCGCGTCCGCGAGCCGGTAGACGTACCGCCGCCACACCGCCGAGAAGCGCGCGTCGAAGCCGTCGGGGGCCAGGCTCGTCCGGCGGACCGTCACGTCGGGATAGGCACCCAGGACGCCCCGCACGCGGCCCGCCAGGGACGCGACGGGCTCGGCGCCCGGGTCGTTGCGGCGGCGCGGCAGACGGGCCGCCTGCGCCTCGTCGAGGTCGACGTGCGCGACTTGACCGCTCGCGTGCACGCCCGCATCCGTCCGGCCTGCGACGACCAGCCGCGGGTCGCCGCCGACGATACGGGCGAGGGCGTCCTCGAGAGTCCCCTGGACCGTGCGCAGGTGCGGCTGCCGCGCCCATCCGCGGAATTGCGTGCCGTCGTAGGCGATGTCGAGACGGATGCGCACCCGACCAGCCTAGAGGCACGACGAAGCCCCCACCCGCGGACGGATGGGGGCTTCGATCGAGCGGGAGCGCTCAGGCCTTGGCGTCGCCCTCGACGGCGTCCTCGGCCGCAGCCTCGGCAGCAGCGCCCTCCTCCGGCGACTCGGCGCCGGCGTCGGCGGCCTCGTCGGTGGTGGCGGTCTCGTCGGCGGCGGTCTCCTCGGCGGGAGCCTCGTCGGCGGGCGCCTCGTCGGCGGCGGGGGCTGCGGCGGCGGGCGCGGCGGCCTTCGACGACGACGGCTTCTTCGTGACGGGCTCGAGGACGAGCTCGATCACGGCCATGGGCGCGTTGTCGCCCTTGCGGTTGCCGACCTTGGTGATGCGGGTGTAGCCGCCGTCACGGTCGGCCACCAGCGGCGCGATCTCGGTGAACAGGGTGTGCACGACGTCCTTGTCGCCGATCACGCTCAGCACGCGGCGACGCGCGTGCAGGTCGCCACGCTTGGCGAAGGTGATCAGACGCTCGGCGAGCGGACGCAGGCGCTTGGCCTTGGTCTCGGTCGTCTTGATGGACTTGTGCGTGTACAGCGCTGCCGCGAGGTTGGCGAGAAGCAGACGCTCGTGGGCCGGGCCGCCTCCGAGGCGGGGACCCTTCGTGGGCTTGGGCATGTCGTGTTACTCCAGTGGGAAGGTTCGGTCGGGTCCGACGGGTCAGACGGTCTCGTCGTCGTAGCCGCCGAAGTACTGGGCGCCGTCGAAGCCGGGCACCGAGTCCTTCAGCGACAGGCCGAGCGACGTGAGCTTGTCGCGCACCTCGTCGACCGACTTCTGACCGAAGTTGCGGATGTTCATCAGCTGGGTCTCCGACAGGGCGACCAGCTCGGAGACGGTGTTGATGCCCTCGCGCTTGAGGCAGTTGTACGAGCGCACGGACAGGTCGAGGTCCTCGATCGGCATGGAGAGCTCGTTCGAGAGCACGGTCTCGACCGGGGCGGGCCCGATCTCGATGCCCTCGGCCTCGACGTTCAGCTCGCGGGCGAGACCGAACAGCTCGGTGAGGGTGCGACCGGCGGAGGCGACGGCGTCGCGCGGCGCGATCGAGGGCTTCGACTCGACGTCCAGGACGAGCTTGTCGAAGTCGGTGCGCTCCCCGGCACGGGTGGCGTCGACGCGGTAGCTGACCTTGAGCACCGGCGAGTAGATCGAGTCGATCGGGATCTGACCGGCCTCGGCGTACTCGTTGCGGTTCTGCGTCGCGGACACGTAGCCGCGGCCGCGCTCGATGGTGAGCTCGAGCTCGAACTTGGCGGTGTCGTTGAGCGTGGCGATGACCAGCTCCGGGTTGTGCACCTCGACACCGGCCGGAGCCGAGATGTCGGCCGCCGTGACCTCGCCGGCACCCGTCTTGCGCAGGTACGCGGTGATGGGCTCATCGCGCTCGCTCGAGACGACGAGCTGCTTGATGTTCAGGATGATCTCGGTGACGTCTTCCTTCACGCCCGGGATGGTGCTGAACTCGTGCAGCACACCGTCGATGCGGATGCTCGTGACGGCCGCGCCGGGGATGGAGGACAGAAGGCTGCGACGCAGCGCGTTGCCGATCGTGTAACCGAAGCCGGGCTCGAGCGGCTCGATGACGAAACGGCTGCGGAACTCCCCGATCTTCTCCTCGGTCAGAGTGGGACGCTGTGCGATGAGCACTATGTGTTCCTTTCGATCACGTGCCCGCTATATGACACGTGTAATGGGGTGAGGTGTTGAGTTGTCCCCGAGGACGCCTCGCCCCGGAGGAACAGGGGCGGGAGGCGTCCCGGAAAGTGCTGGGACGCGCGACGCGCGTCGATCCCGAGGAGCACGGGGCCCCTCGGGATTTCACACGTCAGACGCGGCGGCGCTTCGGCGGACGGCAGCCGTTGTGCGCCTGCGGCGTCACGTCCTGGATCGAGCCGACCTCGAGACCCGCCGCGGTGAGCGAGCGGATCGCGGTCTCACGACCCGAGCCGGGACCCTTCACGAAGACGTCGACCTTCTTGACGCCATGCTCCTGCGCCTGGCGAGCGGCCGACTCCGCGGCCATGCCGGCGGCGTACGGCGTCGACTTGCGCGAGCCCTTGAAACCGACACCGCCGGACGAGGCCCAGCTGATGACGGCACCGGAGGGGTCGGTGATCGAGACGATGGTGTTGTTGAACGTCGACTTGATGTGGGCCTGACCCACGGCGATGTTCTTCTTCTCCTTGCGGCGCGGCTTGCGCGCAGCGGACTTGGCCTGTGCCATGTGCGGTTCTCCTGAATCCTGCGCCGGCGGAGGCCTAGCGCGCCTTCTTCTTGCCGGCGACGGTGCGCTTCGGACCCTTGCGGGTACGCGCGTTCGTCTTCGTGCGCTGACCGCGCACGGGGAGGCCGCGGCGGTGGCGCAGGCCCTCGTAGGAACCGATCTCGACCTTGCGGCGGATGTCGGCGGCGACCTCGCGGCGAAGGTCACCCTCCACCTTGTAGGTGCCCTCGATGTGGTCGCGGAGCGCGACCAGCTGGTCGTCGGTGAGGTCCTTGACGCGGACGTCCGGGCTGATGCCGGTCGCGGTGAGGATCTCGGTGGAGCGGGTGCGGCCCACGCCGTAGATGTAGGTAAGTGCGATCACCACGCGCTTGTCGCGCGGGATGTCGACGCCGGCGAGACGTGCCATGCGGCTCTCCTCAGAGTGTCGTGGAGGTGTGAAACAGGATCGGTGCTCGGGCCTCCGCCCCGAGGTGTCCCCCGCATCGCGGGTTCTGATCCTGCCGGTGTGTATTCAGTTGGAAAGTCGGGGTGTCAGCCCTGGCGCTGCTTGTGACGCGGGTTGCTCTTGCAGATCACCATGACGCGCCCGTGGCGACGGATCACCTTGCAGTGGTCGCAGATGGGCTTGACGGAGGGGTTGACCTTCATGATTTCCTGATTTCGCTGTCTTCGACCCGCCGGAGCGGCTCGTTACTTCTCGGCCGGACTCAGCGGTAGCGGTAGACGATACGACCACGGGTGAGGTCGTACGGGCTCAGCTCGACGACGACGCGGTCCTCGGGGATGATGCGGATGTAGTTCTGCCGCATCTTTCCCGAGATGGTGGCGAGCACCTTGTGACCGTTGGTCAGCTCGACACGGAACATCGCATTGGGCAGTGCCTCGGACACCGTGCCCTCGATCTCGATGACACCGTCTTTCTTCGCCATAAACTCGCTCACGCTCGTTGCAGACCGGCCGGTCTGCGGTGGATGGGGTTTCGGTGCTTGCGACACGCCAATGAAGGCGCAACGCACCAAAGATCAAGCATACGTGGTAGTGCCCGATGCGGCAAGTCGCCGCCGGCGCTCAGCCGTTCAGACGCCCCGTGATGTCGGTCTCGGGGTTGCCGGTGAGGTCGGTCTGGTTGTTCAGCACCTCGCCGTTGATGGCGATCGTCGGCGTCGCGATGCCCGAGGCGCCCGGCTGGACCGGGGTGTCGCGGGTGCGCGCCGTCACGAAGCGCTCGTAGGTGCCGTCCTGGATGCAGGAGGCCACGGCATCCGATGCCCCGGCGGACTCGGCGATCTGGACCAGCGTCGCGTCGTCGAGACCCGAGGTCTGCTCGGCCGGCTGCTGCGCGTACATCGCCTGAACGAAGGGCAGCACGTTCTGCGCGTCGTCCTCGGCCACGCAATAGGCCGCGTTCGCGGACCGGGTGGAGAATTCGGTGCCCTGCGACGCCCGGTCCAGGATCGAGATCGGGTGGATGTTCAGCGTGATGGTGCCGTCGTCGACGAGGCTCTCGAGGGTCGGCCCGTAGCTCTGCTCGAACTGGTTGCAGATGGGGCACATGAAGTCGACGTAGGTGTCCACGGTCTGGTCGCCGGTCCCGACGGCGATGGCGCCCGTGTCGGGGTCGACGGCCTGTGCCTCCGGCGCCGGGCCGGGCGAGGTCGCCTGGCTGTTGGCGAACCACACGACACCGCCCACGATGAGGACGACGACCAGCGCGGCGGCGGTGACGCCGATCGCGAACCAGTTCATGGACTTGCGGGCGGCGGCCATCATCATCCCTCGATCTCCGTGGGCACCACTCCGAAGGGCGCCAGCTTCTCTGCACCGCCGTCGGGCGCGGTGAGGACCCAGATCCCTCCATCGTGCACCGCGACGCTATGTTCCCAATGGGAGCCGTCCGTGCCGTCCAGCGTCGACACCGTCCACCCGTCGTCCTCGGTGAAGGTCTGCTGGTCCCCGATGACGACCATGGGCTCGATCGCGACGGCGAGACCGGGCCGCACGTCGGCGCCGCGCTCCTCGGTCGCGTAGTTGAAGATGCTCGGCGACTCGTGCATCTTGCGGCCGATGCCGTGACCCACGTAGTCGCGCAGGATGCCGTAGCCCGGCGCCGGTGCGTGCTCGACGATGTACTGCTCGATCGCGGCGCCCACCTCGCCCAGGTGCTCGGCACGGGACAGCGCCGCGATGCCGGCCCACAGGGAGCCCTCCGTCACCTCGGAGAGGCGGCGACGCGGGGCGACGAGCTCTTCCGGGGCGTCGCCCGGCACGATCACGGTGAACGCCGAGTCGCCGTTCCACCCGCGGTACTCCGCACCCGCGTCGATCGACAGGATGTCCCCCGCCTGCAGCGGGCGGTCGTTCGGGATGCCGTGCACCACCTGCTCGTTGACCGAGGCGCACACGGTGTGCCGGTACCCGCGGACCATCTGGAAGTTCGACTTCGCGCCGCGCCCGACGATCACGCGGGAGGCCGCGGCATCCAGGTCCAACGTCGTGACGCCGGGGGCGATCAACGCCCGGACGGCGTCGAGCGCCGCCGCCGTGATCAGCCCCGGCTCCACCATCGCGCGCAGGTGCGCGGGCTTCTTGTAGACGGACGAGCGCAGCACGGCGTCAGTGCGCGGACGACGGGGTGATGCCCCGCGCCGCGAGGGCCGCGGTGATGCGCGCGGCGACCTCGTCGAGGGACCCGACGCCGTCGATCTCGTCGACGATGTCCCGCGTGCCGTAGACGCCGAGGATGGGCGCGGTCTCGCGCTCGTAGATCGCGAGACGGGTGGCGATCCCCTCCTCGGTGTCGTCCGCACGGCCCTGCTCCGTGGCGCGCGTCTTGAGGCGGGAGATGGACTCCTCACGGGGGACGACCAGCGCGATAACGGCGTCGAGCGACTCGTCGCGGCCCTCGAGGAACTCGTCGAGGTGCATGACCTGCGCGAGGTTTCGGGGATACCCGTCGAGGAGGAAGCCGTCGGCGGCGTCGGCCTGGGAGAGGCGGTCGCGGACCACGGCGCTGGTGAGCTCGTCGGGGACGAGGTCACCGGCGTCGATGATCGACTTCACCTCGAGGCCCAGGTCGGTGCCCTCGGAGACGTTCTGACGGAACACGTCGCCGGTGGAGACGACCGGGATTCCGAGCGCCTCGGCGATGCGGACGCCCTGCGTGCCCTTGCCGGAGCCCTGCGGGCCGACGATCAGCAGCCGGGCGGTCATCGGAGGAGCCCCTCGTAGTGACGCTGCTGGAGCTGCGCGTCGATCTGCTTCACCGTCTCGAGACCCACACCGACGATGATGAGGATCGAGGCGCCGCCGAACGGGAAGTTCTGGTTCGCGCCGACCGTGGCCAGGGCGATGAGCGGCAGCAGGGCGATGAGACCCAGGTAGATGGACCCGGGCAGCGTGATGCGCGTCAGCACGTAGTCGAGGTACTCGGCCGTCGGGCGGCCCGCGCGGATGCCGGGGATGAAGCCGCCGTACTTCTTCATGTTGTCGGCGACGTCGACCGGGTTGAAGGTGATCGCGACGTAGAAGTACGTGAACCCGACGATGAGCAGGAAGTAGATCGCCATGTACAGCGGGTGATCGCCGCGCGTGAGGTACTGCGAGATCCACGTCACCCAGCCCGCGGGCTCCTGGCCCGCCTGCGGCTGGTTGAACTGCGCGATGAGGGCGGGGATGTACAGCAGCGACGACGCGAAGATGACGGGCACGACGCCGGCCATGTTGACCTTGATCGGGATGTACGTGTTCGAGCCGCCGAAGGTGCGGCGGCCGACCATCCGCTTGGCGTACTGCACGGGGATGCGGCGCTGCGACTGCTCGACGAACACCACCAGGGCCACGACGACGATGCCGACGGCCAGGACGAGGAGGAAGACCTCCGGGCCGCGCGAGGTGAGGATCGACAGCATCGCGCCGGGGAAGGTCGCGGCGATCGAGGTGAAGATGAGGATCGACATGCCGTTGCCGACGCCGCGCTCGGTGACGAGCTCGGCGAACCACATGACCAGGCCGGTACCGGCGGTCAGCGTGATGATCATGAGCAGCTGGGCCCACCAGATGTCGTTCGTGAGCAGCTGCGTGCACTCCGGCACGCCCGTCGAGCCGAACAGCTGGCCAGAGCGGGCCACGGTGACGAGGGTGGTCGACTGCAGCAGAGCCAGCGCGATGGTGAGGTAGCGCGTGTACTGCGTCAGCTTCGCCTGGCCCGCCTGGCCCTCCTTGTAGAGGGTCTCGAAGTGCGGGATGACCACGCGCAGCAGCTGCACGATGATCGTGGCGGTGATGTAGGGCATCACGCCGAGCGCGAAGATCGAGAGCTGGAGCAGCGCGCCGCCGGAGAAGAGGTTCACCAGCGAGAGCAGACCCTCGGTGCTGCCCGACTGCTGCAGACACGACTGCACGTTCGGGTAGTCGACGAACGGGGTCGGAACGTGGGCACCCAGCCGGTAGATGGCGATGATCCCCAGCGTGAAGGCGATCTTCCGCCGCAGGTCTGGCGTGCGGAAGACACGCGCGATGGCGCTGAACAAGAGGATTCCTCCAGAACGATCTCGGCGCGCGTCAGAGCGCACACCTCATCACACTAACCCAGAAGGGGCCGGCGGCCCTAAGGCCGCCGGCCCCCCTGCAGGGTCGGATGTCAGTTGTTGACGGTGCCGCCCGCGGCGACGATCTTCTGCTCAGCCGAGCCGGAGACCTTGTCGACGGAGACGTTGAGCGCCACGGCGATGTCGCCGGTGCCCAGCACCTTGACCTTCTCGTTCTTGCGAACGGCGCCCTTGGCCACGAGGTCGACGATGGTCACATCGCCGCCCTGCGGGTAGAGCTCGGCCAGCTTGTCCAGGTTGACGACCTGGTACTCGACGCGGAACGGGTTCTTGAAGCCGCGCAGCTTGGGGGTGCGCATGTGCAGCGGCATCTGCCCACCCTCGAAGCCGACCTTGACCTGGTAACGCGCCTTCGTGCCCTTGGTACCACGACCGGCGGTCTTACCCTTCGAGCCCTCACCACGGCCGACGCGGGTCTTGGCGGTACGGGCGCCGGGGACCGGACGCAGGTGGTGGACCTTCAGCACGCCGGGACGCGACGCCGGAGCGTCGGTGGTCGCGGCGGCCTTGCGAGCGGATGCCTTCTTCGGGGCGTCGGCCGCGACGGCCTCGTCCTTCTTGTCAGCCATTAGTCGATCTCCTCAACCTTCACGAGGTGAGCGACGGTCTTGACGTAGCCGCGCGTCTGCGCGTCGTCGGGACGGACGACCGAGTCGCCGATCCGCTTGAGACCGAGCGAACGCAGCGTGTCGCGCTGGTTCTGCTTCTCACTCACCTTGGACTTGATCTGCGTGACCTTCAGACGCTCGGCCATCAGGCACCTACCTTCTGAGCGGCGGCCTCCGCACGCACGAGGCGAGCGGGGGCGACCTGGTCGAACTCCAGGCCACGGCGGGCGGCCACGGCGCGGGGCTCCTCGAGCGACTTCAGCGCCTCGACGGTCGCGTGCACGATGTTGATCGTGTTCGACGAGCCGAGCGACTTCGAGAGGACGTCGTGGATGCCGGCGCACTCGAGCACCGCGCGGACGGGACCACCGGCGATGACACCGGTACCGGCGGCGGCGGGGCGCAGGAGCACCACACCGGCAGCGGCCTCACCCTGGACGGGGTGGGGAATGGTCGAGCCGGAGCGCGGCACGCGGAAGAAGTTGCGCTTGGCCTCCTCGACACCCTTCGAGATGGCGAGGGGGACCTCGCGCGCCTTGCCGTAGCCGACGCCCACGACGCCGTTGCCATCGCCCACGACGACGAGCGCCGTGAAGCTGAAGCGACGACCGCCCTTGACGACCTTCGACACGCGGTTGATGGTCACGACGCGCTCGAGGAACTGGCTCTCGTTGCGGTCGCGCGAACCACGGTCGCGCTGGTTGGCGTTGCGCTCGCGGCCACCGCGGCGCGGCTCGCGCTCACGCTCGGCCGGGGCCTGAGCGGCAGCTGCACCCTCTGCGGGGGCGGTCTGCTCGGTCACTTCGGTCTCCTTGTTGTCACTCACAGGTTCAACCCTCCTTCGCGGGCGCCCTCGGCGATCGCGGCGACGCGACCGGCGTAACGGTTGCCACCACGGTCGAACACGACGTCGGAGACACCGGCGACCTTGGCACGCTCGGCGACGAGCTCGCCGACCTTGCGGGCCTTGGCCGTCTTGTCACCGTCGAACGACCGCAGGTCGACCTCGAGCGTGGAGGCCGAGGCCAGCGTGTGGCCCTTGCTGTCGTCGACGAGCTGGACGAAGACGTGGCGCGCGGAGCGCGTCACGACCAGACGGGGACGGACGTCGGTGCCCACGACCTTCTTGCGAAGACGTGCGTGGCGACGCGCGCGGGCTGCGGACTTTGTCTTGAGAGCCATGGCTTACTTACCACTCTTTCCGGCCTTGCGACGCACGACCTCGCCCGCGTACCGGACACCCTTGCCCTTGTAGGGCTCGGGCTTGCGGATCTTGCGGATGTTGGCGGCGGCCTCACCGACGGCCTGCTTGTCGATGCCACTCACGGTGACCTTGTTGTTGCCCTCCACCGTGAGCGTGATGCCGGCGGGGGGCTCGACCAGCACGGGGTGCGAGAAGCCGAGGGCGAACTCGATCGAGCTGCCCTTCTGCGCGACGCGGTAACCCGTGCCGACGACCTCGAGACCCTTGGTGTAGCCCTGGGTGACACCGATGATGTTGTTGTTGATGAGCGTGCGGGTCAGGCCGTGGAGCGACCGCGACTCGCGCTCGTCGTCGGGGCGGGTGACGAGAATCTGATTCTCCTCGACCGACACCTCGAGGGGCTGCGCAATGGTGAGCGCGAGCTCGCCCTTGGGGCCCTTGACGGCGACCTCCCGGCCGTTCACCGAGACGGTGACTCCGGCGGGGATGTCGATGGGAAGACGTCCGATACGCGACATGTCAGATCACCACACGTAGGCGAGGACTTCCCCGCCGACGCCCTTCTGCTCTGCCTGACGGTCGGTGAGGAGACCGGAGGAGGTGGACAGGATGGCCACGCCCAGGCCGCCGAGGACCGTGGGGACCTCGGTCGACTTCGCGTACACGCGGAGGCCGGGCTTGGAGACGCGCTTGATGCCGGCGATCGACCGCTCGCGGTTCGGGCCGTACTTCAGCGTCATCGTGAGGGTCTGGCCGACACGGGCGTCAGCGACGCTCCAGTCGGCGATGTAACCCTCCTGCTTGAGGATCTCGGCGATGGTGGTCTTGAGCTTCGAGCTCGGCAGCGACACGGAGTCGTGGTGCGCCGAGTTCGCGTTGCGCAGACGGGTCAGCATGTCTGCGACCGGGTCTGTCATCGTCATCTGATGCTTCTTTCGTTCATGAGGTTTCGCCTGCCGTTACGCGACAGACGACCTTCGATGAGGGGCCCCCGGGGTTCCGGGGGCCCGGGGGGTCAGGCCTGCGCGTCCGCCGACTGGAACGGGAAGCCCAGCTGACGCAGCAGCGAGCGACCCTCGTCGTCGGTCTTGGCGGTCGTGACGATCGTGATGTCGAAGCCACGCACGCGGTCGATGCGGTCCTGGTCGATCTCGTGGAACACGGACTGCTCCTGAAGACCGAAGGTGTAGTTGCCGTTGCCGTCGAACTGCTTGGCCGACAGACCGCGGAAGTCGCGGATGCGGGGCAGGGCGAGGTTGACGAGGCGGTCCACGAACTCCCACGCACGGTCGCCACGGAGGGTGACGTGCGCACCGATGGCCTGGCCCTCGCGCAGCTTGAACTGCGCGATGGACTTGCGGGCCTTGGTGACGATGGGCTTCTGACCGGTGATCTTGGTGAGGTCCTCGACCGCGCCATCGATCACCTTGCTGTCGCGAGCAGCCTCGCCGACACCGGTGTTCACGACGACCTTGACCAGGCCGGGGATCTGCATGACGTTCGCGTAGCCGAACTCGTCCTGCAGGGCCTTCTTGATCTCGGTGTTGTACTTCTGCTTGAGGCGGGGCTGGATCTTGCCAGCCACCGCGGCAGTGTCGGTGCTCATGTTCAGAGGTCCTTGCCGCTCTTCTTCGCGAAACGCACGCGGACGGTGCGCTTGACGCCGTCCTTCACCTGCTCCTCGACGCGGTGGCCGACACGGGTCGGCTTTTTGGTCGAGGGGTCGACGAGCGCGACGTTCGAGATGTGGATCGGGGCTTCGAACGTCTCGATGCCGCCGGTCTTGGTACCGCGCTGGGACTGGCCCACGCGGTTGTGCTTGGTGACGTAGTTCACGCCCTCGACGATGACGCGGTTCTGCTCGGACAGGACCTCGAGGACCTTGCCCTGCTTACCGCGGTCGCCGCCGCGCTCGGGCTTGGCGCCCGAGATGACCTGAACCAGGTCGCCCTTCTTGATCTTCGCCATGATCAAATGACCTCCGGGGCGAGCGAGACGATCTTCATGAACTTCTTGTCGCGAAGCTCACGGCCAACCGGCCCGAAGATACGGGTGCCGCGGGGCTCCCCGTCGTTCTTCAGGATCACGGCGGCGTTCTCGTCGAACTTGATGTACGAGCCGTCGGGACGGCGGGTCTGCTTCACGACACGGACGACGACGGCCTTGACCACGTCGCCCTTCTTGACGTTTCCACCCGGGATCGCGTCCTTGACCGTGGCGACGATGACGTCGCCCAGGCCGGCGTAACGGCGGTTCGACCCACCGAGCACGCGGATGGTGAGCAGCTCCTTGGCGCCGGTGTTGTCGGCGACCTTCAGCCGGGATTCGTTCTGAATCACTTTTTACTCCTTGGGTTCCAAGCGAGCCGCGAGGCTTACTTGGCCTTCTCGAGGATCTCGACCAGACGCCAGCGCTTGGTGGCGCTCAGCGGACGGGTCTCGTTGATGACGACGAGGTCGCCGATGCCCGCCGAGTTGCTCTCGTCGTGCGCCTTGACCTTCGAGGTGCGACGGATGACCTTGCCGTAGAGCGGGTGCTTCACGCGGTCCTCGACCTCGACGACGATCGTCTTGTCCATCTTGTCGCTGACGACGTAGCCGCGACGCGCCTTGCGGTAACCGCGGGCGTTCTCGTCGCGCACGTCGTTCGCGGCGTGCTCGTGACCGGCGACCTGCGCCTCGGCCTCTGCCTTCTTCGCGGTGGCCATTACTCCGCCTCTTCCTTCGCGGCGTCGTCAGCGGCATCCGCCTTCTTCGCCTTGCTCTTCTTCGCCTTGACCTCGACCGGAGCCGGGGTGGCACGGATGCCGAGCTCGCGCTCACGGATCACGGTGTACAGACGCGCGATGTCGCGCTTGACCGCACGGATGCGACCGTGGCTCTCGAGCTGGCCGGTGGCCGACTGGAAGCGCAGGTTGAACAGCTCTTCCTTGGCCTTGCGCAGCTCCTCGACGAGGCGCTGGTCTTCGAACGTGTCGAGCTCGCTCGGGGCGAGCTGCTTGGTGCCGATCGCCATTACGCGTCGCCCTCCTCGCGCTTGATGATGCGTGCCTTCAGCGGCAGCTTGTGGATGGCTCGGGTGAGGGCCTCGCGAGCGAGCTCCTCGTTCACACCCGCGACCTCGAAGAGGACGCGGCCCGGCTTGACGTTTGCGACCCACCACTCGGGGGAACCCTTACCGGAACCCATGCGGGTCTCGGCGGGCTTCTTGGTGAGGGGACGGTCGGGGTAGATGTTGATCCACACCTTTCCGCCACGCTTGATGTGACGCGTCATGGCGATACGAGCGGACTCGATCTGACGGTTGGTCACGTAGGCGGGGGTCAGGGCCTGGATGCCGAACTCACCGAACGACACCTGGGTGCCACCGGTGGCCTGGCCCGAGCGGCCCGGGTGGTGCTGCTTGCGGTACTTGACCTTGCGGGGGATGAGCATTACGCCGACGCTCCTTCTGCCACGGGGGCCTCGTTGCGGGGGCCACGACGACGGTCGCCGCCGCGGTCGTCACGACCGCGGGACTTCGGGGCGTTGGCCTGCTCGCGGGCGAGCTCCTTGTTGGTGAGGTCGCCCTTGTAGATCCAGACCTTCACGCCGATGCGGCCGAAGGTGGTCTTGGCCTCGTAGAAGCCGTAGTCGATGTTCGCGCGCAGCGTGTGCAGCGGAACGCGACCCTCGCGGTAGAACTCCGAGCGGCTCATCTCAGCGCCGCCGAGACGGCCCGACACCTGGATGCGGACACCCTTGGCGCCGGCGCGCTGGGCGCCCTGCAGACCCTTGCGCATCGCACGACGGAACGCGACACGAGCAGAGAGCTGCTCGGCCACACCCTGCGCGACGAGCTGAGCGTCGGCCTCGGGGTTCTTGACCTCGAGGATGTTCAGCTGGATCTGCTTGCCGGTGAGCTTCTCGAGGTCGGCGCGGATGCGCTCGGCCTCGGCGCCGCGACGACCGATCACGATGCCCGGGCGGGCGGTGTGGATGTCGACGCGGACACGGTCACGGGTGCGCTCGATCTCGATGTTGCTGACACCCGCGCGGTCGAGCGAGGTCGTCAGCAGACGACGGATCTTGATGTCCTCGGCGAGGTAGTCGGCGTAGCGCTGGCCGCGCTTCGTCGAGTCCGAGAACCAGCGCGACACGTGGTCGGTGGTGATGCCGAGACGGAAGCCGTACGGGTTGACCTTCTGTCCCATTACTTGCTCGCCTTCTTGTTGGTGCGCGCCGGGGCCGCAGCGGCCTCTTCGGGCGTCGCGAGCACGACCGTGATGTGGCTCGTGCGCTTCTTGATCTGGAAGGCGCGACCCTGTGCACGGGGCTGGAAACGCTTGAGCGTCGTGCCCTCGTCGACGTACGCGTTCTTCACGTACAGGTCGGCGTCATCCAGGTACTCGTTCGTCTTGTCGGCGGTGACGCGAGCGTTCGCGATCGCCGAGGCGACGAGCTTGTAGATCGGCTCGCTCGCGCCCTGGGGCGCGAACTTCAGGATGGCGAGGGCCTCTTCGGCCTGCTTGCCCTTGATGAGCGCAACGACACGACGAGCCTTCTGAGGGGTCACGCGGATGTGTCGCACGCGTGCGATGGACTCCACCATTTCTCTCTCCTCTAGCGCCCCCGCGTCAGCGGCGGCGGCCCTTCTTGTCGTCCTTCACGTGGCCGCGGAAGGTGCGGGTGGGCGAGAACTCGCCCAGCTTGTGGCCGACCATGGTCTCGGTCACGAACACGGGGATGTGCTTGCGACCGTCGTGCACGGCGATGGTGTGTCCCAGCATGGCGGGGATGATCATCGACCGGCGCGACCAGGTCTTGATGACGTTCTTGGAACCGGCTTCGTTCTGCGAGACGACCTTGCGAAGCAGGTGCTCGTCGACGAAGGGGCCCTTCTTAAGGCTGCGAGGCATCTTCCTCTACTCCTACTTGCGCTTCTTGCCGGCGGTGCGACGGCGGACGATCAGCTTGTCGCTTTCCTTGTTCGCGTGGCGGGTGCGGCCCTCGGCCTTACCCCACGGCGAAACCGGGTGACGACCACCGGAGGTCTTACCCTCACCACCACCGTGCGGGTGGTCGACCGGGTTCATGGCGACACCGCGGACGGTCGGGCGGACGCCCTTCCAGCGCATACGACCGGCCTTGCCCCAGTTGATGTTCGACTGCTCGGCGTTGCCGACCTCGCCGATCGTGGCGCGGCAGCGCACGTCGACGTTGCGGATCTCGCCCGAGGGCAGACGCAGCTGCGCGTAGGGGCCGTCCTTCGCGACCAGACGCACCGAGGCGCCGGCCGAACGGGCCATCTTCGCGCCGCCACCGGGACGCAGCTCGATCGCGTGGATCACGGTACCGGTGGGGATGTTGCGCAGCGGCAGGTTGTTGCCGGGCTTGATGTCGGCGCCGGCACCCGACTCGACGATGTCGCCCTGCGACAGCTTCGCCGGAGCGAGGATGTAGCGCTTCTCGCCGTCCGCGTAGTGCAGCAGCGCGATGCGCGCGGTGCGGTTGGGGTCGTACTCGATGTGAGCGACCTTGGCGTCGATGCCGTCCTTGTCGTTACGACGGAAGTCGATCAGACGGTACTGACGCTTGTGGCCACCACCGATGTGACGCGTGGTGATGCGGCCCTGGTTGTTGCGGCCACCGGTCTTCGACAGCGGGCGCAGCAGCGACTTCTCGGGCGTCGATCGGGTGATCTCGGCGAAGTCGGCCACCGACGAGCCGCGGCGACCGGGGGTCGTGGGCTTGTACTTGCGAATAGCCATTGTTCTGTCCTTGGTATCCCGGTCAGCCGACCGACGTGAAGATGTCGATGGTGCCCGACTTCAGCGAGACGATCGCGCGCTTGGTGTCCTTGCGCTTGCCGATGCCGAAGCGGGTGCGGCGGGCCTTGCCGACACGGTTGATCGTGTTGACCGAGGCGACCTTCACGCCGAAGATCTTCTCGATGGCGAGCTTGATCTCGGTCTTCGAGGCGCGGGGGTCCACGAGGAACGTGTACTTGCCCTCGTCGATGAGCGAGTAGCTCTTCTCCGAGACGACCGGCTTCAGGATGATGTCGCGCGGGTCCTTGTTGACGGCGGTCATGCCGAGACCTCCTCGGTGGCGCCGGACTTCGACGCGACGAACGCGTCGTAGGCGGCCTTGGTGAAGACGATGTCGTCGGAGACGAGCACGTCGTAGGCGTTCAGCTGGCCGAAGGTCAGCACGTGCACGTACGCGAGGTTGCGCACGCTCTTGACCGTCAGCTCGTCGTCGCGGTCGATGACCACGAGGACGTTCTTGACGGCGCCGAAGGCGGTCAGCACGGCCGCCGCAGCCTTGGTCGAGGGCGCGCCTTCGATGCCGAAGCTGTCGACGACGTGCAGACGCGAGCCGCGGACACGGTCGCTCAGCGCGCCCAGGAGGGCGGCGGCGATCATCTTCTTGGGGGTGCGCTGGCCGTAGTCACGGGGCTTGGGGCCGTGGACGATGCCACCACCGGTCATGTGCGGCGCGCGGATCGAACCCTGACGGGCGTTACCCGTGCCCTTCTGCTTGAAGGGCTTGCGGCCGGCACCCGAGACCTCGCCACGACGCTTGGTCGAGTGCGTGCCCTGGCGGGCGGCGGCGCGCTGGGCGACGACGACCTGGTGGATGAGCGGGATGTTCGTCTTGACGTCGAAGATGGCGGCGGGCAGCTCCACGGAGCCGGCCTTGTTGCCGTCGGCCTTCAGGACGTCGAGCGCGAGAGTCGAGTCAGCCATGAGATCAGGCACCCTTCACTGCGTTGCGGACGTAGACGATGCGGCCGCGCGCGCCGGGGACGGCGCCCTTGACGAGCAGCAGACCCTTCTCGACGTCGACGGCGTGCACCGTGAGGTTGAGGACGGTCACGCGCTCGCCACCCATACGGCCGGCCATGCGCATGCCCTTGAAGACGCGGCTCGGAGTCGACGAGGCGCCGATCGAACCGGGCTTGCGGTGGTTGCGGTGCGCACCGTGCGAAGCGGAGACACCCTTGAAGTTGTGGCGCTTCATGACACCGGCGGTGCCCTTGCCCTTGCTGGTGCCGACGACGTCGACCAGCTGGCCGGCCTCGAACAGGCCGTCCACGGTGAGCTCCTGGCCCAGCGAGTAGTCGGCGGCGTCCGCGGTGCGCACCTCGGTGAGGTGGCGGCGCGGCGTGACGCCGGCGGCCTCGAAGTGAGCCGTGAGGGGCTTGTTCACCTTGCGGGGGTCGATCTGGCCGTAGCCGATCTGCACGGCGTTGTAGCCGTCCTTCTCGACCGAGCGGAGCTGGGTCACGACGTTCGGGGCGACCTCGATGACGGTGACGGGAACGAGCTTGCCGTTCTCGTCCCACACCTGGGTCATGCCGAGCTTGGTGCCGAGGAGGCCCTTGGAGATCTTGGAGTTGATGTCAGCCATGTCGAACCTCAGAGCTTGATCTCGATGTTGACATCGGCCGGGAGGTCGAGGCGCATCAGCGAGTCGACGGCCTTGGGCGTCGGGTCGATGATGTCGATGAGGCGCTTGTGGGTGCGCATCTCGAAGTGCTCGCGGCTGTCCTTGTACTTGTGGGGCGACCGGATGACGCACACGACGTTCTTCTCGGTCGGCAGGGGAACCGGGCCCACGACAGTGGCGCCGGCACGGGTCACGGTGTCGACGATCTTGCGCGCGGACGAGTCCAGTCCGGCGTGGTCGTACGACTTCAGGCGAATGCGGATCTTCTGTCCCGCCATTGTCTGCTCACTCTCTTTCTCGCGTCTTACCCGACCCCGGGCATCGGACGCACGGTGGCGCTCTCGCGCCCTGGCACTTCCCCTCGCTTGCGCGAGAGATGCTGCACCGCTGTTCAGCTGTCAAACCGGGCGCACGGCGCCCGGCCCGTCCCTCTCCGCGCGCACGCGCACGGATTCCCTGGGGGATGAGGGGGTTCGGTGTGTGTTCTGCTGCCCGCGGCCCAGGTCCCTGCGCTCTCGCGCCGCCTGTGCACTGCCCTGGCAGTGATCCTGGCGCGCGCCGAGCGCACGCCGGAATGTGGAACTGGTCTAGTCTACGTGGGCCTCGGTCCGGCCGCAAACCCGGGCGTGTCGCGCGCAGCGATCACTCAGAAAAGCCGACGGCGCCGCCCCGTTCGGAGCGGCGCCGCGGACGGCATCCCTGTCAGGAGTTGCCGATGTTCTTGTCGATGTTCGCGCGCGTGCTGTCGATCTTGGCGTGGTGCTCGGCGGGCACGACCTTTTTGATCGCGTCCGCCGCCCCGTCGAGGATCTTGTCGCTGACCTCCTCGGCCTTCTCGCTCTTGAGGGCGTCCTCGATCTTGTCGCGGTTCTCGTCGAGGAGCTTCTTGCTCTTCGCGATGATGTCGTCGACTCCCATGAATCCTCCTCGTGGTCACGCCCGTGGCATCCCGGGCGCCTTCATTCTGGACCGGACGGCGGCGCGAAGGGAACGGGTTGCGCGACTCCCCCGGGCACGACGAAGGGGCCGGGCCCGAAGGCCCGACCCCTGTCGGTTCAGTCCGAGGACTTACTTGATGATCTTGGTCACCGTGCCGGCGCCGACGGTGCGGCCACCCTCACGGATCGCGTAGCCGAGGCCCTCTTCCATGGCGATCGGCTGGATGAGCTCGACCGACATCTCGGTGGTGTCACCGGGCATGACCATCTCGGTGCCCTCGGGCAGCGTGATGACGCCGGTGACGTCCGTGGTGCGGAAGTAGAACTGCGGGCGGTAGTTCGTGAAGAACGGGTTGTGACGGCCGCCCTCCTCCTTGGACAGGATGTACGCCGTGCCCTCGAAGTTGGTGTGCGGGGTGACCGAACCGGGCTTCACGACGACCTGGCCGCGCTCGACGTCGTCACGCTTGGTGCCGCGGAGGAGCAGACCGCAGTTCTCGCCGGCCCACGCCTCGTCGAGCTGCTTGTGGAACATCTCGATACCGGTGACCGTGGTCTTCTGCGTCGGGCGGATGCCGACGATCTCGACCTCGGAGTTGATCGCGAGGGTACCGCGCTCGGCGCGGCCGGTGACGACCGTGCCACGACCGGTGATGGTGAAGACGTCCTCGATGGGCATGAGGAACGGCTTGTCCTTGTCACGCACCGGGTCGGGGATCGACGAGTCGACGGCCTCCATGAGCTCGACGATCGAGTTCACCCACTGCTCGTCGCCCTCGAGAGCCTTGAGGCCCGAGACGCGGACGACGGGGGCGTTGTCGCCGTCGAAGTCCTGCGAGGACAGGAGCTCGCGGACCTCGAGCTCGACGAGCTCCAGGATCTCCTCGTCGTCGACCATGTCCGACTTGTTCAGCGCGACGAGCAGGTAGGGGACGCCGACCTGCTTGGCGAGCAGAACGTGCTCACGGGTCTGAGCCATCGGGCCGTCGGTGGCGGCGACCACGAGGATCGCGCCGTCCATCTGAGCGGCACCGGTGATCATGTTCTTGATGTAGTCGGCGTGACCGGGGGCGTCGACGTGAGCGTAGTGACGCTTCGGGGTCTCGTACTCGACGTGCGAGATGTTGATGGTGATACCGCGCTGGCGCTCTTCCGGCGCCGAGTCGATCGACGCGAAGTCACGCTGGACGTTGGTGGCCGACGGGAACTTGTCGGCGAGCACCTTCGAGATGGCAGCGGTGAGCGTGGTCTTGCCGTGGTCGACGTGACCGATCGTTCCGATGTTCACGTGCGGCTTGGTCCGCTCGAACTTGGCCTTAGCCACTGGGTCCTCCTCAGGACGTTGATTGCGAGGTCGCGGGCGCTGGATTGCGACCGGTTCTTCGCGGGGATGGTTCTCAGATTACTAGAGAGTCGGTATTCAGTTTGAGCGGATGCCGGGAACCTGAGCAGAACCCGGGGTCCCCGGCATCCGTGAGAGCGGTGTTACTCGCCCTTGTTCTTCTGGATGATCTCGTCGGCCACGGCCTTCGGGACATCGGCGTAGCTGTCGAACTCCATCGAGTAGACGGCACGGCCCGAGGTCTTCGAGCGCAGGTCGCCGATGTAGCCGAACATCTCGGACAGCGGCACGTTGGCCCGGACGACCTTGACGCCGGCGGCGTCCTCCATCGACTGGATCTGGCCACGACGCGAGTTCAGGTCGCCGATGACGTCGCCCATGTACTCCTCGGGAGTACGGACCTCGACGGCCATGATCGGCTCGAGGATCGTGGGGTTCGCCTTGCGGACGGCCTCCTTGAAGCCCATCGAGCCGGCGATCTTGAACGCCATCTCGGACGAGTCGACGTCGTGCGAGGCACCGTCGAGGAGGATGGCCTTCACGCCCACCATGGGGTAGCCGGCGAGCACGCCGACGTTCATGGCGTCCTGGAAGCCCTGGTCGGTCGGCGAGATGTACTCGCGCGGGATACGACCACCGGTGACCTTGTTCTCGAACTCGTAGGTCTTGTCGGCCGTGACCTCGAGCGGCTCGATCGCGAACTGGATCTTCGCGAACTGACCCGAGCCACCGGTCTGCTTCTTGTGCGTGTAGTCGTGACGGTCGACGGTCTTGCGGATCGTCTCGCGGTACGCGACCTGCGGCTTGCCGACGTTGGCCTCGACCTTGAACTCGCGCTTCATGCGGTCCACGAGGATGTCGAGGTGCAGCTCGCCCATGCCCTTGATGACGGTCTGACCGGTCTCGGCGTTCTGCTCGACGCGGAACGTCGGGTCCTCTTCGGCGAGCTTCTGGATGGCGACACCCAGCTTCTCCTGGTCGGCCTTGGTCTTGGGCTCGATGGCGACCTCGATGACCGGCTCCGGGAACGTCATCGACTCGAGGACGACCTGGTTCGCCGGGTCGCACAGGGTGTCACCGGTGGTGGTGTCCTTGAGGCCGATGACCGCGTAGATGTGGCCCGCGGTGACGGACTCGACCGGCATCTCCTTGTTGGCGTGCATCTGGAAGATCTTCCCGATGCGCTCCTTCTTGCCCTTGGTCGCGTTGACGACCTGGGCGCCGGAGTCGAGGTGACCCGAGTAGACGCGGATGTAGGTGAGGCGACCGAAGAACGGGTGCGTCACGATCTTGAACGCCAGGGCCGCGAAGGGCTCCTCGCGGTCGGCGTGGCGCTCGATGACGACCTCTTCGTCCTTGGGGTCGTGGGCCTCGATGGCCGGCACGTCCAGGGGCGAGGGGAGGTAGTCGACGACCGCGTCGAGCATCGGCTGCACACCGCGGTTCTTGAACGCCGAGCCGCACAGCACGGGGTAGACCTCGCTGGCGATCGTCATCTTGCGGATGGCGCCCTTGATCTCCTCGTGGGTGAGCTCCTCGCCGCCGAAGTACTTCTCGAGCAGCGCGTCGTCCGACTCCGCGACGGTCTCGAGGAGCTTCTCGCGGTACTCGTTCGCCTTCTCGACGAGGTCGGCCGGGATCTCCTGGATCTCGTACTTGGCGCCCATGGTCACGTCACCCTTGGCGTCACCGGGCCAGACCAGCGCGCGCATGTAGACGAGGTCGATGACGCCGACGAAGTCGTTCTCGGCACCGATCGGGAGCTGGATGACCAGCGGCTTCGCCTTGAGGCGGTTGACGATGGTGTCGACCGTGAAGTAGAAGTCGGCGCCCAGCTTGTCCATCTTGTTGACGAAGCAGATGCGGGGGACGTCGTACTTGTCGGCCTGACGCCACACGGTCTCGGACTGGGGCTCGACGCCCTCCTTGCCGTCGAAGACGGCGACGGCACCGTCGAGGACGCGGAGCGAGCGCTCCACCTCGACCGTGAAGTCCACGTGACCGGGGGTGTCGATGATGTTGATCTGGTTCTTTTCCCAGAAACAGGTGACGGCGGCGGAGGTGATCGTGATGCCACGCTCCTGCTCCTGCTCCATCCAGTCGGTGGTGGCCGCACCGTCGTGCGTCTCGCCGATCTTGTGGTTGACGCCCGTGTAGAACAGGATGCGCTCGGTCGTCGTCGTCTTGCCGGCATCGATGTGCGCCATGATGCCGATGTTGCGGACCTTGTGGAGGTCGGTGAGCACGTCTTGTGCCACGGGTGTCTTCCTTACCTGTTGGGAGGTTGATGCCGGGCCCATCGGAGGGTCCACGACCGGGGTGCGGTCACGGACCCTCCGCGGGTTTTACCAGCGGTAGTGCGCGAAGGCGCGGTTCGACTCGGCCATCTTGTGGGTGTCCTCGCGGCGCTTGACCGCGGCACCGAGGCCGTTCGAGGCGTCGAGGATCTCGTTCTGCAGACGCTCGGTCATCGTCTTCTCACGACGACCCTTCGCGTAGCTCACGAGCCAGCGCAGCGCGAGGGTGTTCGCGCGGTGCGGCTTGACCTCGACCGGAACCTGGTAGGTCGAGCCACCGACGCGGCGGCTCTTGACCTCGAGGGTGGGGCGCACGTTGTCGAGCGCCTTCTTGAGGGTGGCGACGGCGTCCTGGCTGTTCTTCGCCTCGACACCGCGGAGGGCGTCGTAGACGATCGACTCGGCCAGCGACTTCTTGCCGTCGACGAGGATCTTGTTGACGAGCTGGGTGACGACGGGAGCGCCGTACACCGGGTCGTTGACGACGGGACGCTTCGGGGCGGGACCCTTACGAGGCATGGTTCTCAGCCCTTCTTCGCGCCGTAGCGGCTGCGAGCCTGCTTACGGTTCTTGACAGCCTGGGTGTCGAGCGCACCGCGGACGATCTTGTAACGGACACCGGGGAGGTCCTTCACACGACCACCACGGACGAGCACGAGCGAGTGCTCCTGCAGGTTGTGGCCCTCGCCGGGGATGTAGGCGGTGACCTCGGTGCCGTTGCGGAGCTTCACACGGGCGACCTTGCGCATCGCCGAGTTCGGCTTCTTCGGGGTGGTCGTGTACACGCGGGTGCACACGCCGGCCTGCTGGGGGTTCGACTTCAGCGCGGGAGCCTTGGTCTTCGAGACCTTCGGCGAGCGGCCCTTGCGAACCAACTGCTGAATGGTTGGCACGTTCTCTCCTTGATTGTGCTGCACGGTGACAGCGTCGTGTCTCCCCCGACTCGTCGCGCATCTTGCGATTCGTGACGTGTCGGGCTCACGTGTGATCCACCGCGCGCCAGAATGATCGGACGCGGGAGTGGTGGATATGCCGTGGGGGTGGCCTGTTCGCAGACCCGTCCCTGAGATGTGGGAGCCTTCGTCGCCTGGTGTCGTACCGAGGCACGACGCAGCGCGCGCGAGTGCGCACACCCGCCCAATGATACGCGCGTTTCCGCAGGGCGGCAAACGTCCGGCGCCACTCCGGGTGGGAGGATCCTGGATGCCGCCCGAGACGGCTCAGAACGCGACGACGGCGACCACGATCGCGGCCGCCGTCACGGCG
>Ga0194110_10001541_pt1 | contig 29518 bp, 26 predicted proteins | sample TA2Kig1200mmetaG_FD_146192 | JGI IMG/M metagenome (GOLD analysis project Ga0194110, IMG submission 146192) | Freshwater microbial communities from Lake Tanganyika, Tanzania - TA2015032 Kigoma Deep Cast 1200m | ecosystem: Environmental > Aquatic > Freshwater > Lake | place: Tanzania: Lake...
CCAGGGTCCCGGCGCTCGAAAGCGCGATCTTCACATGGCGCAGCGCCGCCTCGGCGGGGTGCCCTGCAGCCACGGAGTTGTCGATCGCCACGGCGCCGACGTCCACGGCACGCCGCACGGCGAGCTCGATGATGACGTACTGCTCCCTCAGCTTGCCCTTGCCCGTCGCCCACGTCGTCGCTGGGTTGCCGTCGAGCAGGTTCTCGGCGCGCGACTGCCTGTCCAGCGTACTCGATGCCTTGACGATCTTCGCTCCGTCCAGCGCCGAGGCGAGGTTGCCCTGAGCGAACAGGCTGCTCGCCGCCAGCGCGACCGTAAGCGGTGCGAGCACAGCGACCGGATGGTGAAGGCGGTTCCGCAAGGGGCGCTCCTGAGGGTCAACGGCGTCTCCGGATGGGACGCTTCCGGGCGCCGGCAGGTTCGCGGTCGGCCCGCGTTTCACCTACGCAAGAAGGGAACCGGGGCCGCCGTCGCGAATGGAGTTTTCCCCCTTGCGGGGTTCGACGGCCTGAGATTGGCCCGGAGGCCTTGGATGAGCAGCGCCAGACAGACCTTCGGCATGGGTGTCATCGGCTGCGGAGTGATCTCCGACACCCATCTGGCCGCCATCGAGATGCTGCCCGAGGCGCGGCTGGTTGCCGTGTGCGACCTGAACGAAGCAGCCGCCCAGGCGAAGGCACAGACCTGGGGCTGCGATTACCACACTTCCCACCTGGAGATGCTCCGGCGCGAGGACATCGACATCGTCAACGTGGTGGTGCCGTCGGGGCTCCACGCGAAGATCGGCATCGACGCGGCGCAGGCCGGCAAGCACGTGCTGGTCGAGAAGCCCATCGACATCACGCTGGGAGCCATCGACGCCCTGCTGGCGGCGGGCGAGGCCAACCGCGTCAAGATCGGCGCCATCTACCAGCTGCGCGCCTTCCCCGCCTACCGGCGCGCCAAGCAGGCGGCCGAGGAGGGGCGCCTCGGGCGCTTGCTGTACGCCAACGCCTTCGTCCCCTGGTATCGGAGCGAGGAGTACTACTCCGACGGCTGGCATGGCACGAAGGCGCTCGACGGCGGCGGGGCGCTGATGAACCAGTCGATCCACTACATCGACCTGCTGCTCTTCCTGATGGGGCGCGCGGTGCGGGTCGCGGGCGTCACGGGGACCCTCGGGCACGAGAGGATCGAGGTCGAGGACTGCGGCAGCGCCGTGGTGCTCTTCGAGAGCGGCGCGCAGGGGCTGATCCAGGGCACCACCTGCACCTACGTCGGCCACCCGGCACGCGTGGAGGTGCACGGGACCCGGGGCAACGTCCACATCGAGGCCAACGAAGTGCGCCTCTGGGAGGTCGAGGGGGAGCCGGTCGAGCGGCACGACGCACCGGAAGTCGAGACCGCATCGTCCGACCCGCGCGCGGGCCTCGACCTCGCCGTCCGCGCCCATGCCGACCAGATCCAGGACCTGATCGACGCAATCCGCGAGGACCGCGAGCCGAAGCTGAGCGGCCGGGAGGCCCGGCGCGCCGTCGAGCTGATCCTCGCGGTCTACCGATCGAGCGAGACGGGGGCAGTCGTCGAGCTGGCGCAGGGCTGAGGCCGAGGGACCCGGACGGCAAACGCGGCCCCCCACCAGAGGGCCGCGTTCCGCTACTTCAGGGGAAGCTGGTCGGGGCGGCCGGACTTGAACCGGCGGCCTTACGGTCCCGAACCGTACGCGCTACCAAGCTGCGCCACGCCCCGACGGACCCGGATTATACCACTAGCCCTCTACGTGGTCAATGCGCGGAGGTTGCGAATCCGGGCAGCGAGGAGGGGCCGAATGCGGAGCATCCGGCCCGCCCTGACCCAAACACCGGGCCGGATGCTCCGCATTCGGCCCCTCCCACGGCAAGGAGGTTGCGATTCGGTTGCCTGTAGCCGGCGAGGGGTGCTATACTTCGCCCTCGCCACCGGACGGCTAACGCCATGCGCACATACCATATCGAGACCTTCGGCTGCCAGATGAACGAGCACGATTCGGAGGGGATCGCAGGCATCCTCTCCGGGCTCGGCCTTTCGCCGGTTCCCACGCCGGAAGAGGCCGATGTCCTGGTGCTCAACACCTGCTCGGTGCGCGACAAGCCGCAGCGCAAGGTCTTCAGCCGGCTGGGGCAGTACGAGCAGCTCAGGTCATCGCCGGGCGACCGGCTGATTGTGGTCGCCGGCTGCATGGCGCAGCTCATCCCCGACGAAATCCGCGAGCGGTCGCCGGGTGTAGACCTCGTCATCGGCCCGCGCGCATACGGCGAGCTGGAGACGGCCGTGCGCCGGTTGATGCAGGGCGACGCTACGCCGCAGAGAGTGCTCACCCGTTGCGCGCCCGACGCCGTGCCGATCCCCTATCGCCGCGAGTCGCCCCTTCGCGCGCGGGTCGATGTGATGTACGGCTGCGACAACCACTGCGCCTACTGCGTAGTGCCGCGCGCGCGAGGGGAGGAGGTCAGCCGCCAGCCCGACGCGGTCCTCCGCGAGGTCGAGCAGTTGGTAGCGGAGGGCGTCGTCGAGGTCACGCTACTCGGCCAGAACGTCAACTCCTATGGACGCGGGCTCGAGCCGCGCGTCGACTTCGCCGACCTGCTGGCGCGGCTGGACGGCATCGAGGGCCTGCAGCGCATCCGGTTCACCACCTCGCATCCGAAGGACGTGTCGCCCAGGCTCATCCGGGCAATGGCGCAGCTGCCGAGCGTGTGCGAACACCTGCACCTGCCGATCCAGGCGGGCTCGGACCGGGTCCTAGAGCGCATGGGACGCGGCCATACGGCGCAGCAGTACCTGACGCTCGTGCGCGCAGTCCGCGAGACCGTGCCGGGGCTCTCGCTCACGACGGACGTGATGGTCGGCTTCCCGGGCGAGACGCGGGAGGACTTCGAGGCGACGCTGGCCCTCTTCGAGGCCGTGCGGTTCGACCAGGCCTTCATGTTCAGGTACAATGACCGCCCTGGCACGCGTGCCGATGAGATGACCGATAAGGTGCCCGAGGAGGAGAAGCAGGCGCGGTTCATCGAGCTGGTCCGCTTGCAGAACGGGATCGCGCGGGAGGTCAACGAGGCGCACGTCGGCGAGGTGCTCGAGGTCCTCGTCGAGGGCCGCGATCCGAAGAACCCCGAGAAGGCGCGCGGGCGCACGAGGCAGAACAAGCTGGTGATCTTCCCGGCCGACGAGGACCTGACCGGCCGCTTCGTGCACGTCAGGGCGGTTGAGGCCAGGCTCTGGGGATGGCTGGGGGACATTCCCAACACCGTCCAGTCGTGGTAGGGGCAGAGCGTGCTCTGCCCCGGTGTTGCCACGGCCGACGGCATGGGCAGAGCACGCTCTGCCCCTACAACGACAGACCGTCCGGAGCCTCTCTCATGCCCCGAATGACCTCGCGTCAGCGCATCCTCACTGCGATGCGGCACGAGCAGCCGGACCGCGTGCCGGTGAGTCCGTTCGGCCTTGGCCATCTGCCCTACGAGAGCGAGGTCGCGAAGCGGCTCATCGCGCTGACCGATCCGTTCATCGACGGCCCGGTCTGGGGCGGCGACCCGATCCTCGGCACGGCCGTCCAGGCGACGAACGGGGAGGACGGCGACGCGACGATCACGACCTACCACACGCCGGCGGGCGACCTGACGATGCGGCGGCGGCGGACCTCGGTGACGGCGGCGACGGTCGAGTTCCCGCTGAAGACGGCCGAGGACATCCGGAAGATCCTGTCGATCCCGTATGAGCCGCCGGAGCCGAATGTCGAGCCCTTCCTGCAGCGCCGCGCGGAGATCGGTGAGGACGCGATGGTGCTGGCGGGGATGGGCGACGCGATCTGCTTCCCGGCCACGTTCTTCTCGCCCGAGGACTTCTGCCTCGCCTGGGCTGACGACCCCGACGCGCTGGAACACATGGTGTCCGTCGCGGCGGAGCGCCTCAACCGCTGGGTGCAGAAGGCCGGCGCGGCGGGCGTGGACGGCTGGCGGATCGTCGGCGGCGAGTATGCGAGCGTGCAGCTCGGGCCGGAGGCCTTCCGCCGTCTCGTCGTGAAGTACGACCGGGAACTCGTGGACATCATGCGCCATCACGGGGCGGTGAGCTACTTCCACAACCACGGCCCGACGATGCGCTACCTCGGGGACTTCGCGGACATCGGCTTCGACGCGGCCGACCCGTTCGAAGCCCCGCCGTGGGGCGACTGCGATCTTCGCGCCGCGATGGAGCGGATCGGCGACCGCGTGTGCCTCGTCGGCAACCTCGATGACATGGAGATCATCGAGAAGCGCCGTCGCGATGAGGTGCTCGAGATCGCCCGCGAGCGCCTCGAAGCCGCCGGCCCGCGCTCCTTCTGCCTCGGCGGCACGGCCTCCGGCACGTACACCGAGAAGGGCGCGGAGAACTTCATCGCCATGGTCGCAATCGCCGAGGACTACGCGCGATCGGGGGGAGCCACATGAGGGCGTTGAGCATCGCCGGTGTGGCGCTGCTGGTCGTCTCAACGCAAGCGGCCGAGGATCACCAGCAGCTTGTCACCCATGCCACTGGCTCGCTCGGGAGCGCCGTCGGGCACTTCCGCGCGGATGTCGCGTGCCATGGCGGGTACCTGTGGCGCTACAAGGCCGACGGGACCGATCAGGAGGGCGAGGGCAAGGCGACCCCGACACAGGTCTGGATCCAGCCCCCGGGCACGCCGTCAGTTGGCCTGGCGATGCTGGAGGCCTACGAGCTGACGGGACTGGAGCTGTGCCGCGACGGCGCCATCGAGGCGGCGCGGGCGCTCGTCTGGGGGCAGGTGGCCTGCGGGGGCTGGGACTACCTGATCGACTTCGACCCGGAGAGCCTCCGCAAGCCATACTACCTGCGCGACAAGCTGGCCGGCATCGAGCCGAAGAAGGGCCAGCGCACCTGGGCGGTCTTCGATGACGACACGACGCAGCACGCACTCAGGTTGCTGATGGCGGTGGATCGGGAGCTGGAGTTCGGGGACCAGGAGATTCACGACGCGACGCTCCGCGGGCTGCAGTGCGTTCTCGATGCCCAGTACCCGAACGGCGGCTGGCCGCAGTGCTGGCCGCTGTCGGAGGGCGCCGGGTATGCCCGGTACATCACGTTCAACGACAACGCCATGAACGACTGCCTCTCGGTGATGCTGGAGGCCTACACGACCTACAGCGACCAGCGTTACCTGGACGCCGCCAAGCGGGGCGGTGCTTGCATCATCGCGCTGCAGTTGCCCGACCCCCAGTCGGGTTGGGGTCAGCAGTATGATGAGCACCTCAAGCCCGCACACGCGCGGTGGTTCGAGCCGGCGGCCTGCGAGGCCGCGGTGACGGCCGGCAACATGCGGACGCTGATGGAGCTGTTCCGCGCGACACGCGACGAGAAGTACATCAAGCCGATTCCCGCGGCGATCAAGTGGCTCGAAGCGTCGAAGCTCGACAACGGCAAGTGGGCGCGCTTCTACGAGCCGGGCACGAACCGGCCGCTGTATGTGAACATGGACCGGCAGGTCGTGTATGTGTACGACGACACGATCCGCCCGGGCTACAGCTGGCAGGGCGAGTACGGAATCCCGGGCGTCATCAGGACGTATGAGGCTCTGATGAAGGACGTGGCTGCGGGCACGGTGGCGTGGACGATCCCGCCGCCGGAGAAGAAGCCGCTTACGAAGGAGCAGGCCCAGGCGACCCTCGACCGTCTCGCGCCGGAGGTCCGCAAGGTGTGCGATGCGTTGGATGCGGAGGGCAACTGGGTTCGCGAGGATGGGTGGATCTACTGCGAGGACTTCATCAGGAACACGCGGCTGCTCGCGCAGTACATCAACGCCGCCAGCATTGTGCAGAAGGCTCAGTAGGAGAGCTACTCGACATGCCAGGCATGACCCTCACCGAGAAGCTGTTGGCTCACGCGGCGGGACGCGACGGCGTGAGGCCCGGGGACTTCGTCACCGCGAAGCTGAGCTGCGTGCTCGCCAACGACATGACCGCGCCGATCGCGATCCGCGAGTTCCGGAAGATGGGCGCCGAGCGCGTCTTCGATCGGACGAAGATCGCCTTGGTCGCCGATCACTCGACGCCGAACAAGGACATCCTCTCCGCGACGCAGACGAAGACGATGCGCGACTTCGCCCGCGAGCAGGACATCCTGCACTACTACGAGACGGAAGCCGGCATCGAGCACATCCTGCTGCCGGACAAGGGGATCGTGCTGCCGGGGGATTGCGTGATCGGCGCCGATTCGCACACCTGCACCTACGGCGCCCTCACCGCCTTCAGCACGGGCGTCGGCTCCAGCGACTGCGCGGCGGCCATGGCGACCGGCGAGTGCTGGTTCCGCGTGCCCGAGACGCTGCGCTTCGTCTTCAACGGCGAGCTGCAGCCGTGGGTCGGCGGCAAGGACCTCATCCTCTTCACGATCGGGCAGATCGGCGTCGATGGGGCGTTGTACCGGGCGATGGAGTTCGGGGGCAGCGCCATTCACGCGCTGGAAATGGCCGGCCGGTTCACGATGTGCAACATGGCCATCGAGGCCGGCGGCAAGAACGGCGTCATGCCCTTCGACGAGAAGACGAAGGCCTACGTGGACGCCCGTGCCACGAGGGAATACACGGTCTTCGAGCCCGACGCGGACGCCGACTATGCCCATGTGTACGAGTGGAACGCGGGCGCCATCGAGCCTCAGGTGTCGGCGCCCTTCCTGCCGAGCAACGCGCGCGGGGTGAGCGAGCTGAAGGACGTGGCCATCGACCAGGCGGTCGTGGGCGCGTGCACGAACGGGCGGATCGAGGACCTGCGCGTGGCAGCGGGCATCCTGAAGGGTCGCAAGGTCGCGAAGGGCGTGCGCTGCATCATCATCCCCGGCACCCACGACATCCACCTGCGCGCCACCCGCGAGGGCCTCGTGGAGACCTTCCTGGAGGCCGGCGCGATGGTCAGCACACCCACGTGCGGCCCGTGCCTGGGTGGGCACATGGGCGTCCTGGCGGCCGGCGAGCGCGCCGTCGCCACCACCAACCGCAACTTCGTCGGCCGCATGGGGCACCCGGAGTCCGAGGTCTATCTCGCCAGCCCCGCGGTCGCCGCCGCCTCCGCCGTGTGCGGCAGGATCTGCAGTCCGGAGGAACTCTGAACAGCCATGGCAGGCCACGTGCACAAGTACGGAGACCATGTCGATACGGATGTCATCATCCCCGCGCGCTACCTGAACACGAGCGACAACGCGGAGCTCGCGGCGCACTGCATGGAGGACCTCGACGCGGAGTTCATCACCCGCGTGCGGCCGGGCGACGTGATCGTGGCGGGTGTGAACTTCGGCTGCGGCAGCTCGCGCGAGCATGCACCGATCGCGATCAAGGAGTGCGGCGTCTCGTGCGTGATCGCCAAGAGCTTTGCGCGCATCTTCTACCGGAACGCCCTCAACATCGGCCTGCCGATCGTGGAGTGCGCTCCGCTCGTCGATGAGACGGAGGCGGGCGACGAGGTGGAGGTAGACCTGGCCGCGGGCCGCGCGCGGAACCTGACGAAGGGCACCGAGTACTCCTTCCCGCCGCTCGTCGGGCCGGCGGCCGAACTGGTGGCCGCCGGTGGGCTAGTAGCGCTCGTGAAGGCCCGCCTCCCTGCCGGGTGACCACGACCAAACCATGGCGAAGCCACTCGTCGCGATCATCGGGCGTACGAACGTTGGCAAGTCGGCCCTGTTCAACCGGCTGACGGGGCAGCGCATTGCCGTGGTCGAGGACCGGCCCGGCGTCACGCGCGATCGCCTCTACGCGACGGCGCGCGTGGGCGAGCGCGAGGTGGTCCTCGTTGACACGGGCGGCATCGTGGGCGGTGAGGAGGACGTGCTCGTCAACCTGGTGGCGGAGCACGCCAGGATGGCGCTGGCGGAGGCGGACCTGCTGATCTTCCTGGTGGACGGCCAGGAGGGGCTGACCAGCCATGACATGATCGTCGCGGACACCGTCCGACGCTCGGGCAAGCCCTACATCCTGGTCGCGAACAAGATGGAAAAGGGCCGCCTGGACTCCTCGCCTTTCCTCGATCTGCGCCTCGGAATGCCGTTGGACATCTCGGCCATTCACAACCTCAACATCGAGGACCTGCGTGATGCCATCGTCGAGGCCCTGCCTCTCGAGGAGCCCGAGGAGGCGGTTGAGGAAGACCGAGTTGCGGTGGCGGTGGTGGGGCGGCCGAATGTGGGCAAGTCCTCACTCATCAACGCGCTGCTCGGCGAGGAGCGGGTGATCGTCAGCGACATCCCGGGTACCACCCGCGAGGCCATCGACGTTCCGCTGTCGGCGGACGGACAGGACTACCTCCTCGTCGATACCGCCGGCCTCCGCCGCAAGTCCCGCAGCAAGGAGGCGGTCGAGTTCTACTCGACGCTTCGCTCGGCCAAGGCCATCGAGCGGGCCCACGTCGTCCTTGCGATGCTCGACGCCTCCGAGGGCGTCACCATCCAAGACCAGCGCATCGCCGGCATGGCCGAGGAGGCGGGCAAGGCGACCGCGATCATCGCCAACAAGTGGGACCTGGTGTGCGCGCGCGGCGCCGTGCCGGGAGAGAACCCGCGTCCTGCTGAGCAGCTCGGCTCCAAGAGCCTGGAGAGAGCCCTCCGCAAGGACTTCGAGCGGGACGTCCGCCGCCGGTTGCCTTTCCTGGACTACGCAGAGGTCCTCTTCGTCTCCGCCGCGAAGGGCGAGGGCATCGACGCCATCCTGCCGCTCGCGTCGCGCATCGCCAGTGACTTCAGCCGCCGGATCGCGACCGGTGTCCTGAACCGCGCCATTGGCGATGCCGTGCTGAAGCACAGCCCGCCCAGCCGCAAGGGCCGCCGCTTGCGCATCTACTACGCGACACAGGTCGCCGTGGAGCCGCCGACCGTCGTGTGCTTCGTCAACGATCCCAAGCTGATGCACTGGTCCTATCAGCGCTACCTCATCAACTTCCTGCGTCGGGAGTTCGGGTTCCAGGGCACGCCGATCCGGCTGCACGCGCGCCCGCGGCGCCCTGAAGACGGCCCCGACTGATCCGGGCCGGAGGTGATCGAGACGGGAACCGTGGTCGCGGTTCTGGCAATCGTCGGCTGCTATCTCACCGGCGGAATCCCGGTCGGCATCCTCATCGCCCGCAGCCGTGGGGTCGATCTCCGCAAGGTCGGCAGCGGCAACATCGGGGCCACGAACCTGTTCCGCGCCCTGGGGGCCAAGTACGGCGTGCTGGGCTTCGCGCTGGACACGCTGAAGGGCTTCGTGCCCGTGACGTTGGCGGGGGCGGTCCTCCACCTTGCGGGGTGGAGCCTCGGAGCCGCCGCGCTGGCGACCGTCCTGGGCCACTGCTACTCGCCCTACCTGCGCTTCACGGGCGGCAAGGGCGTCGCGACGAGCCTCGGGATCGCGCTCGCTCTCTACTGGCCGGCGGGCGCCTTCCCCTTCGCCCTGTGGATTACGATCACGGCGGTCACGCGGTACGTTTCGTTGGGGTCGGTCATCGCGCTGACCGCCGCCCCCGTGCTGGCGTCGCTGCTCGGCGCGCCGGGCCCGCTCGTGGCAGCGATGGGCTGTGCCACCATTCTGTGCGTCACGCGTCACGTCGAGAACCTCGAGCGTCTGCTGAAGGGCACGGAGAGCCGCTTCGGCGGCAAGAAGCCCGTACGAACCGAGGGAGGGGGCAGCCCTTGATCCGCAGCGATGTCAGCCCAGTCGCCGTCATCGGCGCCGGAGGCTGGGGCACGGCCCTCGCGTGCCTGGCCGGCGAGAAGGGCACGGTGACCCGCCTCTGGGCGCTAGAACCTGAGGTGGCCGAGGAGATCAACTCCCGGCGCACCAACACCCGCTTCTGCCCTGGTGCCGAGGTCCCCAAGTCAGTGAAGGGCGTGTCCTCCCTCTCCGACGCGGTGGATGGCGCGCGGCTGGTGATCTTCGCCGTGCCGTCGCAGTGGCTGCGGGGGGTGGCGGAACAGGCCGCGGCACACCTCCCGAGCCGCGCCTGGATTGTCTCCGCGACGAAGGGCCTGGAGACCGGGACGGGCCTGCGCATGTCGCAGGTCCTGGCCCAGGTCCTCGGTTCGGAGACGCCCCTTGCGGCGCTCTCCGGGCCCAACCTCTCCAGCGAGATCGTCCGGGGCATGCCCGCCTGCGCGGTCGTGGCCAGCAAGCACGCTGAACTCAGCCTCGCCGCTCAAGGCCTCCTGCTCTCCCGGCGTTTCAGGGTCTACACCAACTCGGACCTCATCGGCGTGGAACTGGGTGGTGCGCTGAAGAACATCGTCGCTCTCGCCGCCGGCGCCAGCGACGGTCTGGGCTTCGGGAGCAACACGAAGGCCGCCCTGCTCACGCGCGGGCTGGCGGAGATCCGCCGACTGGGGGTCGATCTGGGCGCCAAAGCCGAGACCTTCTCGGGGCTCTCGGGAATCGGCGACCTCATCACCACGTGCTCCAGCACGCTCAGCCGCAACTGGCAGGTCGGCAACCGGCTCGCGAAGGGCGAGACCCGGGACGCGATTGAGGCCTCGATGGGCGGCCAGGTCGCGGAGGGCGTCCCGACGACCTTTGCCGCGTGCGAACTGGCAGCGGCCCGGGGTGTTGAGATGCCCATCGCCGAGGCGGTCCGGGACGTGCTCCTGGGCGCCGTCCCGCCGCGTGAGGCGGTCGTGCGGCTGATGGGTCGCGAGGGCAAAACCGAAGTTGACAGCCCTCCGCTACGGACGTAGAATGGGGCTGTTCTCGCTGCAACCCCCTTCGGGGACGGGTCGTCCGCTTAGGCGTACAGGGCCACATTCTGCTCCGTCCGGAGCGAGAAAACGGGGTGATCTGCAGTGCCGGGCACGGTCACGAAGGCGGACTTGGCGGATACTGTCGTCACCAAGGTCGGCGGCGGACTGACGAAGCGTACGGCGACGGAGGTCGTCGAGGCGACACTGGACGCCATCACGAATGCCCTCTGTGATGGGGCCAAGGTCCAGATCACCGGGTTCGGCACGTTCGAGGTCCGCGTGCGCAAGGCGCGGGTCGGCCGGAACCCGGCGAAGCCGGGCGAGACCATCTTCATCCCTGCACAGAAGGCGCCGGTGTTCAAGGCCGGCAAACGCCTGAAGGATGCCGTCAAGTAGGCGGGAGGCATCTCGCGGCCGGGCTGACGACCACAGTCGGCCCGTTGCCGTGCTCCCGCCGACGGGCGCAAGGTCGGGGCGTGGCGCAGTTTGGTTAGCGCGTTAGACTGGGGGTCTAAAGGCCGCCGGTTCGAGTCCGGCCGCCCCGACCATACACCCGTACCGAGTTGCTCCTGCCGCCGGCCATCGTCTTGTAGATGCCGGCGGCATCCGCTACTGTGAGGTCTCGGGTCTCACGGACGCGGCACCACCCCCGGTACTGGCTGCGGACGGGTAGAGGATGCCGACGTTCAAACGGTTCGAGGACATGGAAGCCTGGCAGAAGGCTTGCGAGTTGGTGCGGCAGGTGTACGCGGCATCTGGGAGGGGCCCGTTCGCGAGGGACTTCGTCCTCAGGGACCAGATCCGCCGAGCGGCTGTGTCGGTAACCTCGAACATCGCCGAAGGCTTCGGGCGAGGGGGCTCCCAGGAGTTCATCCAGTTCCTCGCAGTCGCCAATGGATCGCTCAACGAACTCCGGTCGCAGCTGTACCTCGCCCTTGACCAGGGCTACGTGACCCCAGAGGAGTTCGCCCAGCTGACCGAGTCGGCAGTAGAGGTCAGCAGGCTTGTCCGCGGCCTCATGGCCTATTTGCGCAGGTCGGACATCAAAGGGGTCCGTCACAGACGCGAGGCGTCCCGGACCGGAGACGTCAGACCTGAGACATGAGACCTGAGACCCGAGACCTGAGGCTCGAGACCCGAGACCCCGAAGCCCACGCCAACGAGGTTGCCGAACTCTACATCAAGCACCTGAACCCCGGCTGGGCCACCGTGGTGAAGTTCATGGGCTATGGCGTGGTGGAGACCGAGGCGGAGGGCTGCTGGATCACCGATAGCGCCAGCGACCGGTGGCTCGACTGCCTCGGCGGGCCCGGCGTCTTCACGATGGGCCATCGGCACCCGGCCGTGGTCGAGGCCGTCGAGCGGCAACTCCACGCGATGCCGCTGTCGAGCCATCTGCTGCTGAACGAGAAGATGGCCCAGTTGGCCGCTGCCCTCGCTGACCTCTGCCCGGGCGACCTGCAGCACGCGTTCATCTGCAACTCCGGCGCCGAGGCGGTTGAGGGCGCCCTGAAGATCGCCCGCGCGTACACCGGCCGTCCGAAGTTCGTCGGCGCGCTGGGCGGGTTCCACGGGAAGACGTTCGGCGCGCTGTCCGCCTCGGGCCGCGAGCAGTACAAGACCCCCTTCGAGCCCCTGTTGCCGGGCTTCTCCCACGTGCCCTTCGGCGATCGGGACGCACTCGCGGCGGCGGTGGACAACGAGACGGCTGCGGTGGTCCTTGAGCCCGTCCAATGCGAGGCGGGGATCATCATCCCGCCCGAGGACTACCTGCCCGCGGTTCGCGAGATCTGCGATCGGGCGGGCGCGCTGCTGATCCTCGACGAGATCCAGAGCGGCCTCTGCCGCACCGGGAAGACCTTCGCCTGCGAGTGGTGGGACGTCACCCCAGATCTGATGTGCCTGGGCAAGGCCCTCGGTGGCGGCGTCATGCCGATCGGCGCCTTCGTCGGCAGCGACGACGCATGGTCCGTCTTCCACGACAACCCGCTCATCCACACCAGCACCTTCGGCGGCAACCCGCTGGCCTGCGCTGCCGCGCTCGCGGCGCTCAAGCTGGTCCGGGAGGGCGGCCTCTGCGAGGCGGCCCTCGAGCGCGGCTCACAGCTCCTGGCGGGCCTGAGCGCCATCGGCGCCGACTACCCCGACCTCATCCGCGAGGTTCGCGGCAAGGGGCTGCTGGTCGGCGTGGAGTTCGCCGACGCCGACGTGGGCGGCCTGGCGATCGCTGCTCTGGCCCAGCGCCGCATCCTGTGCGCCTACGGCCTGAATGACCCGCACACGCTCCGCTTCGAGCCCCCGGCGGTCATCACCGAGGCCGAAGTGGACCACGTCTGCACGATGTTGCGTGAGGCCGTCGACCAGGCCAAGATGCTGATGGGCCTCGCGTCCGAGGCTTAGGGGCCGGACCGCCGGCCCCGGCCCATTCCGCCAACTGCGTCGCCCGGGTGAACCGATGACTGCTGTCAGGCGTCTTCTGTTGGCAACCGCCGTCGCCTTGGTCGCGTCCCTGCTGCTGGGGGCGTGCCACAAAGAGCAGCCCAAGCTAGCCGCCGTCCCGCCCGAAGCCTCCGCCCCGACCAAGACCGTGCAGCCGCGCAACATCCCGATCCTGTGCATGCACGACATCGGGCCGAACGCCCAGAACGAGTACTCCATCAAGACGGCGGACCTCGAGAAGTACGTCCAGTGGCTCCACGACCAGGGCTTCCAGACGGTCCTACTCCGCGATGTCGCTGCCTACATCGCCGGGCAGAGGGACCTGCCGGAGAAGCCGGTCGTGCTCACCTTCGATGACAACTGGAAGAGCGCCCTCAAGATCGCCCAGCCTCTGCTGGCGAAACATGGGTACGTCGCCGTGGCGTTCCTCATCACCTCCTCGGTCGGGGCCAATGACCATCGCCTGACGTGGGACGACTGCAAGGCGCTCGCCCAGGCGGGCTGGGAGATCGGTTCCCACAGCAAGACCCACGAGAACCTCACCTTCGTGCCCAAGGGCAAGACCGCCGACAGCATCCGGGACATGGTGGAGGAGCAGGTCCGCGACTCGAAGTTCGCGATCGAGGAGCAGACGGGCCTGCAGGTCACCTCCTTCGCGCTGCCCTACGGCAACTACGATACGTTCGTGCTGGGGACGCTGAACGCCGCCGGCTACACCGCTGCGGTGAGCATCGACCGCTCTACGGCCGATGAGCGCTCCGACCCGCTATGCCTGCCGCGTCGCATGATCGTGAACAAGACCTCATTCGGCACCTTCCAGCGCGTCTGCCAGGCGAAGGCCCTGCACATCGACGACCTGAAGCCGCCGCCGGGAACGCGCGTCGCCGGGGACTCGGTCACGATCACCGGGGTCCTCGCCGACGGGGACGTCTCCTCCGCACCCACGGGCGAGGCGATGGGCCAACCGCTCAAGGTCGAGTACGACTCGGGAGGGAAGAAGATCACCATCCGGGCGCCTCTTGGGCGGGGCGCGAATTCGATCGCTCTGCGCGCGTCCGGCCGCGAGATCACATGGCTGGTGATAGGTGACCACTGACAGGAAAACGCTGAGCTGCCGCCTTTCCGTACGATGAAGGGCACCTCGATCCGCATCAGGGCGACCGACTTCCCCACTCACCGGCGGCGCCGGCGCCGGGACCAGAACTCCACGTGTTGCTGCCTGGCCCTGATCATCATCTGTGCCCTGATCGCTCTGCTGGCGGCGCGCAAGCCCATCTTCGGCGCCATCCGCCACCTTCTCCACAAGCAGACGGTCCAGGGTCCTCCCCGGCCCGAGTTCCCGCTCTCGCTCTCGGTTCCGCAGCACGACTGGTGCCGCTACGACATCGTGCCCTTCGAGGTAGCTCTCGTCGCGGCGGACGGACGGCCGATCACCGGCGCCGCGCCGGAGGTCGTGGTGCTTGACGCCGGGGGGGACATCGTCGAGACGGTCGGGCGGCTGGCGAGCGTGCCGCTGCGGTTCGACGCGGGCAAGGGGGTCTGGCGCGGGAGCTGGCCCGTCCCGTTTGGCGCCAAGGCGGGGACGGATGCGGTCTACACCCTTGAGGCGAGGGCCGAGTTCGCCCCACAGGAATGGGGCTGGGAGCCGCCGGAGCAGCAGCGCAAGCGCGAGAAGGAGGACGCCGCTCGACGCCGGGAACGCGAGCAGGAGGCCAAGGCCAAGGGCGAACCGCCGCCCAAGGGGGCTGCCAGCTCCGGCCCACAGCCTGAGGGGGAGGCCGTGTGCACCGCCACCGCCTCCTTCCGCATCTTGCGGCGGGAGCGCGCGGAGCTGCCGCCGGGCACCTGCGTGGTGACCTGGGAGCCGGACTTCCCCGACGGCCAGCTCACACGCCCTGACGGCACGAAGGGCGACTGGAAGGCGATGCTCGACTGGGCGCAGTTCATGGGCGCCGACACGCTCTGGTTCCGCGGCGCCGTCACGGAGACCTACAGCGAGCGCGGGCGGCTGACGATGCAGAACCCCTGGAACCAGCACAACCTTGAGAAGATCCCCGAGATGGCTCAGGAGGCGCACCGCCGCGGGCTCAAGTTCGGCGCCTGGGCCGCTGCGATGGAGACCTACCCCAACAGGCCCGGCGAGCACGCCGCGGCGAGGCGCTGGAAGCCCGGCTACCGCTGGACCCAGGACTTCTCCCGCAGCCAACGTGTGCCGACCGAGGAAGCGGCGATCTCCTTGTTGGACCAGAACCGCCCGCAGCATCTCGCTCAGTTCCTCGCCCAGATGCAGGCCACGGAGGGCGTGGACCACGTCGGCTTCGACTACATCCGCAGCGGGGCGGACTGGGGCAGCTACGAACTGGTGGAGGGCTTCGCGAAGGAGATGCCGGTCGTCGGCCTGCCGGGCGAGTGGGGGCAGTTCGGCCCCAACGACCGCATGGGCTGGCTGTGCGACCGCGTAGACGGCGGCAAGTGGGCCAGCAACGTGGAACTCTACCATCAGTGGAACTGGTACCGCGCCCACGTGCTCTGCAGGAACCTCAAGCGCATCCTCGACGAATCGAAGCTCCAGAAACCTCTTTGGACCTTCACGCTGAGTTGGTGGCACGGCGAGCAGCACGGTCAGGACCCGCGGATGTTCGCCGACGCGGGCGTGTCCATTGATGCCGTGATGCTCTACGAGTGCGATACCGTCGCGCAGTACGACTCGCTCGTCGAGCAGTGGCGTGAGGGCATCAGCGAGGAGGGCGGCATCCCGGCCGGCCACATCAACATCATGGGGGGCGACCAGGTCAGCTTCCGCTCCCACCAGAAGCTGACCAACCCCGCCGCCCCTGAGGAGCTGTACCGCCGGATCACGACTGCCGCCTCGCAGCTGACCCAGGGCGGTCCGCTCTGGGGGGCCTTCGTACATGACATCAGCCGCATCTGCGCGCCCACGTTGGCGACCAATCGTGGCCCGTACTCCGGCCGCGAGTGGGCGCTGGCCGGCGCGGCGGCGTTCAGTACCGTACGGGCGAACTGGGGCGTGCAGCCCGTGAAGTGCGAGCTGAAGGCCCCCAAAGCGGCGCCGGTGGGCAGCACGATCACCTGCGAGCTGACCATCGAGAACACGACGGACGCCAAGCTGAAGGGCCTCGCCATCACGGTGATGGACACGGCGCAGATCAACCGCATCACCCAGACCCAGCAGGTGGCTGAGCTGGGCCCCAAGCAGAAGGTGACCGTGCCGATACAAGTGCAGATTACGGGCGGCGACGCCTCGCGCGCCTCGCGCTTCATGGTGGCCGCCCAGATCCGCTGGCCGGCCGGCGACTACGGCAAGCAGGTTCGCCCCGACCTGCCGTGCCTGTACACGGTGATGACGTACCTGAACGCCGCGTAGCCCGCACGCCCATCACTCTCGGAGGGTCTCCTGCCGGTGCCTCGTCGCTCGCGCGGTTGGTTGCGACGTCTGCTGAACCGCAAGGGCGGCGCCCAGGACCCTGTGGCAGAGGGCGCGGAGGCCGTCTCCCCCTCGTTCGGAGCCATCGGCCCCTACTACGACGTCCTCATGTGCAACGTGCCGTACCGCAGTTGGGTGGACTACGTCCAGCGCCTCCTCGACCGCTTCGACGCCCATCCGCAGACCGTCCTCGACCTGGCCTGCGGGACCGGGATGGTGGGCGCCGAGATCGCGCGCCGGGGCTGTCCGCGGGTGTTCGGCGTGGACCTCTCCGAGGGCATGGCTCGCGTCGCCGCCGAGGAGGGCCGTCTGCGGGTCGCCGTCCAGGATGCCCGCGCCCTCGGCCTGAGGTCGGAATCGCTCGACCTGGTGGTCTGCCTCTACGACAGCCTCAACTACATCCTCGAACCCAGTGGCCTCTCCGCCTGCTTTCGGGGCGTCCACGGTTCCCTCAAGCCCGGCGGTCTGTTCATCTTCGACCTCAACACGATCCGCGCGCTGGCGCTCAACCTGTTCACCCAGGACAACATGCGGTCGTCAGACCCGCTGGCCTACTCCTGGCGCTCGGACTGGGACGCGAAGTCCCGCCTGTGCACCGTCCGGATGTGGTTCCGTTGGGCCGACGACAACGAGACCCGCGAGTTCGTCGAAGTCCACCGCCAGCGTGGCTATGCGGATGACGAAGTGCAGGACCTGCTGCGCGAGGCGGGCTTCGAGATCCTCGCCGTGTACGATGCCTACAGCTTCGAGCGGTTGCACAGTCGCAGCACGCGCGCGTTCTACGTGGCCCGGCGCGCGACGTGACGTCCGCCGCTTGACCGGCGCACCGGCGGTGGGTATACTACCACTGTTCGGCTTATGCCGACGATCTCCGCGATTCTTCAAGGAGGTGATGCTCAGTGGGTAGTACACACGGCTGTGGGACAGTGAGCAAGGAGGGGAGTGCTCCGTAGCAGCACCGCACTCCTGTGAGCAGGTGTCGAGGCGAGAGAATCTCACACCGCAGACTCCTTGACCACCTGTCTCACAGTCCCGCAGATGCAACAGGGCCCCGCCGTGAGGCGGGGCCCGCCTGTCTCCCAGGGGCCGCCGCTTACTCCCTCCCGGCCCACCGTCTGGTAGCCAGCCACACGCCGGCAAACACCAGCGCCGCCCCGAAGAGGAACCCGAGCCGAATCGGCTCGTGGAGCACGAGCCAGCCCATCGCGATCCCCACGACCGGCGCAACGTACTGCAGCGGCCCGATCAAGTTGGCCGGGACATGCTCCAGCGCCGCGTACCAACAGACGAAGCCGAAGGCCGTCGGGATGATCGCCATGTAGGCCGCCACGAGCACCTCGAGGCCGGTCATCAGCAGCGGGGTGCCGCGAACAACGACGATCAGGCACATGACCGCCGCGCCGCAGCACATGGCGGCGGTCGTCGCCACGAGGCCGCCCCACCGCTGGACCGGCTGTTTGCCCAGGAGCGTGTACAAGGCCCATGACACCGCGCCCGCCAGGGCGAGGGCGCATCCCAGCAGGTCGTTCCGCCCGCCGAGGGCCAGCCCGTGACCCCAGCTCGCCGCAACGACGGCGCATCCGACGAGGCCCACCGCGAGGCCCACATAGCGCGCTGCGGGCACCTTCTCCCCCACCAGGAACGCCAGAGCGGCGATGAAGATGCCGTTGGAGTTCATGATGAGGACGCCGTTGATCGAGTACGTGTACTGGGTGGAGGTGAACACGAAGATGCCCAGGCCCACGACGCCCAGCAGACCGAGCAGCAGGAACCGCGGGGCATCCTCGAAGGACGTGAGCAACTTCCGCGAGTGTCCGGTCACGAGCACATAGACCAGCAGCGCGAGGGCCGCCAGGGAGAAGCGCGCCGCGGCCACCAGCAGGGGGTCAACCAGCCGCACCGCGGTGAGGTACCGCCCGCACACAACGACCGTGCCCCAGGCGACGGACGCCATGATCCCAAGGGCGATTCCCTTCGTGCGTGCGGTCAGGGGAGAACTCCTCGCGCGGCCAGGAAGGTTCGGGGTTCCGCGTTCGGGGTTCGGGGTTCACGGCCGCCAACGCCGAACCCCGAACGCGGAACCCCAAGCGGCCGTTGCCGTCCTACGACCCGCGGTCCCGGTTCTCGAACAGGAAGCGGTCGAACTGCCGGAGCGCGATCCACCACGTCACGATCGCCAGGATTAGATGCACTGCCAACGACACGCCCCAGACCGCATACGCCTGGAGGTGCGGCAGCCACAGCGACGGGCCGACCGGATCGTCCATGTCGAACACCAGGCAGCGGAACGCGATCAGCGGGGGGGATAGCGGCAGGAGGCCCCAGCGTCCGATCACGCCGGCGATGTTGACCATCGCCAGGCTCAGCATCACGGGCACAAACAGCAGTCCCCACCCCGCCAGAATCGAGTGCGTGCTCCGGCGGCACATGATCGACGCCGCCGCCCCGAACCCGGCGTACGCCGCCACGTAGATCGGGCCGCTGACCCACAACAGCAGCAGGCTGGGCAGCGACAGCGATCCCCAGATGAAGAAGATCGACATGAACAGGGCGCCGCCGGCGATGAGCAACCCCAACTCGGTGAAGCGGGCCTTGAGTTTCCCCCAGACCAGGTCGGGCGGCCCGAGCCGCGTCATCCGCAGTGAGTCGAGCGTGCCGCCCTCCCGCTCCGAGGTGACAATCGTGGGTGTCACCATGCAGACATACGCCAGCAGGATGCCGATCCAGAACATCGCCCCCAGGCTCGGGAAGATGCTGCGCTCTTTCACCAGACCCTCGCTCACTGCGACCGGCAGCCCAACGACCATCAACGGGAGGATCCATCCCAGCAGGGCGAAGTACCAGGCGGCGTCGCGCCTCCGGAGCGTGGCCAGCACCTCGATGGGGTTGCGGATGCGCTGGGAGACCATGCCCCAGCGCGTGCGCTCCTCGGCGACGGGGCCGCCGAGCGGCGGGGGTGGCAGGGCGGTCGCGCCCGTTCCACGCGCCGCCGCGGCAAGCGCGGCCTCCCGGTCTGCGTGTCCCCGTCGGCGCGCCTGCGTCTGCTCCGCCACGCGGGTCGGCTCCAGCCAGGCCGCCGTGACCCACGCCCTCCGCAGGCAGTGGATCGTCAGGGCAACCGGCACCGCCAGCCAAAACCACGGGGTCTTCCCGATTCGGCTGAACACGTCGGTCCACACGAAGCCGGCCGGAAAGGTGAGAACGTGGGTCGTCCAGAAGCCGATCCGACTGCCGGTCATGAAGCTCTGCAAGGCCGCTCGGAGGGCCGCCACGAAGGTCCCGCCACCACAGCCGATCGCCAGCCCCACGGCCGGCCACAGGAGCATGTCGCGGAACGACGACCGCATCGCCTCGGCGCGGGTGGCGCTCCGCACCGACCGACCGATGCCTACGGCCGCGAACGGCAGGCAGTACAGGATGGCGGCGCCGACGAAGGCGAAGGCGCCGAGCAGGCTTGGACCACCGGCCAGGTCCGCGATCAGCAAGAAGGGCAGCGTGGAGAGCGCCAGCAGGGCGGTCGCGGCGGCGGCGGCGAGGAACTTCCCGAGGACCAGCTCACGGGGCCTGAGTGCCGTGAGCTCCAGCATCTCCAGCGTGCCGTCCTCGCGCTCCCCGGCCACCATGTCGGCCGTCAGGACCGGCATGGCCACGAAGCATACCGGCAGGAGCAGGACGAGCGTCGCCCACGTCAGCCGCAGACCCAGGCCACGCTCCATCACCACGACCGCGCCCGTATCCCACTCGATCGTCGCCTCGCGGGAGAGGTCGGTCGCCCACCACCACACGGTGCCCACGACCGCCATCAGCCCGAGCAGCAGCGTCAGGGCGATGAGCACCAGGAGCCTGCCGCTCCGCATCAGCCGTCGGAACTCGGTTCGAGCGACCACCCACATCGCGCTACCTCGCCGCTACTCCAGCTGTGGCAAACCCACGACCCGTCGGCATGGTCCTCACCCCCTGCCCCCTCTCCTGAAGGGAGAGGGGGTAACCGGCGTACCCCGGCGACGTTGCCGTTCCCCCTCTCGTTCAGGAGAGGGGGCAGGAGGTGAGGACACCGTGGCCGTTCACGCGAAGCGCGTCAGTCCGGAGGGCTGCTAGTCCTTCTTCGCCGCCTTCTGCGCTTCGTACTCCCTGAGCTTCTCCTCGGCCCGCTTGAACTGAATCTCGCACAGGTGCGCGTACAGCCCCTCCGGCTTCGTGGCCAGTTCGGCGTGCACGCCCCGCTCAACGATCCGGCCCTCATCCAGAACCAGGATCAGGTCGGCGTTCATCACTGTAGATAGACGGTGCGCGATGACAAAGGAGGTGCGGTTCTTCATCAGTTCCGCCAGGGCTTGCTGAATCAGGAACTCCGACTCGCTGTCGAGCGCGCTCGTCGCCTCATCCAGGATCAGGATGCGCGGGTTGCGCAGGATCGCGCGCGCGATGCTGATCCGCTGGCGTTGCCCGCCGGACAGCCTCACGCCCCGCTCCCCGACCTCGGTCTCATATCCGTCCGGAAACTCCATGATGAAGTCGTGCGCGTTGGCGGCGATGGCCGCCTGGATGACTTCCTCGTCGGTCGCCTCGGGCTTGCCGTACTTGATGTTCTCCCGCAGCGTGCCCCGGAACAGGAACGTCTCCTGCAGCACCATCCCGATGCTCCGGCGCAGCGTCGAGACCCGCATGTTCTGCAGGTCGATGTCATCCACCAGCACCTGCCCGTCCAGCGGGTCGTAGAAGCGCGGGATCAGGTTCACCACGGTGCTCTTGCCGCCGCCCGAGGGGCCGACGAGGGCCACCATCTTCCCGGGCTCGGCCAGGAACGAGATGTCGTTCAGCACCGGCTGCCCGGGTTCGTAGGCGAAGTCCACGTTGCGGAACTCCACCTTCCCCTCGATATGTGGGGGGCTCTTGGCGGCCGGTCGGTCCTTGACGTCGGGCACCGTGTCCAGTGTGTCCATGATGCGCTCAACGGCCGCCATCACGTACTGGATCGTCTGGTTGATCGTTACCAGCGCGATGACCGGCCCAAACAGCATCCCCTGGTACCCGAGGTACGCCAGGAGGTCGCCGTAGGTCATGCCGCCGGGATGGGGCGCGAACAGCACCATGCGGCCGCCGATGTAGAGCACCACGAGGTTGGCGATGTTCGTGATGAGATTCGCGTTGACGCCCATCAGCGTGTTCCAGCGCGCACTGCGCATACCCAGCTTCACCTGCTCACGCAGCTCCCGCGCGAAGCGCCGCGCCTCATGACGCTCGCGAACGAAGGACTTGACGATCTTCACGCCCGCGACGCTCTCGTGCAGCGTGGCATACACCTCGGAGTACTGGTCCCGCACCTCCACCGCGGCGTGGCGAATCTGCTTGCGGAGGAGGAGGAAGTTCGCCACGTACAGCGGGACGAAGCACATGGAGAGCAGCGCGAGCTTCGGGTTGACGACGAACAGGACCGGCACGACCACCGCGATCACGATGGTGTTGGAGAGCAGGTCCACCAGCCCGCCGGACAGCACGGACTGCACCGCATCCACGTCATACAGGACCCGCGACATGATGTGGCCCGTCGACCGGGACTCGTAGTAGCGCATCGACAGGCGCTGGAGGTGTCGGTAGACCGCCGACCGCACGTCGAACAGCACGCGGTTGCCGATGAACACCAGCGCCATCGACCGGACGTACCCCATGAACGCGTTCATCAGGTGCAGGGCGAGTACCGTCCCGATGACCACGAACAGGAGACGGAGCAGCTCGGGGCGGCCGGCGTCCTGCTCGGCGGGCGTGCCGCCCACCCAGTCGGGGATCCGGTCCACGAGGACCTTGGTGATCCACGGGATCGGCATCGTCAGCCCGTGGCTGACGAACACGAGGCACAGCGCCCACACCAGCCGCCAGCGGTAGGGGCGGACGAAGCGGAGGAACCGGAAGAACAGGTGCATCGAACCGTCAGCTCTCTGCGCTCAACCTCGCGAGGGGATCGCGGGGCATTATAGTGGGCTTGGGTCAAAAGTCAAACCGGCTTGCTCCCAGCCGTCTCCGGGCCGCCGACGAGCGCCCGGAACGCCCGGTAGCCCCCCCGCATGTCCTCCAGCGACACGCGCGCGAACAGCTCCTGCAGCAGCCGCAGGTAGGACTTGGCCCCGTCCTGGGTCCGGACGACCATCCGGAACTCGCCGCCTTCCCGCAGTCGTCGTCGGGCATCCTCGATGAGCGCCGTCACGACCGACTTCCCCGCGTGGATCGGGGGGTTGGTCAGGATCACGTCGTACTCCCGCTCGCCGAGGACCTGGAAGGCGTCTCCCGCGAGAACCTCGGCGTTCGTGACCCGGTTCAGTTCCACGTTGATCTGCGCCAAGCCAGCGGCGCGCTCGTTCACCTCAACCATCGTCACGCGGGCCGCCGGGCTGAGCGCCGCGACCACGATCCCCAGCGGGCCGTACCCCGCGCCCCAGTCCAGGACGTCACCCTTCAGCGGCAGCGGCAAGCTCCTTAGCAGGAGGCGCGTGCCCCGATCAATGAAGTTCGGCGAGAACACGCCGGCATCCGTGCGGAAGGTGAACTGCCGCCCATGCAGTTCGACCGTGAGCTCCATCTCCGCGGACGGGCTCGAGGGCTGCGGGGAGAAGTAGTGCTCGGGCTCGACCTGGCGCACGGGAAGGGTCCTTTATCGGGGCGATGGGCGGAGGTTCGGGGCCGGGAACGCCGGCCCCTGCTCGGTCGTGGGCGCTGTCTGGTTGTCTAGACTCTCGGCCGCGTACTGCGGTCCGGCGGCGTTCGCGGCGTGCGACTCGGCGGGCGTGGCCGCTCCTCCCTGCGGGGCGGCGGCTTCTCCTCCACCTTCGGACCGACCGCGCGCAGCCTCGGCTCCTCGCTGCGCCGTTGCAGTAGCAGCGCGCACAGCAACACCACTACGAAGAACAGCAGGCAGTCGGTCAGGGTCATCTCCGTGTACAGACCCAACACATCCGAGAAGACGAAGCGGATCAACTCGACGCCGGGGAAGAGGATGACGGCAGCGAGGACGATCACGGCGAGGACGCGTCCTACAGTCATCCCTCGGACCACCTCCTGCTGCAAGCTCAATTGCGATGGGTGCTTCGGTCGATACGTCGCCTGCGTTCAGTGCTTCAGTGAAGTAGATCGACGACGGCCTCAGCAACGGCCTTGTGGCCCGCGGCACTCAACTGCAGATTGTCACCATATGCGGCCTCCACGTCAAGACCTGATTCCTCCACCGCCGCCGCCGCATCGACCAGCGCCATCTCCGTCCCCTGTACGAGACTCACGATCTGCCACGCCGGATCGGCGGTATCGGCGCCGGCGCAGTCGGCCGCACGGGCCAGGTCGGCATCGTGCGGGATCTTCGGCGGCACGATCACCACGACCAGCGCGGTCGTGCGTTCCAGGAGCTTCGTCAGCAGCTCGCCCATGTCGGCGCGGAACTTCGTCGGGTCGAACTCCAGCGAATCGGCCGTGCCCAACGCCACCACGATGAGGTCGGGCGACTCATCCGCCAGCGAGACCGGGTAGATCGCGGCACGCTGCGCGGTGTATCCGCGCTCCGAGCGGTCCGTCACCTCAACGTTGCCCAGCGAGCACTTCTCCTGCAGCTCCGTCGCGAGGGCCTGGGCCAACCCGCCCTCGGCGCCAATCGCCGCGTCGTCCCCGATCACCAGCAGGCGAAGGTCCGCTCCGGCCCTGAGCGCGTAGTGCGCAAAGACCCGCGCCGAGCGCGGCGGCGTCCCCTTCACCTCCGGTCGCGTGCGGCTCTGCGCGGTGGCGGCCACGGCTCGCCCCATCACCTCGACCTCGCGCAGGAAGAGCATGTTGTCTCCGCCCAGGCCGCCGCCATACGTATCCAGCAGCGCGATCTTCACATACCTCGCCTCGCGCGGCGGGAACTTCGCGCTCATGCTCTGCGCGGTCTTGTCGGGGAAGGAGTACGGCAGGCGCATCCGCTCGTACGTGACGCCATCCCGCGAGACCCATACCTCCACCTTCCGCGTGTTCCCATTCTCGCTGGAGTACACGACGATCTGCTCGACCTCATACACCGCGCCCAGGTCGATGACGATCTTCTTCGGGTACACGGCATCCTGGCCGGTGGCGAAGCAACCAGGCGGCCCGTCGCTCTCCTTGTCACCGTCCACCAATCCCTGCCACGCGATTCCGCCCGGGGAAGAGCAGGTGAAGCTCTTGCCCAAAGACACGTTCTGCCAGCCCTCGTCCTGAGCACCGGCCAGGGGCGCCAAGGCGCCAACCAGAGCGATGACGCCTACCGCGCGCGAGGAGGTCTTCATCGGGTCCACTCGGTGATCTCGAGACTCAGGTCGAGGGCCGGCGCCGAGTGCGTCAGCGCACCGACCGAGATCAGGTCCACCCCGAGTTCGGCGCGCTCCCGGATCGTGTCCAATCGGACTCCGCCCGATAGCTCGGTAAGCGCGCGCCCCTTGATGCGGGCCAAGCTCTCGCGCACCGCCTCGGGGCCCATGTTGTCCAGCATGATGATGTCGGCGCCGAGGTCCGCGGCCAGCTCGGCGTCAGCGGGGGTGCTCACCTCGATCTCGATCTTGGCCGCAAAGGGCGCTCCGGCGCGGACTCGCTCGAGCGCCTGCGCCACGCCACCCGCCAGCCGGATGTGGTTGTCCTTGATGAGGATCGCGTCGTAGAGGCCGAACCGGTGGTTATGACCGCCACCCGCGACGACTGCCGCCTTCTGCAGCATTCGCATCCCCGGAACCGTCTTGCGGGTATCGACGACGACAGCCTTCGTGCCCGCCACTTGCTCCACGAAGGCGCGCGTGAGGGTTGCCACGCCGCTGAGCTGCTGCAGGAAGTTCAGCGCCGTTCGCTCGAAGGCGAGGACCGCCCGTCCCGGGCCTGCAACGCGAGCCACGACGTCGCCCGGCTCAACCGGGTCGCCGTTGCTCTTCAGCGGCTCGATGCAGATCGCCTCATGGACCTGGCATGCGACCTCGGCAGCCGCCTCCATGCCCGCCAGCACGCCCTTCGCCTTCGCCACGATCTCGCCGACCGCGCGCACGTCTGCCGCCACGCAGGCCTCGCTCGTGATGTCACCTCGTCCGAGGTCCTCCTCGAGCGCCGCCGCGACGACCCTCTTCAGCCACGGCGAGGCAGTCATCGGTGTGCTCCCAGCTTGGGGGATCAGCCGACAGGCCGATTCTGCTCGTCCACGGTCACCGACTTCGGCAGGCCGCGCGTATCCGCGTCGCCGTCCAGCAACGCGTAGGAGATCACATGCACGACGTCGCCGACCGCGCCACGCAAGGCCGCAGGGCCGTTCAGCACGCACTCACCGGAGCCCGGCGTGCCCTCGATGACGTAGGTCTCGATCCGGCTGCCGTTGTTCAGGTTCACGACCTGCACGCGCTCGCCCGGCACGATGTCCGCGGCGGCCATCAGGTCCGGGTCGAGCGTCAGACTGCCGCCATAGTGCAGGTTCGCGTCGGTGACGTGAAGCCCGTGCAGCTTGGACTTCGCGACGATCCGCATCATCGGGGGCTGTCCTTCTCGACGACGACGTTGTCGATCAGCCTTGTTGTGCCCAGATACGCTGCTGCCGCGATCACCAGCGGCGGACCGGGGAGGTCATCGCGCTGCAACGTGTCGGGCCGACGCGCCTCGACGTATTGTAGCTGAAACCTCGGCTCGCTCGCAAGCGCCGCCCGCACCGTCTCCTCCACCTCCTCGGCCCGGCCTCCACGCGAGGCGACACCCGCACCCGCCAGCAGTGCCCGATAGAGCGCGGGCGCCGCCCGGCGGTCCTCCGCGGACAGATACGCGTTCCGCGAACTGATCGCCAGGCCGTCGGGCTCGCGGACGGTAGGGCAGCCGACGATCTCGACTGGCAGGTCCAGGTCCCGCGCCATCCGCCGGATGACCTGCAACTGCTGGAAGTCCTTCTCCCCGAAGTAGGCGCGGTTCGGCATCGTGATGCTGAACAGCTTGGCCACCACCGTCGCCACACCGTCGAAGTGGCCGGGCCTGGACGGTCCGCACATCACTTCCGTGAGTTCATCCACGTGAACCGTCGTCAGGGCGCCCTCCGGGTACATCTCCTCTGTTGAGGGCGCAAATACGAGGTCAACGCCCTCGGCCTCCGCCAGTGCAAGGTCGCGTTCCTCAGCGCGCGGGTACTGAGCGTAGTCCTCGCCGGGCGCGAACTGGGTCGGGTTCACGAAGACGGTGAGCACGACGAAGTCGCACTCCTCGCGCGCGCGACGGACCAGCGACAGGTGGCCCTCGTGCAGCGCCCCCATCGTGGGCACGAGACCCACGGTATCCCCGGCCCAGTGCGTCGCCCCGATGGCGACACGGGTCTCGATGATCGTGCGTGCAACGTGCATCGAATGCTCCGCTCCCGGGGTCACCGTCGCCACCACTCGCCGGGCGTGGCGAAGCTCCCGGCCAGCCAACCGCCCAGCGTCGCGGCGAAGGACACGCTCGGGGCGACAACGGCGAAGGTCGCCGACCCATGCGCCGCCAGCCACGCCCACAGGGCAACGGCGAACGTGATCCCGTAGACCTTCAGGATGCCCCTCGAGTAGGACTCCGTGACGACAGACGTGATGCCGTAGAACAGCAGGCCCGCATAGGGCGAGATCACGCTGAGCACGATCAGGTACAGGCCGCCCGGCGCCGCCGCTCGCCCCGCCTCCCGCACGTCCGCCAGGCCCAGCAGCTCGTCGAACGGTTCGAGCAGCCCCGAAGCCGCGCCGGCGGCGCCCAGCAGGAAGGCGGCTCCGCAGCCCAGGCCCGCGAAGCGGCCCGGATCGGCGCGGAAGTCGGTGAGGGTCAGGATCGTGAGACACACGGCCGCACCCACCAATCCCATCACCAGCACCGGGACCCTGATCCCTGTCGGCGCAGGCTCCGGCACCGGGGAGGGCTTCGGCGCGGCGGGCGGAGGGCTCGGTTCCTTCCCTTCCAGAAGCTCCGCCTCCCGATATAGCTCCAGGCACATCTGCGTGTTGCCGCCGGCCATGTAGATGTCCCCGAGCAATCGGTACGCCTCCGCGCTGAAGGGGTCAAGCTCGATCGCCGCCGCGACCGCGTCCCGCGCCTCACGGAAGCGCCCCTGAACCAACAGCTCGCGCCCCTCCACCATGAGCCGCTCGAAACGCGAACGCGGACGCTCGACGGTCACCTTCGGCGGCGCGGCGGCCCCGTAGCCGGCCTTCCGCTCCCACCGCGCGCGTTCCTGCGGGTCCATCAGCGATCGGTAGGCGTGCTGGATGCGCACGAAGCGCTCGTGCGCCTTCTTGCTGTCGGAGCTGACGTCGGGGTGGTGCTTGCGGACCAGCTGGCGGTACCGGCGCTGGATGGCCTCCTCGCCGGAGCCGACGGGGATTCCCAACACGCGGTACGGATCGAACTCGCCATCGGTGCCGCTCATGGGCGCCCACGTCGCATCGGGGGCCTTGTGGGTCGTTGCAGGGGCAGAGCGTGCTCTGCCCCTTCCCTGGGTACGGGCAACGGCGGGGCAGAGCACGCTCTGCCCCTACAACGACAGCCGACAGGTTCGGAACTGCATGAGTGTCAGCCGCCGCTGGCCGCAGACAACATCGAGTTGAAGTAGCCGATGTAGAACGAGGCCAGGATCAGCACCACGAAGATCGCAGCGATGATCACGCAGATGGGCACGATGGCCGTGGCCATCTGGCGGATCTTGGTCTTCGCTTCGTCGTCGTAGTAGTCCGCCACCTTCTGGAGGGTCGCGTCGATGTCGCCCGTCTCCTCGCCGGTGCGGAGCATGGCCACGACGGTGGCGGGTACGTAGCGCGAGGTCGCGAGCACCTCACTCAGCCGCCCGCCCTTCTGCAGGTGCGGGATGGCCGCGCGCACCTCGCTGGCGACCGCGAGGTTCGCGGAGGCGTCGGCGGACAGCTTCACACTCTCGGGCATCGTCACCCCGGCCGAGTACAGCGCCGCCAGTGCCCGGCAGAACCGCGACATGACGATCTTCTGCGCAACGCCCCCGAAGATGGGCAGCGTGAGCCGCATTCGATCGACGATCGTGCGCCCCTGCTCGGACTTCTGGTAGGCGCGAACCAGCCAGTACCCCAGTCCCACCGCGCCCAGCAGCCCCGCGAGCACCGCCACCGGGACCAGCACCCCCGCTCCCAGCATCCCGGGCTGTAGCATCTGGACGATGATCACCATCGCCGTCGGGATGATCAGGATGGCGCCGGCGAGGATCTTCGGGTAGAGGGTCTCACGCTGAATCATGCGCTGGACCTCAAGGTCGTGCTCGGCGTACTCGGCCAGCGCCTTCAGCATCTCCTCCAGCTTGCCCGAGGCTTCCCCCGCGGCGACGATCGCCACGGCCAGCGGCGAGAAGGCCTCCGGGAAGCGGCGCATGTTCTCGCTCAGCCGCTGTCCCCGCTCCACGCCGGGAATGACGCCCCGCGCGGCCCAGCGCAGCATTGGGTTCGTCGTGTTCTCCTCGATGACGTGTAGCGCCCGGATCACCGTCATCCCCGAGCCGATCAGCGTGGCCAGCTCGCGGTAGAACTGAGCCAGCGCCGCGTGGCTGACCCGCCGCGCAGGCGTCGGCCGGCGCGCCTCCCGCGCTTTGGGCGCCTGCGCCTCCTTGATCCGGACGATGATGTAGCCCTGGTCGCGGAGCTGCGCCGCAACGAGCTGGGGCGTCTCCGCCTCCATCTCCCCCGTCAGGGCGTTCCCCGTCTTGTCACGAACCTCATATGCGTACGTGGCGACCGGCATGGTGGTCGAAAAAGGGGGACACCATACCAGTTTCAGACGTCCGAAATTGGTATGGTGTCCCCCTTTTTCCCTCCTTTCCCAGGCCACAACCGCACCGACCCGTCGTTGGTCACGTGACTAGAGACGGTCGAGCCGTCCGGCAGTTGCAGGTCCGGATCAAGCTCCGCCAGGGGCACCAGGGCAAACAGCCGCTCCATGAGG
>Ga0194110_10001550_pt1 | contig 29453 bp, 16 predicted proteins | sample TA2Kig1200mmetaG_FD_146192 | JGI IMG/M metagenome (GOLD analysis project Ga0194110, IMG submission 146192) | Freshwater microbial communities from Lake Tanganyika, Tanzania - TA2015032 Kigoma Deep Cast 1200m | ecosystem: Environmental > Aquatic > Freshwater > Lake | place: Tanzania: Lake...
CAACCCCGAGTTCCAGGCGCGCGCCGTGCAGGAAGTGCCGACGGTGGACGTGATCTACCTGCCGTACAACTACGTCTTCTCCGGCGCCGCCGACCGGCTGTACCCGAACGTTACGGGCGAGGGCTCCCTGTTCGAGTTGTGCCGGGAGCGCGACAAGGGCATCGTCACCATCAAGCCCTTCCTGAAGACCGCCCTCTTCAACACCGATGCCTTCAAGGAGCGGTATGACGGGAAGAAGCGGCCGGAGGATACCGTCGCCGCCTTCGCGCTGCGCTATGTCCTCGCGAACCCACACATCACCGTCACCATTCCGGGCATGGACACGGTCGAGCACGTCGAAGCGAACGTCGCTGTGGTCAAGCACGGGCCGTTGAGCGAGGCCGAAGTCGGGGAGTTGGACCGGCAGACTCGGCACGTCATGGCGTCGCTGCCCGCCGAGTACCAGTGGTTCCACCGTTGGCGCGTCACGTAGGGACCTCCGGCGGCGGGCGCCCGACTGCTCACCCCCAAGGAGTGGGCCGAATGCCGAAGCGCGTGACGCCGTCAGCCGAGGGGGCGGCGCGTGTCGCCTCGCTTTGTGCGCTCGGGCTTGCGGTTCTGCTCAGCGTCACGCCGGCTGTGCCACAGGGAGGCGGCGGGGTCAGCGGTGGCCGCTGCCTGATCTGCCATGTAGACCTCGTCGAGCAGCTCACAGCGAGTCGTCACGGCCCCGACGGGGCGAAGCTGAGCTGCGAGACGTGCCACGGTGAGAGCGAGGGCCACGTGCGGGACGAACACAATGAGGTGAAGCCCGACCGCACGTTCGGCTCTGAGACGAAGGAGGCGTCGGCGGCCCTGGTGGACCTCTGCGCACAGTGCCACCAGAAGGAGGCCGACGACTACCGCGCGACCCTCGCCTCGATGAAGAAGCGCGAGCCCGCCCTGCCGTCGTGCACGGGCTGCCACGGCTCGCATCGAGTCGCTCGCGTACGGCTTCCGCACGCGCTGGCCGATACTTCGCCCGAACAGACAGGAGTGAGTTCATCCGTGACATATGACGGCTTCGAGGGCCCCGGACAGGGGAAGCACATCGTCTTTGTGACCGGTGACGAGGAGTACCGCTCCGAGGAGTCGATGCCGCAGCTCGCCAAGATCCTGACGGTGCGCCACGGCTTCAAGTGCACCGTGCTGTTCGCCATCAACCGGGAGACCGGCGAGATCGACCCCCAGACGGTTGACAACATTCCCGGCCTGGAGGCCTTGGCCACCGCCGACCTGATGGTCCTCTTCCTGCGCTTCCGCGAGCTTCCGGACGACCGGATGCAGCGGATTATCGACTACACGAACTCCGGTCGGCCCATCGTCGCGCTCCGCACGGCGACCCATTCCTTCAACTACGTGAAGCACCCCGATAACCCCTACGCCAAGTGGAGCTTCCGGGCGACGGGCGAGTACGAAGGCGGCTACGGGAGACAGGTGCTCGGTGAGACCTGGATCAGCCACTATGGCCATCATCAGCAGGAGAGTACACGCGGCCTCATCGCCGAGGGCATGAAGGGTCACCCGATCGTGCGAGGCTGCGAGGACATCTGGGGGCCGTCGGACGTCTATGCCATCACCACGCTGTCCGGCGACAGCCGGCCGTTGATCCTGGGGCAGGTGCTTACGGGGATGAACCAAGATGACCCGCCGAACAATGACAAGCCGCCCGTTCCGGTGGCCTGGACGAAGACCTACACGGGCGCCGAGGGCAAGACCTCGCGGGTGTTCACCACGACCATGGGCCACGGCGGCGATCTGCAGAGCGAGGGCTTCCGGCGCCTCCTCGCCAACGCGTGCTACTGGGCTCTCGGCATGGAGGACGCGATCCCCGAGCGCAGCAACGTGGACCTCGTGGGCGAGTACGACCCCAACCCGATCGGGTTCGGCGGGCACAAGCGCGGGCTGAGACCCGAGGACCACGCGCTCGGCCGGTGAGCGCCCGGGCGGACGCGCGGCTACGGTTTCGACGCGCGCCAGACCTTGATCGGTCCCCAGCGCGTCGCGGCGGTCGCGTTGGGGGGCTCCACGTCGGCGAAGAGCAGCCGCGTCTCGCTCAGCTCGTCCATCGGCACAGCGAGCGTGTCCCACAGAGGGAGTTGCCACGAGGGCTGGCCAGCTTCCCAGACGACGACGCGGAAGCTGCGGCGGGTGATCCGCGCCTGGACGCGGTAAGTGATACCGACCGTGATCGCGGGGCTCATCGCTCGCGGCTTCCAGCCCCCCTCACCGCTCACCCACGCACCCCCCGGCGCCGCCGAGCACTGCGTGTGGACCCCGAACCGAGTTCGCGGGCAGTAGAAGCAGAACTGGAATGCAAGATCGCCCGCGGAAGAGCCGGAGGCGAAGAGCTGGCTGTCAACGCCCGGCTCCAGCGGCGTGACCTCGAACTCCACGACCAGCGGGCGCTCATCCTCGAGCGCGAAGGCCTGCTGCGTGGTGATCCCGCAGTAGTTCGTGAACCCGCCGGGAGCGCGGGTCTCCAGCCGGCCGTCAACGACCTTCGGTTCGCCGCGCACGATCCACCGCTGCGGATCGAGGGCCGCGAACTCCTCAGTCAGCAACAGCGACGCGCCCTCGCCCGGCGTGAGGGGCGCCGGCTCCGCGACACCCGCCTCGATGGTGCGCACGTCCTGCAGCACAGACTGCAGCCCGCACGGGTCGCCGCGAGAGTACAGGGGCGAGACACGGGCCAGGATGCGCTCGACCCGCCCGCGATGCGCCGTCCAGCGCCCTGCCAGGCCTGCCGCAATCGGCCGCGCACCCTTCGCCTGAGCCAGGGCGACCTGGGTGTCAATCATCAGCTGCTCGCGCTCGGCATGGGCGGCGATCTTCTCCGCGGCGAGCCACAGGTCCCCCAGCTCGCGCACCGCGCCCACGTGCAGGCGCTGGGCCTCGATGACCGCCTCCACGCTCGTCGCCTCGGCCTGCGCCCATTGCGCGTTCGCCCGGATCGTGGCCAGCTCGGGCGACAGCGTGCCGTCGGCCTCGACGAGCTTCCCGCAGGTGTGCAGCGCGCCGAGGAGCGTGTTGTCCGTGTAGCCGGCCTCCTGCGTGTCGTACACGCCGACCACATCGTGCAGCGTCTGGTTCGCCAGCTCCAGGAGCGACTTGCAGTGGTCCAGGCGCTCGTAGGCCGCGGCCACCGCGCCCGCCGTCTGATCGGTGCGGCAGTCGTAGTAGTGACGGCAGAACGCGTGGGTGAAGGCGGGCTGGTACTCCTCCAGCGGGCGGGCGGGATGGCTCCACGAGCAGTGCCCGTTCAGCGCGAAGCCGTAACAGATCGAGTCGAAGGCCCGCAGCCGGTGCTTCGAGAACGAGGCGGTCGCGGCGCCCAAGAACTCCCGATCCGGGTGCGCGCGGCGCGCGGCGTCGGCGGCCTGCATCATCCCCGTGATGTTCACCACGCCCGTCTGCGCCATGGAGGGCCAGGACTTCGGCGGGTCGGCGGGCGAGAGGTCCGCCAGGTAGAAGCAGTGGTTGTACATCGCCGAGATGCCGAGCACGTCGTACCTGCGCGCGAACAGCCCCTCGATCCCGGCGTAGTCGGGCCAGTACTTCCAGAAGCCCATCACGGTGTCGCGGGGAATGCGCTCCAGGCCCACCCAGTCCCGCCCGGGCCCGTACATGTAGAACTCGTCGCCCCACATCAGCGGGCGGATGGGCCGGCCCAACTCGGCGGACAGCTGGTGCACCGCCGCGATGCACTTCTCCGCGTGCCCGAGGAGCAGGTCGCGCACCGTCTCGCCCGCGGCGACGCGCGCCTGGCACTTCGGGCAGTAGCGGCCCTGCCACTGCATGTCGATCTCGCTGCAGCCGATGCCGATGAGCGGCGAATCGCCGAACCAGGTCAGCAGGTCGCGATAGAGCCCCTTGATGAACGGGTAGACCTCGGGGGTCGAGGGGCAGGTGAGCCCCGGCGCGGTGCTCTCCCGGTAGGGCGCGCCGGCGTCGCACTGCCACACCAGCTCGTACGCCTGCGCGAGCGTCTGCAGCGAGGGGATCAGCGTGACGTGCCACCGCTTGCTCGCGGCCACGATGGCGCGGCAGTCCTCCGGCGAGAGCGTCCCCCCGTCGGCGCACTCGGGGAACGAGGCGTAGGGGAAGAGGTTGTAGCACTCGACCACGAGCGCGTTCAGCTTGAACTCGGACAGCCGCCGGATCTGCTCCCGCAGGTACTCGGCATCCACGATCCGGCCGAACCGCTCCTGGCCGCCCTCGATGTACACGCCCCGCAGCCGGAAGTCGGGCCAGTCGGCGATGGCGAGGCAGGACAGTCGCCCCGACGACGCGCTGAGACGAAGCAGTTGGCGCAAGGTCTGCGCTGCATACAGCAGCCCCACCGGGGAGGCCCCCCGGGCGGCGATCCCCTCCGGCCCGACGGCCAGGACATACGCCTCGTCCGGCGCCGGGCCGCGGCGGGGCAGTTCGGGCAGCACAGGCCCCGACCCGATCGCGAACCCGTCGCCGTCGGCCAGTGAGTCGGCAGGTTCCGCCAAGACGCCCGCGGCTTCGAGTGCCTCTGTAACGGCTTGCCGGCACGCCTCGTGTTCCGGCCCCGCCGGGAGGCGAACGGAGAGGTGAGTGCCTCTTAGGGGCAGCGCCCCGTCGTGCACCGCAAGCTGCTGCGGTTGAGGCGTGAGCGCACGCAGCAGTGTGGATCCGTCCATGATGGGCGCCCCCCAACAGGCCGACGCTCCCACGGCAAACACGATCCCTGCCATGCAGAGGGTCCTGGTCATCGGAGAACCATCAGCGGGCTGTAAGCACCACCGCGTAGTCGTGCACGGTCGTGCCGAGGTCGATGCGCGCTTCGCCCTGCCCCGGCAGCTCCTTCACCTTCGCCCGGCGGTCCAGGTCCCACACCTCCAGCTTCCCCGGCTTCGGCGGGCGCACCGTGATCGTGAGCGGCCTCGCCTCGCGCCCGCGCACGTTCAACCGGGGCACGCTCGCCACGTTACGCACGTACGCGATCAACACCCGGCCGTCCTTCGACGCGAGGTAGTTCGCCTGGAAGCCGGCGCTCACCGTAACGCGCGTCGATGGAGGCGGTTCCGGCGGACTGAAGCGGTCACCCGGTAGGACGACCTGGCCGTCCGCCGGGACGGCATCCGGTGCAACGAAGGTCAGCGGCACCGCGTGCTCCAGCGACCACCACGTGTAGCGCGCGAGGTTCGGCAGCTCAGCGTCAGGATCGGTGACCTTCACGGCGACAGGTGTCGGCGCCGGCTCGAAGGCGCGCCAGTCGATCCCGGCTGCGATCTGGGACAGCACCGTGAACTCCCGCGCATCGGCGATGGCGTCCCAGGAGATGCCGCCGGGCGAGCCGTTGACGAACGAGAGCCATAGGCAGTCGCGAGTGATGAGGGTCTTGATCTCCGGGTAGTCCGCCTCGCGCGTCCGGTCGTTCCCGGTTTCGCCGAGCACGCTGACCTTCGGGCCGAGCCGGTCGCAGAGCGTCATCAGCGCCGCGTAGTTCCCGATCTCGCGCGGCCCGTCGCCGACGAGCTTGCGGAAGGCGTGGTAGTCCGGGTATGTGGGATACGCGTGGTAGTTGAAGAAGTCTACGTCGGCGCCCCGGATCCAGCTCAGTTCCGGCCCGGGGGTCGCCTCACAGGCGCTCGTCGTGATGAGGTGTCGCGGAGATACACTGCGGATCGTGCGGATGATCTCGTTGGTCCACCGGATGGCGGCGTCGATGTCCCCGCCCGCGCGGTAGGTCTCGTTCATCACTTCCCAGGCCAGGATGCGCGGGTCGTCCTTGAAGGGCTCGACCACCTCGCGCACGTACTGCTGCTGGAGCTTCAGGGCTTCGGGGTTCGTGAACCAGTCAGCCTGGGTCCTGATGAGCGCGTCGTAGGCCGGGATTCCCTCGTAGCCGAAGTTGCGATAGTGCCCCCACCAGAGCACGGGCACCGCCCGCACGCCCAGCGGGCCGATCAGGTCCAGGAACCGCCGGAGTCGTTCGAGGATGAACGGGTCAGCATTGCCGCCCGTGTCGCCGCCAATGGACCTTGCGTCCACCGTCACCCCGAAGCGCACGCAGTTCACGCCGCACGCCGCCAGCATCCCGATCCAGTTCACGATGTCTTCGTCCTTGGCGCGGCACCACTGCGCGGGGCCCTGCAGGCCAACCACGACCTCCGGGTCCGGCGCGAAGAGGCCGATGGTCGCATAGCCCCACGGCGTGTACGGCTTCCCGGCGCTCGTCTCGAAGCGGCCGTTCGCGCCGAGTCTGACGAGACCCTCGCTCTCCCACGGCTTGGCCGCGGGGTCGTAGACGATGAAGGGCGCCTCGAACGTGCGACCACCCTCCACCTGCACCTCCGCGCGGTAGCGGCCAGCAGGGAGTGTCCCGAGGTTCGCCCGGTAGACACCCTCCGATTGCTCGACGCATCGCACCTCGCGGCCGGCGACTCTCGCGACAACGCGCTTCCCGAGGAGCGGCGCATCCGCCTCGCTCGTGTAGATCAGGTCCAGGGCCACATCCGACTTCACGTCGAACGCGGTCCTCAGCGGCCGCAGGCGCGGCGACCCGAGCGAGGCCGTGAGGGTCTTCTCGAACAGCAGCTCGCGCTCCCGCCGCGCCACAATGCTGACGGGGTACTTCCCGCACGGGAAGCGCCCCCAGAGGCTCTCGCTCAACCAGGTCCCGTCCGCCTGTTGTGCTAGGGGGACGGGCGTGTCCGCAACGTCGGCCCGGACCGCGAGGCCCTCGAGCGGTCGGCCCTCGGCGTCCATGACCCGGGCCGTGATCCTCCCGTCCTCCCGACGCACGCGAGCGTCGCCCGTCCCGTAGTTGTCGAAGCAGTAGGCCTCCACCACGATCCAGTCGTTCCCGTCGTTGTCCACCGCGATGGTGTGCGGGCCGGCGGCGACCGGCACGCCATAGTAGCCCCGGAAGTCGAGCAGCGTCGTCTCCGTCTGACCGGGGAAGTCGCGGCGGAGCACCTCTTCGCCATCGACCTTGATGATGAGCCGCGAGCCGCCATAGCCTGAGGTCTCGGCGACCTTCACCCCGAATCGGCCCGCCTCCGGGTACGTGACCGCGAAGGTCACGGGGTTGTGCAGGTCTAGGTGGTTGCGGATGCCGTGGAGGTAGACACCCGGGCGCTTGTCCGGTGGAATGCCGCGGAGGTTGTCCACCGGGATGGGCTCGGTCGGCCCCGGTGAGTCCCACCCTCCCGCCGGCCGCTCGACGAGGTCGAAGAACCCCTCCGGCGGGCCCTCGCGCTCAGGCGGCAGAGCCCACAGCTCGTCCAGCAGCACGTCCACGGCCTTGCTCGTATTGCTCACATTGAGCTGTGCCAGGACGAGCTTCCCGAGGTTGGCCGCCATCTCGCCGCGCGGCTCGAACTCCGCGAGGGGCACCACGAACTGCCGCCAGTCCGTGAAGTCGAGGGTCACTGCATACCGATAGCAGAGCGCGGGCTTGATCTCGTAGTTGCCGAACATGACGTTCAGGCGCTCACCGGAGCCGTCGCCCTTCAGCCAGAAGCTCACGCGGTCGCAGTTGTTGGCGATCCAGTCGGTGGTGGCAATGTTCAACTGCATGTGGGTCCAGGTGTTCGCGCACGGCTGGTAGCGCAGGCGGGCCGCGCCGCGACCGACCTTGGCGTCCGCCGAGGCGCTCATCACACACAGCGGTGGCGCACCGGCGGGCTTCGTGCCCTCCACCAGGTACCAGCCGCGGACCCCGTGCTCGAAGTCGTCGATGATCTGTAGGTCGGCCGACCACGCCGGCGACCCGATCACAAGCACCGTCAGGAGCACACGGACCATCAGCGCACCTCCTGGCGCGTCATGGCAGTTGGTCCTCGTTGGCCAGGTCCAGCCCACCAGCCTGCGCGGCTTCCACGATCTGGCGCCAGGTCTCAGCATCGACGGGGATTCCTTCCCGCAGCCTTCGGCGTTGCTCCCGGAACTCGGGTTCGCCGGGAACGAGGATCTCAGCCACTCCCGGCAGCCTGGGCGAGTCCTTCAGGTAGCGGATGAAGTCGCTTACCTGGCGCTTGAACTCCTCAGGAGCCGCGAAGCAGCCGACATCGGTGACGGTCAGGAACAGGCCCTGTAGCCCCACGATGTCGGAAGTGCCGCTACAGCCGGCTCCGCTGAGCGCACCCGCCAGGATGTCCATCACCAGGCACAGGCCGAAGCCCTTGTAGCCGACCGCGCCGCCCAGCGGCAGGAGCGCGCCTTGGGGCGGGCCGTAGAAGTCGGAGGGGTCGGTCGTTGCACGGCCTTGCCCGTCGATCACCCACCCCTCGGGCACCGCGTGCCCTTGGTTGCGCATGACCCTCAGCTTGCCTTCGGCGCAGACACTGGAGGTCATGTCCAGCAGGATCGGGTCGCCCTCGTCTGTGGGGATGGCGAAGGAGAGAGGATTCGGCGAGAGTCGGCGGCTGATCCCGCCCCAGGGCGCCATGCACAGCCCCCCGCCGTGGTTGTTCACCATCGCCATCCCGATCATGCCCTGCTCGGCGGCCATCGTCGTGTACTCCCCCAGCCGTCCCACGTGACCGGAGTGACACACCGCGACCGAGCTGGTGCCGCTTGCCGCCGCCTTGCGGATGGCGATCTCCGTCGCCCGCCTCGCCACGATCTGCCCGAACCCGTAGTTCCCGTCCACCACCGCCGTGCAGCTCGTCTCCCGAACCACCGTCACCGGGGCGCCCGGTCTCACCCGACCATCCCCGATCATGCCGAGGTACTGCGGGAGGCGGAGGACGCCGTGCGAATCGTGCCCCAGGAGGTTGGAAGCCACCAGGGACCGCGCGACGACCTGTGCTTCGTCGGCAGGCACTCCTGCCGAAGCCAGGACTCTGGAAGCGATGTCGGTCAGGTGCTCAGGCGTGAAGGTCGGCATACCCACTCTCCGGGGCTGCTTCGGGAATGGGCCAGTATTCGCAACTGAGCTTCGGACTCCTTGGTCGAGACGAGCGGCTCGGAATCGGCCTGCCCCGGAAGGGATCGGCGCGCAAGCCGAGGCATTGGGGGGGTGCAGGTTGAGCGAGGGCTTCGGAGGTGGTACCTATGTCGGTGGCCGCAGTGCCTCAACGCCGTTGTCGGACCGGGGCCATTCTCCTCGGTGCGGGGGTCGCCCTCGGGCAGCTCATGCCGGCCAACGCGGCGTCCGGCGCTGTGCCGGTGGTGCGGGACGCGAAGCCCGCAGCGCAAGTGGTACTCGGCAGCCAGGCGACCCCGACGGAGGTCCACGCTGCCGATGAACTGTGCGCCTATGTCGAGCGGATGACCGGCGCCCGGCTGGCCGTCGTGCGCAGCGAGGCAGAGGCGAAGGCAGGCGCCTCGCTCATCCTGGTCGGCCGCCCCGAGACGAATGAGGCTATCGCCCGCCTGGTCAACTCGAAGGCCATTCCTCCGCCCACCGAGGAGCAACTCGGCCGCGACGGATTCCTCATCCGCACGCTCGACCGACCCCGACCGCCGCGCCTCGTCCTGTGCGGTCAGCGAGACCGAGGAACGCTGTACGCGGTCTACCACCTCCTGAGTGAGGTCTGGGGTGTCGGCTTCTTCTGGGACGGCGAGCAGGTCCCCACGGCGCGGTCGTTGGGCGTGCCGAACCTGAGCGTCGATGAGAGGCCTCGTTTCGCCGAGCGCTTCGTCATCGGCCCATGCGGGTGCGGCGGGACCTACAACTTCGGCGCGCAGTGGGGCTGGCAGCGCTGGCGGCGATACCTGGACTGGGTCGCGAAGACGAGGTTCAACACGGTCCTCTGCACGGGCCCCGGCGCGGAGGTCATCCAGCGTCGGGTGGACCAGCGCATGGGCCTTCCGACCGGTCCCGAGACACCCCTGGAGGCGGGTCGATGCGCGCTGGCACACCGAATCATCGACTACATGCGGCAGCTCGACCTGGTTCGGATCACCCCCATCCCCGGTCCATCCGTCGGGGAGGCCTTCCACGAGACCTATCCGAGTGCGCGGTACTTCAAGCAAGGATGGCTGGACCTGACGGCGCCGGGCTGGACGCTCCACCCAGCCGACCCACTGTTTGCGGAGCGGGTTCGCATCTTCATCGAGGAGTACGCCAAGGAGTACGGCACAGACCACTGCTACTATGGCCCGGACCCGTTCCCCGAGGCCCGCTTCCAGACGACCGACGAGGAGCGCGCCGATATCCAGGCCTTGCTGTCGGCCGGCGTGATGAAGGGCATCAAGGCGGCCGATCCGCAGGGCCGCTGGCATGTGAGCGGCTGGGCGTTCGTATTCGATACGGGCTTCTGGCCTGCCGAGACGATTCGGCGGTTCTTCGCAGGCCTTGCCCCGGGCGATTCGCTCATCTGGGACCTCTGGACCGAGGCGCACCCCGTCTACAACCAGGAGCGGGCGGCCTACTACCACGGGGCGGACTGGGCCTTCTGTGTGCTCCACGAGTTCGGCGGCAACGACAACCTGCGGGGCGATCTCGACGACCTCGTGGCGCGGGTGAAGGCCGCGACCACTGATACCCGGGCGGGGCGCCTCGTGGGCTTCGGACTGACGAGCGAGTGCTTCGGGTACAACCCGTGCTACTACGACCTGCTAGCCCAGCTTGCTTGGCAGCCGTCCAACGTGGAAACGCCCGCGTTCCTGGACCGCTACGCACTCCGCCGCTACGGGCCGTCGTCAACGCGCGAGGCCCTGCCGGCCTTGGCCGCGCTGCACGCAACGGTGCTGGGCCCGTCTCCCGGATCGGAAGCCCGCTACCAGCACCGGCTCTATCCTGGGGACATGGGCGATGCGCCCTCGCCGGATCAGTCGCTGCGAGCGGCTGACGGGCTCCGGACGGCGCTGAAGCAACTCCTGCCGCTCGCCACCTCGGCGGATGGGGCGGACACGCCCTTGCAGCACGACCTCGTGGACATCGCACGGCAGTACGTCACCGAGCTGTGCAACCTCCACCTCCGGGCCCTGAACGATGCCTTCGGGCAGCGCGATCTCGAGACTGTCCGAGCGGAGGCTCAGGCCTTGCGCAACCTCCTGGACGCGCAGCAGTCCATCGTGGCCGGCGACCGGCGCTACCGCCTGGCAGACATTGCCGAAGAGTTGAAGTCGGACGATCCGTCGCCGGGAGACATCGACCGCTGGCTCCGGGATGACGGGCTCACCTTCGCCGTTGCCATCCCCGGCATCATCGACTACCAGAGCAAGGACATCGACGAACTTCTGCGCTGCTACTATCGTCCGCGCACCGAGGCGTTCCTGGACGCGGTCGAGCACGCGTTTGCCGCAGGCGAGCGGACGGTACCCCGGGAGGGGCTGGACGAGGCGTATAGGGAGATCGAGCTCGCGTGGGTGGAGAAGGGCCCTGCGGAGCTCTCCCTGCCTCCGTCCGACGCACTGCCCTCGCGCGCCATCGCCAAGGCTCTGGCCCAGCTTCGCGACGAGGAATGCCTGGGGGCCGTGCGCGCCCTGTTTGCGCCACGCAGCGAGGTCGCGAACGGCGGCTTCGAGGTTGGGCTGCGGGGATGGTCGGTCGTCTGCCGAGGCCCGGCGCAGGCCGATGTGACCGAGCAGCCCGGCGGAGGCGGCAAGGTGCTCCGGTTGGCTCTGCCCCCGGCCGACGAGATGAAGACATGCCAGCTATCGCAGGCCCTCCAGGTGTCCGGTCCGTTCGAGGTGAGTCTGCGCTACTACCTTGAGGAGTGCTCGGCGACGGCCAACATCAACCTCCGCGTGGACGCGTTCAACAGCCGGGGCGAGAAGAGGGTGCAGGCCGTCTACCACTGGGGTGGCGCCAACTGGGACCACTGGAACCGCCCTCCGAGCGAGACGGGCGGCTTCTGGTCGATAAGGAAGGAGGTAGCCGGCGAGAAGGCTTCCTGGCACGATCTGCGCGTTGGCGTTGCGAGTGATGTGGACGCAATCCATGGGCCGGGCACCTGGGCGGCACAGGCTATCACGCGCCTCGAGGTGAGCATCGCCGCCTGGGCTCTGGAGCGCGATGCCAACCACGTCACTGGCTTCGTGGACGACGTCAGCGTCCATGGGAGGCCGTGATTCCGCTGTCTGAGCGAGCCCCTCGGAGGCCGTCTGTCCGGAAGGGCTTTGCACGTTCACGACGCACCTACGGGGCGAAGCGGGCCTGTTACCTCACAACACGGGAGAAGTGATCGCCGATATGGAGAAGCGAATCCTGGGCAGAACGGGTCTTGCGGTCTCCGCTATCGGGATGGGCGGCATTCCCATCCGGCGGCGCACCCATGACGAAGCGGTCGCGCTCTATCGATACGCCCTCGACCGAGGCATCAACTACTTCGACGCTGCCCGGGGGTACGAGGACTGCCAGACTCGCCTCGGCCCGGCGCTGAAGGGCCGGCGCGATCGCGCGATCATCGCCTCCAAGGATGGTGCCGCCACAGCGGACAAGATGATGGAGGCGATTGAGGAGAGCCTGCGGGTGCTGGAGACCGACTACATCGACATCTTCAAGCTCCACGGGGTCTGCCAGTTCGAGGACCTGGAGCGGCGCACAGGCTCCGGCGGGGCCCTCGAGGGTCTGCAGAAGGCCCGGGAACAGGGGAAGATCCGCTACCTTGGTATCTCGGGCCACAACCCGGATGTGCTGCTCAAGGCAGTCGAGACCGGGGAGTTCGACGTCATCCTGGTGCTCTTCAACTACGTGAACACCGAACCTGCGGAAGGCCTGCTCGATGCCTGTGCTAAGCACAACGTCGGGGTGACCGTGATGAAGCCGCTCGGCGGGAGCGTTCTGGCTCAGCACGCCGACCTGGCACTGCGCTGGGTCCTGCAGCACGAGCCGGTCGCCTCGGTGTGCCCCGGCATGTGGCGTGGGTGGGAGATCGACGCGAACGTCACCGTGGGCGCCGAGCCGGCTCCGCTTACCGAGGCGGAGATGCAGGTGATCGACGACCAACGCCGGATGCGCAGCCCCCTGTTCTGCCGCCTGTGCTACCGGCACCGGGCGTGCCCCAAGGGGGTGGACCTGAACGACATGATGATCGCCGACCTCAACTACACGCGCTTTGGCCTCGCCTGGCTGATGCGGCAGGGCTGGGGGGAGTCGGTGAAGGCCACCGGGCAGTGCGCCACCTGTGACTCCGCCGATGAGTGCCGGGCCTCATGCCCACACGGCGTGGACATCCCCCGCTACCTGACACACGTCCACACCACGTACCGGAGGCTCGTTGACGAGTACGCGTAGCCTGCGTGCCACGCCTCCTCTCTTCCTCGAGTTGTGTGCGCCAAGCTCTACAAGGGGGATAGGCTCCGCCCAGCGGCTCGCAGGCGCCGGTGAGCGGAAGGGCGAACCTCCACCCCGACTTGAGAGCATTCGCAGGAGGTCGCCCGATGTCGATCATCTGGCGGGTCGGGCTCACACTGCTGATCCCGACCGGCGCATATGCGCTCGAGGTCCACGTGGCGCCTGCCGGCGATGATGGGAATCCCGGCACGGCAGAGCGCCCCTTTCGCACGCTGGAGCGAGCGAGGGATGCGGTACGCGACTTGCGCGAGACCCGGCCGGCCGAGCCGGTGACTGTGATCCTGCGCGGCGCCGCGTACCGCCTGACGGAGCCCCTGGCCTTCACGCCCCGCGACTCGGGCACCGCCGAGGCGCCGATCACCTGGCGCTCGCAGCAAGGCGAGCAGGCGGTCATCAGCGGCGGGGTTCCGATCACCGGCTGGCGCACGCACGATGACCGGCTCTGGGCTGCCGACGTTCCCTGGGCCAAGGCCCGCGCCGAGCCGTTCACTCAACTCTTCGTGAACGGCGCACGGCGTCCGCGCGCCCGAACGCCGAACGAGGGGAGCTACTTCTACACGCAGCGGCTGCAGATGGAGGGCGATCTGAACTCGTTCTCCCAGTGCATCGGGTTCACGTTCCGCGAGGGCGACCTGGGCCCCTGGGCCGGAGACCAGGGTGCGGTCATCTGCCTGTTCCACAACTGGGTGAACTCCTACAACCGCATCGCCCGAGCTGACTGGGAACGGCGGCGCATCCGCTTCGCGCGACCGGCGGGCATCTTCTTCCTCGGGCCCAGCGTGCGGTACTACGTCGAGAACGCCTTCGGTGCACTGGACGCGCCGGGCGAGTGGTACCTCGACCACAAGGGCGGCGTCCTGTACTACTACCCGCTGCCCGGCGAGGACATGGCGAAGGTTGAGACCATCGCGCCGATCCTGACCGCCACGCTCGTCGAACTGCGGGGCGATCCGGAGCTCGGCGTGTGCGTCGAGCACCTGCGCTTCCAGGGCCTCTCGTTCCAGCACACAGATGCGGACCTGTCCGCTAGCTACGTGCACAGCGTTCAGGGCGCCAACACGCAGAGGGGCGCGATCTTCGCGGTCGGTGCCAGGAACTGCGCCATCGAGGACTGCGAGTTCACTCGCCTGGGCGAGCACGCGATCTCCCTGCGGCAGGGCTGCGTCGGCAACACTGTGACACGCTGCCACATGCACGACCTCGGCGGCGGGGGTGTGTACCTCTCCGAGAGCGGACCGCCAACCAGGGAAGCGTGGTACCTCACCGCCCACAATGTCATCGACAACAACCTCATCTACGACGGCGGACGGCTCTTCCGCGCGGGTTGCGGCGTCTTCCTGGGCGGCAGCGCGAGCTACAACCAGATCACCTACAACGAGATCTGCGACCTGAGCTGGATCGGCGTGCATGTGGGTTGGAGCTGGACCGGCCGCGCTCCCGCGTACACTCACCACAACGAGGTCGCCTACAACCACATCCACCACATCGGCAATGGCGTGCTCAACGACCTCGCCGGCATCTACACGCTGGGCGTCTCACCCGGCACCGTGCTCCACCACAACCTCATCCACGACATCACGCGCTTTGAGCGCGGCGAGCAGGGCTACGGGGGCTGGGGCATCTACCTCGACGCGGGAAGCTCGGAGATACGTGTCGAGAACAACGTCGTCTACAACACGCGCGACGGAGGCTTCCACGGTCACTGCGACGGCCACCCATACGGCGACGAGGTCGTGAACAACGTCTTCGCGTACGCAAAGTCGGCCCAGATGATGCGGAACAACAACAAGGAGCCCGAGGGCCTCCACGTACGGCTCGAGCGCAACCTCGTCTACAACCGCAACCCCGGGATGTACTGGGGCAGCAACTGGGCGCCGGACAGCAAGTTCGCGGCCGACTACAACTGCTACTGGAGCGAGGAGACCGACAGCCCGGACTTCAACGGCAAGACGTTCGGCGAATGGCGGGCTACCGGCCGGGATGCGCACTCGATGATCGCGGACCCGGGGTTTGTGAACGCGCGCGAGTACGACTTCCGCTTGCGGCCCGATTCGCCGGCGCTGAAGCTCGGCTTCGAGCCGATCGATCTCAGCACGGTCGGCCTCTACGGCCCGGAGGCCTGGGTGGAGTTGCCGCGGGGGATCGTGCACCGGGCTTTCGAGGCGGCTCCGCCACCGGAGGCGGAGAGCCCTGGGACCATCGTCCAGGACTTCGAGGAGTACGAGCCGGGCGAAGCCCCGGAGGGCGCCATTCCAGCCGACGGCCCGACGAACGTGGCGGTCACGGATGTTGAGCCTGCCAACGGCACGCGCTGCTTGCGGTTCCTGGACGGTCCGGCGAAGGACCTCTGGAAGCCGCACTGGTTCGTGCGGCGCACGCCCGGAGCGGGCGCCGTTCGTCTGGCGTGCAGCGTGCGCAATGACCCGGATCAGCCGGTCGTGTTCGACCTGGAACTTCGCGATTGGCCGCAACTGGCGGGGGGTGGATACGCCACGGGGCCGCATCTCCGCTTCCAGCCCGACGGGTCCGCGCAGGCTGCGGACGGCGGCGAGTGGATCGAGATCGGGCTGTACGACGTGGGCGAGTGGCTGGCGGTTGGGTTGACCTTCGAGGAGGGCGAGGGCAAGCCCAAGACTTACACCGTGCGTCTGGGGGAGTCGGGTCAGCCGACGGAGGGGCTCCGCTTCCGCACGGACGCCTTCACCAACTGCAACTGGGTTGGCTTCGCGGGCATGGAGGAGCAGCCCGGCGTCTTCTGCGTGGACGACCTCCGGATCGAATAGGCGGCCTGAAGGGAGCGACACCGACGATGGACCGGAGACCGGAGACGCTCTGCAAGCTGGAGCGGATGCGCGCCGCCTTGTCGCATGAGGATCCCGACCGCGTGCCGATCAGCGACTTCTACTGGGGCGGGTTCCTCTCTCGCTGGCGGCAGGAGCTTGGCCTGCTGGACGACGCGGACCCCTATGCGTACTACGACTTGGACTGGATCGTCACGACGCCGAACATGGACCCGTGGATTCGGCCCTTCGAGACGATCCGCGAGACGGACAGCGAGGTCGTCGTGCGTACGGGGTTCGGCGCAGTGATCCGCAAGGTGTTCGAGGTGCCGATGCCCGAGTGGCTGTCCTGGGAGATCGACTCCCTGGAGAAGCTCGAAGCCGCCGAGTTCGACGATCCGACGGACTCCCGCCGCTTCGTCGCAGCCGGGGACAACCAGATCGCCGGCGTGGGCGACGGCTTTGCGCGCAACTCGCCGGCTTGGGTGGAGTCCGTGAAGGCCCTGCGGCCGGACATCCCGGTCTATGGGAGCATGATCGAGGTCGCGGAGTGCCTGACCCGCCTCGTCGGGCAGGCGAGCGCGCTCCTGTGGATGGGGCTGGAGCCGGAGCGCATGGCGCGGGTGGTCCGCCGGATCGGCGAGCACTACGCAGCGTGTGCCTCGGCCGCGATGGACGCGGCGAGCGGACTGCTCGACGGGTTCGTGATCTGGGGCGACGTGGCCTACGCGCGGGCGATGCTCTTCTCGCCGGCGTACTGGCGCGAGCACTTCCGCCCGTGTGTGCGGGCGATCATCGAGGCGGCGCACGCGCGGGGGCTGCCGGTCATCTACCATGGATGCGGCAATGTGAAGCCCATCCTGCCGGACCTCATCGAGATCGGCCTCGATGCCTACAACCCCCTGGAGGTGAAGGCGGGGCTCGACGTGGTGGAGCTACGTCAGGAGTTCGGCCACCGGCTGGCGTTCTGCGGCAACAGTGACGTTCGCGTCTGGGAGTCCGGCGACGAGGCCGCGATCCGCCGCGAGGTCCTGCGCAAGCTGAATGCGGCGAAGGGCGGTGGACTGATCTTCCAGTCCGACCACTCGGTCACCAGCGGCGTCTCGGGGAGGACCTACGACTTCATCGTGAACCTCGTCCGCGAACACGGGCGCTACCCGCTGCAGCTCGGCGACCATGACGAACCCGTGTGAGAGGAGAGCGGATCATGCAGCGTTACGGCATGGTGATCGGCGTCAGGGAGGAGAGGATCGAGGAGTACAAGGCGCTCCACGCCGCGGCCTGGTCCGACGTGCTGGCGATGATCGAGGCGTGCAACATCCGCAACTACTCGATCTACCTGCGTCGGCTCCCGGACGGGCAGCACTACCTGTTCAGCTACTTCGAGTACGTGGGCGCCGACTTCGAGGCCGACATGGCTAAGATGGCCGCCGATCCGACAACCCAGCGGTGGTGGGGCGTGTGCAAGCCGTGCCAGCAGCCGCTCCCCGACCGCGAGGTGGGCGAGTGGTGGGCGCCGATGGAGGAAGTGTTCCACTGCGACTGAGCCATGACCTCACGCAAACGCGTCCTACTGAGCTTCGCACAAACACGGAAATAGTGGGGCGGGCATTCTTGCCCGCCAAGGGGCCCTGGCGGGCAAGAATGCCCGCCCCACTGTTCCCGTATTCATGAGGAATCCAGTAACTGCCTTCGCCCATGAGGAGCCGGACCGCGTCCCGCGCTGGTGCGGGGCGTCGCCCGAGTTGGGCCTCGCCGACACCGAGGCGCTCTTGGTCCGGTGAGCTTCCCGCGGGCGCGTGCGTAGGAGCCCCCACATGCGGATCGTCACCCTCATCCTTGGAGTCACCCTCATGGCCGATAGTGCCTCGTATGCCGCGCTGCCGCCGCTCACTGACAGGACCCTCGTTGCGTGGGTCACTGTGGCCGACCTCAACAGCCGGGGCGGCAGCGTGCTCACCATCGACGATCGCCAGACGCACTTCGACGGGATCATCTTCGGCGAGCTCTCCCCCGCGAAGTGGATGGCCGGCAGCGACCTGTACCGACGCACCTCTCAGCAGCAGGGGGACTGGCCCACCGAGACCGCCGGGCCGCAGACGCTCGTGCAGATCGCGATTGCCTACGAGGGGAGGACGATCACGGTCTACCGCGATGGGGAGCTGTACTCGCGGCACGAGGTCGCCGAGGCGCAGGCCTTCCCACCGAGCAGCGCGGCGGTCTTCGGCCTGCGTCACATCGGAGCCGGACAGCCCTGCTACTTCGCAGGGAGCATCGAGGAGGCGCGTATCTACGCGGTTCCGCTGACCCAAGAGCAGATTCGCGCCCTCAAGGTCAACACGCCCTCGGACCCGCCGCCGGTGGCGTGGTGGGACTTCGAGGACGGAGCGACCACGGACAAGATGGGCGCGTTCCCGGAGGGGCGGCTCGGCGGCAACGCCGAGATCCGCGACGGCCGGCTCCACCTCGGCGGCGATGGGAGCTTCATGGTCACACCGGCGAATGCGCTGCTGCTGCCGCCGGCCGATGTGCCGGAGTGGCCCTCGCCGGTCCACTACCGGCCCTCCCGCGGCGTGTTCGCCGACCCGATCCCCTTCTTCTGGCAGGGCGAGTACCACGTCTTCTACCTCCAGGGCGGGATCGGGAAGGTGCCGTGGAAGCACATCGCCTCCACCGACCTGATCCACTGGAGGGAGCTGCCGGATGCGCTGGTCTCCGACGGCGACCCGAACGGGCCGGACGGGGAGCACATGTTCACGGGCAGCGTGACGGAGAAGGACGGGACGTTCCACGCCTTCTACACCGGCTGGAACCCGCGCAATCCCGCCGGGCAAGAGTGCGTGATGCACGCCACCAGCCCCGACCTCATCACCTGGACCAAGCACCCCGAGGCGGTCGTCCGGCCCGACGGCGCGATCTACAAGAACCACCAGGCCGCGAACTGGCGCGACCCGTATGTCTTCTACAATCAGGAGGAGCAGCAGTGGTGGATGGTCATGTGCTCGGACACGCTGCAGGGCGAGGGCGGGGTCGGGCTACTGACCTCGCCGGACCTGTGGCACTGGAAACACGAGCCGCCCCTCCAGGCCGACATGCAGGAGTGCCCCGATCTCTTCAGGATCGGCGACACATGGTACCTGATCGGCGGGGACCATTACAGCTCCTCGAAGAGCGCGCGCGGACCCTACGTGAGGCCGGCGGGCTACGACGTCATCGACCGGCCCGGCGTCTATGCGGGGAAGCGCCAGTTCGACGGCACGCGGCATGTCTGGACCGGCTGGGCCTGGGACATTCCCGGTCGCCGCGACGGCGAGGCCGGGACCTGGGGTGGGTCGCAGTGCGTGCCGCGCGAGCTGTATCCGGCGCCCGAAGGCAGGCTGTACTGCAAGCCGGTGGCGGAGGCAGTGAACGTGTTCGGGAAGACGGTGTTGGACCTGGCCCGGAAGCCGCTGATCGCGGGTGGAGGCGGCTGGCGCTTCGAGGGCGACACCCTCGTCGGCTCTCCCTCCGTCTGCTCGTTCGAGGTCCCGGCGCACTACCTGCTGGAGGCCGAAATGCGGCTGGAGCCGCGGGCGCGGTTCACGGTTGTGATTCGGCAGCACGAGAACGCAGAGGGCTACAGGCTCTCCCTCGACACGGCCGCGCCGGGCCCGGACGCAAGCGCTACGCTCAGCGGGCCGGGCTTCACCTACGAGCGCAAGTGGCCGTATGGCCCGGACCGACCCGTGAAGCTGCAAGTGTTCGTCCAGGGCACGCTGATCGAGGCCTTCATCAACGACGCCGTTGCCATGACCTGCCGGGCGTACGACCTCCAAACCGGGAAGCTCGGCTTCGAGGTGTCCGGCGGGACGGCGAAGGTAACAGCCTTGCGGGTGAGCGAGGAGTGACACCATGTGTTGCGTACTGCTGGTTCTCTGTCTGCCGGCGGCCGGTGCAGTGCAGCCGGCCGACACGGGCCTGGTGGCCCACTGGAACTTCGACGAGGGCAGCGGGGACGTGGCCCGCGACCTCACGGGCAACGGCCACGACGCGGCGCTCACGGGTGTCGAGTGGGTGCCCTCCCCGCGCGGCTACGCGCTGCGCTTCGACGCCAAAGAGGATGCCGCCCGCTACGGCAACACCGCCGCCATGAACATGGAAGGCGACCTCAGTCTGGCCCTCTGGGTCAGGGTTGATCCGACTGTGGACCCGGCGACTTGCCACCTGCTCTTCGGCGACACGGGCTGGGCTGTCGAGCGCAACTTCAGCCTCTACCTGCACCCACCCGGCGTCTTGCGCTTCGAATGGACCGACGGCAAGACCGTCGCGCCGCTCATGGCCCCCTCCAACCTCCTCAATGGCACGTGGAAGCACGTCGCCGTGGTGGCGAACTCAACGGCCCGACATGCTGCGATGTACATCGACGGTGAGCAAGTCGCCGAGACGCCCATGCCTGTGCCGGTCAGCAAGACGGTCTTCAAGGAGCGCCTGACCGGCTGGTTCTACAATGGGTTCTTCACGGGTGAGGTCGATGACATCCGCCTGTACTCCCGCGCCCTGTCGGAGGCCGAGGCCAAGAGCCTGTTCACCTCGGAGGCGGATGTGCAGATCGCGGGCAGCCGGATGCTGTTTGATGGCGCCTCACCGGAGCCGCGCGGCACGGCGCCGCTGGTCCTGCACAACTGGAGCCGGGAGACCCGGCGCGTGGAGCTGAGCGGCGGGGCGGCGGGCACGCAGGAGATCGTCCTGAAGCCCGGGGAGCAGACGGAGCTGTCGCAGGGCCAGGTGGCGCTCAAGCCCCTGTGGCGTAAGCGCACCGACCTCTTCTTGGTGGATGGCGCGACCCAGACCAACCGCCTCAGCATGACCGTGCACCGGGGCGAGGTGGCCGACACGCAGCCGGTGATCGTGGGTTCCGAGCTGTTCGTGGAGCCGCTGCAGGTGGTGGTCTCCGACCCGTGGCAGGCGAAGACACCGCCGGGCAAGACCGAGCGGGTGACCGTTGATGTCAAGCTCGCCCTCCCGGCCCGGCAGTTGCGCGAGGGCACGCTGGACCTGCGCCTGGTCTCGCGGGAGACGGGCAAGGAGGTGCTGGCGCGACAGGTCAGGGCGCCCGCCGCCGATCTCTCCCTGACGCTGGATGTCCGCTCCCTCCCGTGGGGCGCCTACGACCTGATCGCCGGCTTCCGCAACAAAGCTGGCGCGACGCCCACCTGCACGAAGGGCGAGGTGACGATCCTGCCCGGAGGCAAGCAGCAGATCCGCGTGCTGAACAACCTGGTCAGCGAGCTGATGGACGCCCGCTCGCGAGGCTTGCCGCCGAGCCGCCGGATCGAGTTCATGAACCCACGCTGGGGCTGGGTGTGGTTCAGCGCCGCGGGCGGCTGCGCGCTGAGCTTGAAGGACGACAGCCTGCTGACCGCAACCGACGGCCAACCCGCCGCGGAGGCCATGCGTCTGCTGCCGGCCGGCAAGCACGTCTTGCAGGTCACCGGGACGCCGATGGACCTCATCGTCCGCGCCATTCCGGCGCTGCTCTACAACGTCTATCCCTCCGGCCCGCAGATCGCGCCCTTCGGCAACAACACCTGGGAGCGGCTGAGCAAGTGCACCTTGCCCAACACCAACATGATCGAGGCGCAGGTCGTGGACACGCCGGAGCAGCGCGAGTGGCTGTCGCAGGGGAAGCTCTGGATCGGCAACGTGCAGGCGCCGGGGCTGATCGACAAGACGGAGTGGACCGTGGAGAAGATGCTGGACGTCTGGCTGAACCCGGGCAAGCCGACCGCCTGGCAGGAGCGGTCGGGCTTCACGATCGACAAGCTCTCCGGCGTTCAGGTAGACGAGTATTACCCGGGAGGCGCGGCCAACAAGTACGGCGTGACCACGGCCCTCTCCATTGCGCGCGCCTCTGAGGATCCGGCCTACGCCGGCAAGCTCTGGATCCCCTTCGCGGTGAACATGCACGGCGCGCCGAGCGATGAGCTGCTGATGAAGACCACGCTGGGTTGCGGCTGGCCGTTCTCCGTCGAGGTCTACAAGCCCGAAGGAGCTACCGAAGAGGAGGACCTCGCCGCCCTGCGCGGCAGCTTCCGCGGAGTGGCCTCGGCCTACGCGCAGGCCTATCCCGGCTCCATGCGGCGGGCCATCTTCACGCCGATGTACGCCTACCTGCCCTACTGCACCACGAACTGCTATCCACAGGCGGACTTCCGCGTGCACCTCGACATGCAGATGCAGTTGTTGGCCAACGACCCGGCGCTCTTCGGCCTGTGGGGCGTGCAACCGTATCGCTCCAACTACGTGGACGAGGAGATTCTCAACTGCACGGGGATGCTGCTGCGGCACTACTGCATCGAGGGCCAGACGGAGCGGATGCTCAGCGATCCCTACGAGCTGCGCCACGTCACCGACCCGGACTTCGCCGAGGGCACGAAGCCGTGGCAGGTGCAGGCCGCGGAGGAGGGGAGCGTGACCCCGGGGACGTTCAAGGGCTACGGCGAGCTGCAAGGGCGCTATCCCATCGGCACGATGGGCGATACGTTCCTCGTGCTCAAGCGCAGCGCCAAAGCGCCGAACGTCATCAGCCAGCCACTGCAGGGCCTGCAGGCCGGGCGGTTGTACTCGCTGAAGGTCTACACGGGCGACTACGGCGACCTCACCGGCGGCCAGAGCCGCAAGGATCAGCAGGTGCTGAGCATCACTGTGGACGGCGCAGAGGTGCAGCCCGGCGGGTTCAGCTACCCCTTCCGGAGCTGCCGCGGCCCGCAGCCGTTTGACGACTCAGCCACTCCGTTCTGGATGACCTACCATTGGCTGCAGTTCCGCGCCCAGGGGCCGACCGCGACGCTGAGTCTGAGTGATTGGGCGAAGCCCGACGAACCGGGCGGGCTGGTGGGCCAGCAGATGATGGTCAACTTCGTGGAGGTGCAGCCTGTGTTCGAGCCGCCCACTGCGGCCAACTGAGGCCGAGGGCGCCGCTGTGCTGGCGTCCAATGGCCCGGACGTGAACCGTGGCCGATCCAGTTAGGAACCCGCGATTCTCGTCCGAGCCGTTCCCGTGTAGGGGCGCGATTCATCGCGCCCGCCCATGTAGGGGCGCCATTCATGGCGCCCAAGAACCGATCTCCCGGATTCCCACATGGCCCGGGAGTTCGGGCTCGAGACGCAGCGGGACTACCTCGCTCGGAGCGCTGCGGGCCAGGATGCGGCAGACGGCGGAGGCGTGACCCGGTGACGATGGACGTCGGCGTTGCGAGAAGGCGACTGGAGGAGTTGAGGTCTCGCCGTCTGGCCGAGGACGAGCGCCTGGTGTGCCTCGAACGCGCTCTGATCCTGGACCGCGCGCGCGCCCGTTACGCGAACCTGCCAAGCGTAGAGCGGCAGGCCGCGGTCCTGCGCGATCTGTGCGAGCAGATCACGCCGACCATCGAACCCGAGGATGTGCTGCTCGGGTGCATGCCCGAGGTTCTGCCGACAACGGAGCAAGAGGAGTTCATCGCCGGGCATCCTGAGCTCTTCGTCGAGCCAGGCGTGCCGGGAGTGCTGGATAGCCTCTCCATCTACATCCCCGATTGGGACTGGTTGCTGGAACGTGGGCTCGGCGGGCTGATCGAGGACGTGCGCCGGCAGTTGGGCGGAGCCGGGGCCGCCGAGGAGCGCGCCTTCCTGCGAGCGGCGATGGCCGCAATCGAGGCGCTCTCGGGCCTGTTCCGACGCTATGCGGACGCGGCCAGACACGAGGCCGCGATGACCGCCTGCGGGGTGCGGCAGGGCGAGCTTGTGGACGCAGCGACCCGCTGCGACCGCGTGTCCGCGCAACCTCCCGCGACCTTCGTGGAGGCTCTGCAGCTCCTCCAAGTCACCCACATGGCCCTCTCGTGCCTCGTGGGCGGTCGCGATGTGACCCCGGGCCGCCTGGACCAGTACCTCTGGCTCTTCTACCGGGACGATGTCGCGGAGGGCCGCCTGAGCCACGAGGAGGCGGTGGTGCTCCTGGCGCAGTTCATGCTCCGCCTGTCGCAGATGGCCGGAAACGGCAGCGACTTCGACGACAACCAGCGCCGCTCCCCGTGCCTGTACAGCCACCTGTACGTGACCGTCGGCGGCACGGACGAACGGGGCCGTCCGGCGGTCAACGCGCTCACCTCGGTCATCGTCGACGCGATCGACCTGCTCGACTACAAGGAGCCCACTCTCCTGGTCCGCTGGCGGGCGGACATGGACCCAAGCCTCCGGCGGCGCGTGGCGGAGCTGGTGAGTCGGCGGCGGCCGGTGACCATCTACAACGATGAGTTGGTCGTGCGCGCTCTGGAGTCACAGGGCGTGCCCCCAGAGTGGGCCCGCGGCTTTGCCCACAGCGCCTGTCACAACGTGCTCGTCCCGGGACACGAGGCCGCCAGCGGCCCGGCGGGGTTCTACAACGTCCCGCGTCTGCTGCTCGACACGATGGCCGACGGGGAGGTCGCGGGCTTTGAGGGATTCGTGGAGGCCTTCCGCCGGCGGGTTCGTGACGCGCTGGTCAGGGCCCGGGCCGATGCCGAGGCGCGTTGGTCCACGCAGCTGGAGCCCGCGTGCCCGCTGCTCCAGTCGGCCCTGATGCGGGAGAGCATCATCGCGCGGCGGCCCTGCTGGCAGGCGGCCTCGATCAGCCACTTCAACCACTACTTCATGGGCCTCGCGACCGTGGTGGACTCCCTGATCGCGATTCGGCGCCTGGTCTTCGAGCAGCGACGGATGTCCCTGGGTGACCTCCGGGAGCTCCTCGCCCGCAACTGGGAGGGTCACGAAGCGTTGCGTGCTGAGATCCGCCAGCACTTCCCCCGCTATGGGCAGGACTGTTCGGAGACGCGGGCGCTGACCTCCGCCGTGGGCCGGATGTGGGTGGAGGAGGTCGAGAGGGCCTCGCAGGGGCTGAGCCGGGCGGCCATGTGGCCGGGCTTCTACTCCCACATGGTTCACTTGCACGAGGGCCGCCGGACAGGCGCCACCCCAGACGGACGCGCCGCGGGCGACCCGCTCAGCGAGAGCCTGAGCCCCTCCATCGGAACGCCGACTTGCTCACCCACGGCCCTGCTGCGTACGATGGCGGTCCTGCCCTTCGATCACACACCCTCAGGCGCCGCCAGCCTCAGCCTCCCTGCCGGCCGCGGCACTGCCTCGGACCCCGACCGAATCCGCGAGCTCATTGACACCTACTTCGCCCTCGGTGGGCTGCACCTGCACCTCAATGTGCTGACCGCCGAGACCCTCCTCGAGGCGCTGGAAGCGCCGGAGCGGCACGCCGATCTGCTGGTCCGCGTCGCAGGCTTCAGCGCACTCTTCGTGCGACTGCACCCGGACGTGCAGCAGGACATCGTGAGGCGCTTCCGGGGCGGCGACTGATCGGAATCAGCCTCACGGAGCCTCCTCGGTTGAGCCCCTCTCGGCCAAGCTGACGCTCGCGAGGAGGAGCCCCGTCACCAAGCCCATGGAGCCGTCCACGATTCCGAGCAGGCCCGCCAGGGGCGGCGCCCCGAGCCAGATGACATGGGCAAGGAGGAAGACGACGGCACAGGCCTTCGAGCCGATGAGGAGCCAGACGAGGGCACGAACGCGCAGGGCGGTGCCATAGGCCACGCCGAGAATGATGAGGAACAGGCCGGCCTGGCTCGGCCAGAAGATCTCCCCCGCATACTCCCAGCCGACTAGTTTGAGGCTCCACGTCGGGAAGCTCAGCAGGCACACGCCCAGAACCACGCTGTGGGCCGCCACGCCGAGGATCACGAGGTTCAGCGCCCGAGTCCTGGTTCGCAAAGACACCGCGAAATCTACTCCCTTGGCACGCGCTCTACCGCAACCAGCTCAGCGCCAATACGAGACAGCCCACGGCCACCGAACCCAGCCCGATCCAGGCCGCGCCGGTCTTCAGAACGTCGCCCTCGAACCTGAGTCGCGCGACCTGCCAGAGGGCCCACAGGGTCATTGCGCCGCCCAGCAGAACCACGAGGCCCTGCGCAAGCTGCAGTAGCGAGAGGTCGAGCAGACTTCCGCCGGGCGCGGATAGCCCGAGGGACAGGCTACTCAGGCCGGGCAGATCGTGAAGCCGGAAGGCGAGCAGCAGGGCGCCGGCGGCGGGCGCATACGCATAGGCGACGCGCGCGGCCCACGCGACGTCGCGGCTGCCATCGCTCTGTCGGCGGTAGGCGAGCAGACCCACGAGCGCAAGCCCGAAGGCTGCGATGGCCACGCAGCCGACGGCGAACCAGAGACTGCCCCCGGGCATTCCGAGGGAAGCCGTTCGGGTTGCCGCCAGCAGCAGGACCAGAGCCCCGATCACGACCGCGAGAGGCACCAGGTCGGGCGAGAGCAGGTTCGACCGCCACATGTCGCGCAACGGCGGCTGAAGCACGAGGCGCGGCGACCGATGGGGGCAATCCTGAAGGCACCGTAGGCAGAGCTTGCAGTGCTGGCCGTTTGTCAGGTGGAGGGCGTGGTTGAACATCGGGCAGCCCTGGCTCGTGTCCGTGCCCTTGTAGCACTCATGCCCCGTGCACGACGCCGCGCAGACCTCGCGTCGAGCGCTTATGCGGAGCGCCGAAGTCACGGCGAACACCCCACCCATGGCTCCTAACGGGCAGAGGTACCGGCACCAGGCGTGCCGCTGATAGAGCCAACCCACCAGAACCGCCGCGAGCGCCAGCGAGATCAGGAGCAAAGCGGTGCGGACCGGATGGTGGGTCATGCCGGTTGCTTCCTCGACCCACACGATCCCGACGAACCCGACGAGCGCGAGGGCCGGGCCGAGCTGGGACAGTCGGTCCGACGGCGCCCGGTTGCGTCCACACGCACGCTGAACCGCCTCGGCGCCCGAGCTGAGCGGACAGACGGCGCACCACGCGCGGCCGAGCAACAGCAGCGAGGCGATCAGGCCGGGCCACCAGACGCCCCAGACGAGCAGGTTTGCGAAGCGGCCGACGGGAAGCTGTGGGGCGAGCAGGCACGCGACGACGATGCCGGCAAACCCGATGGCCACGACCGCCTTCAACCACCCGAGCAGGCGACCCTCCAGGGCGGCTCGCTCAGCCCAGGGGCGCCGCAGGAGGTCGATCTGCGGGGCCTCAGCGCCGGTCGGACCGAAGAAGAGATGCTCGGCGCTAACCGCCTCTCCCTCGGCCAGGCTCGCCGCCAGCTCGACCACCCGCTGGAGTTCGGCGGCGTTGCCGAACGGGAAGTCGTAGCCCTGCAGCTCCCGGCGAGCGCTCTCCCCCACCCCCTTCGCGGGTTGCCCACGGCGTTGCGCCGTCCACTGCAGCAGATGCTCGGCCAGCGGCATGATGTCCCGGCGGCGCTTGCGCAAGGGGGCCACACTGGTCACATGGCCCCCGCCAAGGGCATCGGCAAGGGAGGGATGGAGAGCGCCTCGGTCCTTCAGTTCAGCGAGGGAGCAGGCCGCGGTGGCAATGAGGCGGACGGAGACGCGCGTCGAGCCCGGTGAGTGGGGCGTCGCCGCGAAGTCGGCCAGGTCGGCCTGCACCTCCGGTGGCAGCCGATCGACGTCCGCCAGGACCAGTGTGCCGCCGTCGGCCGCCTGGAGGAACCCGAGGCGCTCGGCAAACCGGGTGACCCTCGTCGGCTCCGCATCGCCGAAGAGCTGCTGCCGCGCCTCCTCGGCGGTCAGGCTTGCGCAGTCCACCACCAGGAGCGCACGGTCCGCCCGGCGGCTCAGCGAGTGGATGTGCCGTGCAAGCGCCCGCTTGCCCACACCCTCCTCGCCCGTGATCAGAACGGGCCGATCGTCGGCCGCCGCGTCGGTCGCAAACGTGGAGCGCGCGAGACTCGGCAGGTCCGCCTTGAGCGGACAACCGCGGGGCGAGGCGATCAGCCGGCCGAGCGCTGCCTGGTGCTGCTGCTGGACTGCCAGCCGTTCGTTCGTCCGCTGCAGCCGCACCGCCAGCTCGCCGGCCAGGTACCCCAGCAGCTCGGGGTCACGCTCGACCAGGCGCCGGAACTCATCCTCTCCCGCGGCATACAGCACCGTGGGCTCACACGCCACGACATCCGCCGACACCGGGGTGCCCGTGAGGAGCGACATCTCGCCGAAGTGGGTGCCGGGGCCGAGCCTCGCCACAGGAAGGCGCACGTCGGCGCCCGCGTCCACCACCACATCGAGGGCGCCGGACCCCACGACGTAGAGGGCGACGCCCGCGTCGCCCTGATGCACGACCGTCTGACCCGCTTCCACCGCAATCGGCGCGGCGACGGCCTTCACCGCCTCCCGCAATCGCTCCGCGCCGCCGGGCGGCTCAGCTCTCGCAGCCGACGCCTCTGGCATCGTTCGTTTTGCCCCCCGAGGGCAGTCCAACGCACCATCAAGGCGATCCGACCAGGGCTTATTGCAGCAAACAAGTACTGCATACCCTCATACTCCAAGACAACCATGTCGCGCCAAGGCCGGTTCCCCTCCCGCGCACCGGACGATCACGTGCCGCAGTCGCAGTGAGCCATGCCGAGCGGGCAACACTGGCGAGCGATCTCGCGCGCAATCTCCGCCACACGTGCCGCGAGCCCGGGGCTCATCTCCTCACCGAACGTGAACGGGTCCTCGACCTCGATGCCGAAGATGACGATGTCCTCGGGAAGCGCCATGCCCATCAGGCGCCCGAGGGCCAGCGTGTCGGCGAGGCTCGCTTCGTGGGACGTGTTGAGGGTCAACGTGGAGTGGAGTTGGTCGAGCGAGAGGCGGTTCAGGCGGCCGGGGCACAGATCAACCAGGGGATCGAGGGGCTCGCGCATGGCGTCGATGATGACGGCGCGCTCCCAGCCCTCGAGGAGCAGCAGTAGACGAAGCCCCGACGTCCCGGCCTCAGCGACGGAGAACCGATCCTCGGGGAGGAGGTCGGCAAGTGCTTGCGCAACGCGCAGACCGACGGCATCATCGCGGAGGATCGGGCTGCCCAGGCCGACGATGAGCGTCTTCCCCGCGCGCTCATCCATCGCGCCGGATCTCCTGGATCACCTCGCCGCGACGGTCGCGGATCGTGACGACCAGAGGCATGTGGCCCGGCAGCGCATGGGTCGCGCACCCGAAGCACGGGTCGTAGGCGCGGAAGGCCATCTCGACGATGTTCAGGATGCCCTCGCTGACCTCCTGGCCGGGCTTGATGAAGCCCTCCGCCGCCTTCTTGACCGACAGGCAGATCGCCGCCTTGTTGTTGGTGGTGCCGACGATCAGGTTCGCGCGCTGCACGATCCCGTTCGAGTCCGTCTTGTAGTGATGGATCAGCAACCCGCGCGGCGCCTCGACGATGCCCACGCCCTCGTCGGGGGTCGCCGTCGGCGCCTGGTGGACCTTCGGGTTCGTGATGTCGGGGTCCTGCGCCAGCTCCACGACGCGCTCGCCCGAGTAGAGCATCTCGATCAGCCGCGCCCAGTGGAAGGCCATCGTCTGGTGCACCGGCTTCGCGCCGAAG
>Ga0194110_10001555_pt1 | contig 29415 bp, 31 predicted proteins | sample TA2Kig1200mmetaG_FD_146192 | JGI IMG/M metagenome (GOLD analysis project Ga0194110, IMG submission 146192) | Freshwater microbial communities from Lake Tanganyika, Tanzania - TA2015032 Kigoma Deep Cast 1200m | ecosystem: Environmental > Aquatic > Freshwater > Lake | place: Tanzania: Lake...
GCTATGACCGGCGTGCCCTCGATCGTTGGCTGAGCCGTGGGGCTTGCGCCGGCAGGTCAACGCTCGCAGATATTTGATCAGTAAACGCGAACACCCGCTCGGTGCCAGCCGGCGGGCGTTCAACATCGGAACCACAAGCACCCTCAAATTATCGCACAACGACATGACAGACAATAATGCTTCGCCTGTATTCGGAGTCCCAATCTCCATCACCATTGACGACCAGGACACGCCCGTCGCTCCCATCGACGTCACTTCGCCCGAAGTTATGCAGGCCCTGCGCGAGCGAGTCGGATCCGCGAACTCCGTTGTCATCCATCAATGGGATCGTGTCGCACGATTGCCTTTCGAACCGCGTCAAGCCTTCCTCGAACTGGCCGCGATCTCCGGCCCCGTCACCACCGTCCGCGTCGGTGAGACGTCCTATCCGGATGCTTTCGCGGCGTCGCTCGCACTTCCAGTCGACGTCGATGACCTGACCGACGTAGCGCGCTATCAGGACTTCGCGATCGCGGTCGCCACCGCATGTCATCCCGGCGCAGCCTCCGAGGCAGCCCGCCGCATCCGTGACCGGCTGCGGGAGCTTGGCGTGCAGGCTGATGACGTTCGCAGCCTCGCTCGGCGAATACGGGATGGTGCGGTACTCCCAAAAAATCCAATCATCTTGAAGCCGCAAGACGCGGCGGACATCTTCTTGGCAGCGAAGCAGGAAGTGAGGTTGGTGCGCGGCGAAACCGACATCAAGACGCCGCCCTGCTGGTACTACAATGGCGACATCTATTTATGGACCGGCATGTACTGGATGCGCGAGTCTCACCTTACCGAAACCGTTACTCGCGTCCTCCAAACCCAGACCCAACATCCGCTGTCCGGCCAGTTCGTGCAGAGCGCAATCATCAATATCCGCGCTAAGGTGTTGTTGGACAGGGGCGGCATCTCTCTGCCGATGTTCGTGGAGGAGGATCCACCAGTTTGCAGGCCCTATCAAGTGTTGGTCTTCGAGAACGGCTTCATCGAAATCGAGGACATGCAAAGAAGTGGCACGCTTCCTTCCCTTCATCCGCACGACGCCCGCGTGTTCGCCTGCTCGGCGCTGACGTACCCGTACGATCCTACCGCGCTGTGTCCATTATGGCAGGATACCATCGCGGAAATCCTGCGGCCACAGGGGGCCGATGACCACCGAATCGCAGTGCTTCAAGAGTTTTTGGGTTATGTGCTCTTGGTGGGTGATTGCCGTTTCGAGAAATTCTTGGTGTTGGTTGGCGGCGGGGCGAACGGCAAATCGACCGTCTTGAAGGTGATTACGGCAGCCTTTGGGTCCATCAATGTCTCCCATGTTGGGCTGGAGTCTTTCGGCAGCGATCCACACTTGCTCGAGATGGCGAACAAGTGGGTCAACACCGCTTCGGAAATGCACCGTATCGAGCGTGTCGAAGAAGGACTCCTCAAAACTTTGGTCAGCGGCGAGTCGCGCGTCGTGAATCGGAAGTTTCTGCCAGCGACGACGTTTTTCCCAACTGCGAAATTGATCTTTTCGACCAATGCTCTTCCGCAATTCGCCGACACCAGCATGGGGATCTGGCGGAGGATGATCGTCATCCACTTTCTCGAAGTCTTTGCCGGCGATCGCTGCGATCTTTATCGAATCGATCGTCTCATCGCGGAACGAGCTGGCATCCTCAACTGGATCCTGGCCGGCGCAATGCGATTACTTCGCCAAGGCGGCTTCACCCGATGTGCGGTCTGCGAGGCGGCACTTCACGAGTATCAACTGGATTCTGATCCGTTCCGGCAGTTCCTGGATGAATGCTGCGATCTCCAGCCCGATCGGGCCGTTCTGGTCGCGGACCTATACCGTGCTTATTGCATTTTCTGCGACCGTAATAACCGTGGTGCCAAAGGAAACGCCGTAATCGGACGGCAAGTCAAAGGCCTCCCCGGTGTCGTCAGGCATCGTGAGTCATCAGGTCGCCGCGAATACTACTACGAGGGCATCGGGCTCCGTTCACCGCTCTCCCTCGGCTTGTACCTGCGCCCACCCCAGCGCGAAGGGGCCGGCCATCCTCGCGGCGTGATGGTAGGACGTCCTACTACGTCCTAGTGGGACGGGAGATCTAGGACGAGGCAAAGTAGTGGTGAGAGAATAGGTTAAGACGAGTACGTCCTAGCGTCTTAGTAATTTATGTTCTCAAATAATGAAAACAATATAACGGTGATCAGTTCCAGATACTTGTTGATTGATATAGAGCGTTGTGCCCTGCTTATCCCAGACGGACAAGCCGTAACGGCAGTGAATGGCAATAGTTAATGTCGTCCTAGATCGTTTTCGACTAGGACGGACAACTCAAGGAAACCATCAATGTTCGGTGAACCTCTCAATCCTAGACTCTACAAAGCCCTCCAGCGTGTTTTCGGCCATATTGGTATCGCGAATGCTGGGATGCCGTTTCGCGTCCGGCGACGGGAAAGCCCATTATGCCCCGGCAGATTGCTCAGCACGCCCATTTCGTCCGGCGAATACTACTGCGTGTCATGCCCAGACTGTCGCGACACGCGCAAACGGCTGTGGATCAACCACACGTGGGGTGTCCGTGATCCCGAAACCGACGACGACCATTTGTATTTGATCCATTGCTTTAATGAGAGCTGCTTCAGGACTCGTGAGCGACAAGAACGGCTTTATGACAAGCTATTTCCCTTCAATTACAACGCTCGGATGCGGCTGTGCGAATTGACGATGGCTGCTACCAGCAATGAGCCAGTCTCCGTCGAACCAGTCACGGCCACGCTCCCGGAACCCCATTTGTCAATCACAGATCCGGCCTGCCAGGCTGCCTGCGACTACCTTGCTTCGCGTGGTTTCGATCCTGATGAAATAGCCAAGTGGTGGGGCGTTGGGTTTGTGTTTGAGAGTCCGGTCGGACATTACACGCTCCGGCAACGGCTCCTGATCCCAATCTACACACTCACTCCGAATCTCGATCGTGCCCCTGAGCATGTCCTCGCCGGCTGGCAAGCCCGAGCCATTACCGACTTCGCGAACGACGGTCCGAAGTATCTCTCGATGGCCGGTATGCGCAAGTCACACGTCCTGTATGGCCTGCCCGAAGCCGTCGCGACCACCAGCCCGATCATCATCGTCGAGGGCGTGACGGACGCTTGGCGCTTCGGCAGCAACGCCGTCGCGACGCTCGGCAAGTCCATCAGCCCGGCCCAGGTCCAACTTCTGCTACGGCACTTCCGTGGCCGGCCCATCGGTGTGATGTACGACGCGGACGCGGTCATGGAAGGCCGGATCGTGACGTCGAAAATCCGCCAAGCCCGGCGCGAGTGGTCCGACACTTCGCCGGTGATGGAAGTGCCTGTACCGGTCGGCCGCAAGGACGCTGGTGAGTGCTCGCGGGAGGAGTTGTGGGCCGCCGTCGCGAACATCTTTCCGACAACGGTAGCGAGCGGACTCGTGCGGATCTGAGGCAGACCAGAGCACACCGCCTTAAGCGCTGCACAACAACAGGACTCAGTCCAGTACATAGAAACCACGGTAATTAGGAACCACCATGAAAACGACATCCTTCTTGATTACTACCGCGCAGTACGCCCGCCCGCCGCCGGGCCGTCGGCATCACTCCCCGTCCGCACTGCCAGCCGCCGATGGTCGGCGGCTGGTTTCATCCGTCGTGGCCGTGTCCCTGCCCTAGCAGGGGCGGCCACATGTTGGAGCTCTGAAAAATGAATGAAATCCAAGCCTCTCGTCCCATTCGGAAGCGCAGCCGCAAAGTTACGCGTCCGCCCGAGCCTGAATCGCACCAGCCAGACCAACCGATCCCGTCGCTGGACCCCAAGCAGGTCTTTTCGGCGGACAATCTGGCGAAATTGTGCAGGGTGCCCTACGCCGAAGTGGCTGCGAGCCAAGCTCTGGCGTCGCAGACCCCGCCACTGGAGACGACGAAAAAGATCACCCAGCGGTTCGTCGAGGTCGTGACGAATGGAAAGTGCCGGTCGTTCGCCGATGCCGCATCGCACCTGGCGGAATTTGGCGAACAAGGTGAAGTCATCCAGAAGCGGTTGCAGTCGGTCGTGCCAGCCCTGTTGTACGAGCCGCTGAAAAAGTTGCTGAAAACGCTGACTGTGGAAGTGGCGTTGCCTGAAGGATTCGATGAGATCTGGAGCGCCGTGCGTGCAGTTCACACCACTGCTCGCGTTCGTGGCTGGTACTGCGTCGCGACTTTTCGGTTCTTGGATTCCGATCTGATTCCCGTCGCTGAAGTCCTCATGGATCTGGCCCGCTACATTCCTGATCGCGAGACCCTTCAATGGGTGCAGTTGGGACTCACCGATCCGAGCTCGCCATCGGCCGTGCCAACGGTCGGTCGGCATAATCCATTGCTCCGCGTTGCGGCCGAGCTCCGTCGAACGCGCGTTCTGGCGGATCGTCTCGAAACCTTTCCCCATTCGGTTATGCTGCGACGAGGGCCTCACTTCGTTTTAGTGGGTGAGACCCCCTCAAACTTGTGGGCATGGGCGGAATCGCTTCGCGCGGCGATGTGCGAGGCAGGTCTGCTTTTCTTACCGACCGGCCTCCAAGCCGATGTGCGTGAAGCGCCCATCCACATCGAAGGGTTCTTGGTCGATTTCGCGGACGGTCACGCTCGTTGCCGCCTGGGTCAATATGCTTATACGTTTCTCCAAATCACTCTGCACGGTGCCTCATTTCGCGCCCCCCTGACTCAGACTCAGGCTCGCGATTTATTGTTCGAATGGACGAATTCTTATGCCCTTGGATTGACCGACCTCGTTTGCCGGCCGCCGGAGTCGCCAGAGTCGCAAGAAATCCTTCGTCAGATTCGAATGATTCTCGCACAGGCTGGCTGTCCTGAGGACGTAGTAGAATCTTTGGTCGCACAGATGCCTGGATGGATCCAGAACCAAATGAGTTGCTTTATGTTTGACGGCGCAACCTACTCGTGGCTGCTGTAGCTGTTGATGAGGCCCAGAGAGGATCGAGGTCCGGTGAGGATCGAGGTACGTTCCGGCCACTGCGATCTCAACGAGACAGAGTATGATGACGTGCCTGTGGCAGGGCCGCTGCAGGCATCTTTCCTTCGACCCTGAATACCGATCGCAGCAACAGGATTTACGACAAGAGATGAGCGAACGGCTATTGAGGAAATCACCACCAACGACAGCTTCTGCAAAACAGGCTGCGGTGACTGCCAAAGCCAAACGGATCGTCCGTCGTGTTCGCGGTCATCATCGGATGGGCACGAAAGCCAACGCCCGACAATTCACGAAGGGCACATCGACCGAGCGCTTCGCGGCGAGTAAGGGCGTGGACTCAGGTGCGATGAGACGGTTCAAGCTGTTCGCGAAATTGTACTCGGCCGAACAGCTTGAAGCGTTCTGCAAGCTCCGCAGGCCAAACGGCCTGCCGTTGCATTGGGGCTTCGTACCGTACTTGCTGACCATCAAGAACACCGAGACGCGGACCGATATGGCTGTTGATGCCGCCAAAAACGGCTGGTCTCCCGCCCGACTTCATGCCGAGATCCGAAAACTGGAAGGCCGCCCACCAGGTCACGGCCGTCGTGTCGAACTCCCGAAGAATCCCACCGATGCCATCCAGCAGATCGTTCGTGAAGGGAATCTGTGGCTGGCCCGCGCGAAGAAGTTCGTCGTGGGGTTGGCACCCAATAAGCCGGCCTCAAAGACTCGCCGTGGCGATAACAAGCTCGATCTAAGTGAACTCACTGCGTTGCTCGAAACAGTGAGTTCCGAAATCGGCCGACTGCGGAAGCAGCTTGGGCCGGAGCGTGTTTCTGCGAAGGTTCGCCGTAAACGTCGGCAGCACGGCAAGACGAGCGGCTGACGTCCATCATCAGACTTCTGAACCACCAAACTGGGCTCTCTGCTGGTTCCCGGCGACAGCGAGCGACCCAATCTCAAACACAGTCCGGTTATTAAGAGGTGAACCAAAAATGTCTCGTTACTTGTTCAAATCACAGCGCTGGCCGACCACACCGCCTCCCGAAGTCCCGCTTCCGGAGATTCCGCCGGTGATCCACCAGTGTTTTCTCGCGCAATATCGTTTGTTGTCTCTCCATGCCCAATTCCTCAACGACCGGCTGCATCGAATGCAACAAGACATGCTGCATCTCTTGGAGTCCGGCGCAACGATCCAGCCCGGCCCTTTGGGCCTGACCCAACGGGTCGTCGAACGGCAAGTCGTACTGGCCGTTGTCGGCGAACCGGTTCAACGTCGAGATATCCTTTACAAGCAACCGCCCAAACCGATGGGGCCGCAATGATAGACCTTGGCTTTGCCTGTCTTGATGGATCAACCGACGCCGCGCGGCCAGAGGTGGCATCGCTGATGGATAAAGAAAATCGGCAGGCCGGGCCGCACATGGCGACCCGGCCTGTCATCTCGACAATTCTGCTGTGTCATTCCTTCACCGGCGGAATCGCCAACGCATCGCGCTGCAACGCGGTCTGCTCGTCGCCCAGCAGGTCCGTCACCTTCGACCAAAAGACCTTGATCTCCGCCGAAGAAGCCGCGAGCCAAATTGAATCAAGCAAAGATTCCTTCTCAGCCCGCAAAGCAATGACCTGCCGGCCCAAGTCGGACTCACGCAGCAACTCGTCCTCATGCACAGTCTGCCGGCGCATGATGGCGTTCTGGATTTCGGTCTCGCCGCGGATCACGGCGTAGGTATCGAGTGACTCGGCCGGCACGCCGCGTACGCGTGCGAGCTTTTGCCGGTTGACCCGTTGTTCACGTTCGCTGAGTTCAGCACGTTGGCGTTCGACGGCCTCGCCCTCGGCGTCCAACTCGGCCAGTCCCAGCGAAGCCACTGCCCGATCATGGGCGTCCCGCTTGATGCGGTCAAAGAAGTTGGCGTCGGAGGCGGTGAGCTTCTCGATCTTCTTGTCGATGCGCTTGCTGATCTGGTTTTTCCAATGTTCCTTTTCCGCGACGGTGAGCGGCATGTGAGGTCTCCATGTTGAGGGATCGGGTTAGGTGAATGAGTCGAGCAACGGCAGACCCGTCAGCGGAATCGGCGACGACGACAGCGACATCCGGCATGGAAGCCGCGGCGGCTTCCGAGTCGCTTACCAGACTGGAAAAAGAATAAGACGACGCCGACCAGCAGCGCGACAGCAAATAATGATTCCATTTGATCTCCTATTGGTTGGAGGGATGCGGTCATCACCGCAGCTAACCGGTCCAGCGACGGCACGGCTCGCGAAACGGACACGCCGGGCAGTTCATCGCGGATGGAACCGGATAGAAGTGCCCTTGGTCGATCGAGTCCCAGACGCGCCGCACGATGTTCTTCGTCCGCGTAGTCCGCTGCCGATTGGGTGTGACGATGTGGCGGCTCAGCGTGACCTCTTTGGTTTTCGTTAGCACGACGAACTCCAGTCGGATCGGATGGCTCGGCAGGAGTGAGCGGACGAGTTCGCGGTACAGCAGGAGCTGTTCGGCTGCGTCGTCGGCCTTGCTATCAGTCCAGGCGCTACGTGCAGTCTTAAAGTCTGTGATCGTTACGCCTTCATCCTCGGCAACCAGCAGGTCGAGACGGGCCACGAGGTCCGGGACTTCGGGAATCAGCGGTCCGCGCAGTTCTTCTTCGATCCCGAGGATGCGGCCGTGCGGATGAGCCAAGTCTGACTCCCGAAAGGCAGTCAACATGCGATCGGCCAGATGGCACAGGCTGTCGCGTGAATCGGCCTTGGGATAGTTGATCGACTCAGCCGGCTGCTCGTCCCAACCGGCCTGAAACTCGGCCAACAGCGTGTCGAGATCCGGCGGCTGGTTCCCCGCGAGCAATTCGTGAAAATGAAATTCGACGGCTCTGTGGATGGCGCGACCAAACACAAAACTCGCCGAGACGATTTCTTCGGGCAGCCGTTCGACGTACTTGAAGAAGTATTTCAACGGACACTGCTGATAGGTCGTGATTGACGAGTAGCTGATGTGGTCGCGCGCGGTCGGTGCGGGCCGACCAACTGCTGGCAGCCGTGTCGTAGGGCTCGCGCGAGCAGGCGAGGTGAGCGTAGTCATTACCGTCCTCCCGCCGTGGCCGTGCGGCCATTCAACTCGTCAATCAGTTCGCTGGCTTGCGCGATCGTCAGGGCAGTCGGATCGCCGACGCCGTACTGGTCGCGGATCACGCCGTCGAGGTTCAGCCCTTGGCGGTTGGCGATGGCCCGCAACGCTCGGACCTGAGCGGCCGTAGCGAGCGGTGTGTTGTTGCCGCGCTGTGAGCCTTGGCTGTGGCCGTTCCCGTTCGCGTTGCTGCGCGCCGGAGCGTGACGGTGATTGCGGTCTCCGTTTCCGCTGTTTGCGGGTCGGTCTGATGCCGAAGCGGGGGAGTGCAGTTCCGCGTCAATCGACTGCTTGGCCAAGCCAAACATTTTGTCGATCTGCTGCTGCAGCCGTTCCGGTTCACCGACGATGGCGGAATCGAGTTCGAGTTCCAGGTTCACGCTGGCGCCGCGTGAGCCGTAGTTGGCTTCTCCGACCTTGCGGCTGAGGCCGACGTTCAATTTCAAAGGCATGATGTCTCCTCTCTATTCGTCTGCGGGGACGTTTTGTTTTCAGGTGATGAGAACCGACTGCGGATGAACCGACTCGCTCAGTGACGAATGTTGCCGACGGCGGTTTGCATCGCGATCAAGATGCCGGCGACCGCAAAGAACACGCCCCAGGAATGGCAACTCAGGCCAAACACCGCCGCGAGACACAAGGCCCCGTTCGTGAAGGCTTGGTTCAATTTGATGCGAGCTCCCATAAAGGCTCCTCCTATTCTTGTTCGGGAAATCAATGCGCTGATGGCGGTCAGTGCGAACAACAGGCCGTGACCCTCGCGGCCTATCGGCGACGAGGATCACGGCCCAAAGAATTCTGTGAATTGTTGACTGCTACACCTCCAGCGATTGCAGTTGCCGCAGCGAAGCCAGCGTCGTCTGCATGAGCTTGGACTGCCGACGGTGTCGCTTGAGCGCTGCGATCAGGCGGTTGACTTGCGAATGAGCCGCGCGGAGCGACGTCTTCACGGCTTCGGCTTCATGAAGCACAGCAGCGAAACTGTTGGATTGCTCGGCGGGGTCGGCGGTATCAGTGGACGATGGAGAGCTGTTCTGTGCCGGCGGTGATGCACCGGCCAACGTCTCGGCGATGCGGTTGCGTGGCATTTTCGTAATTGTCCTTTCGTGTGTTGGAGAATGTTGCCGGCGCGGCGCTGGCAAGTGCCGCGTGAGCCGATGTGGTGTCACGGTGGCGACCGGCGATTCCAGTCGCACCGTGTCGGGGCCGACGACAATCGCCGGCATCTCGGTGATGGTGGACCACAGATAGATGCGGCGTTCGTCGTCATCCGACCGTCTGCCAGAAACGCCGACCAGCCAAGCGGCTCACCCGATCGGACCGTCAGAATCCGCGTCGGCCTGCGAGCCGGAACGTTCATCTCCAACACGACATGCCCCGAGCAAACGATATAGAAGTCAGAGTGAATGTCTCCCTCGCGAAAGATCAGAGTCCCCTCGTTCCATTCGACGACCCGGGCCAACGCCGCGAGCCGTTCGAGAACGCGATCCGGCAACGCACGAGCAAAATAAGCATCTCGTAACAGAACCAGCGGGGTCATCAGATTCTCACATTTCGATCGCCACTCGTGCGGATCAGCACGGTCGGAACAACAGATCGCGCCACAACGCGCGCCGGAAACTTGAATTGCAGGTCGCCCCAGTCATTGTAAGCTCGATGCCGCGTTTGTCGCGAAGGAATGGTAATCCGCGCCTGATACGGCTCCTTCGAAGCGGAGAATAGGTCGCCGTTCCACAGTGCGATTTCAATCGGCAAGCTGGCGACGGGTGTTTGCAGACGCTGTGCGAGCCATCGTTCAACAGGCTGCGTTACCACACTCAGAAAAGACGTCGGTGTAGAAATTGTCGAAAGCCGGACTGTCACTCGCTGGGCCAGCTCGATCGGATGTAATACTGACATGATAATTCCCCAATCCGGTCGTGATTCACTCGGCGATGCCTTGCATTCGCAGAAGCTCAAGAGCCGCTCCCAGTGTTGTCGTGGCCGTGCCGCCTGACTCGACGACGGCCAATGCTCGGGAACTCATCTCCGTCGAATTCTCCCAGTTCTGATGGATCATTTGATACACCGACCAATCGGCATCCGAGGGATCGCCGTGACGCGCTGCCAGCCGCTGTTGAACGATCTCGGCAGGAGCGTCGCAAACCAACCAAGCGAAGCGGGCTCCGCAGTCGATGGCCAATTGCAGGAACTTGCACCTTTGCTCGTCACGTTGAAAGGTGGCATCGACAATGACTCGTCCGCCAGCCAGCAAGCGACGTCGGGCACGTTGCCAGCATTCGTTATAGATCCGCTCGGTAGCAACCGCCGAATACAACTCATCCGACGTGCTTGTCTCACACTGACGAGGAAAGAGTTCCTTGCGAATGACGTCTGAACGGAGCACTTCGTCGAATCTGGCGACATCAGCGAGTTGCCGAGCCAGCGTTGACTTACCCGTCCCCGGTAAACCTGATACCAGCACGAGGGCCGGCCGACGGTGTGGCGGTTCTAATTCTGACAGGCAAAACAACCAGTGGGCCTGCGACCGCGAGACTGCCTGTTCGCGAACTTCCACTGCGATTTCTTCTTCCTGACTGGTAATTGCAGCGACTTTAGCACGGACTGCCGAACGATACGCCATAAACAACGGCAGAAGACGTCGTCCTGTTTCATCCCGAGAAAATTGGAAATAGGTATCGGAGAAATACTGGGCTAGATCGCGCCGGCCCGCGAACGCCAACTCCATCACGAGAAATGACATATCGGCCACAGTATCAATTTTCCGCAGAGAGTCATCGAATTCGATGCCATCCAAGATCACCACGTCGCGGGGCGGAGTCTGATGCGGAAAGAGATAGACATGCTCAAGCCGTAGATCACCATGCAAGTCGCGAATGAATCCTTGCTGAGCCCGGCTCTGTAGCAATTCTGCGAGTTCCCCTAGCCAGTCGCTCGATGATGACTCCAAGCGTTGCAAAACTCCCGGTTCGATCATCGACGGGGGCAACTTTTGGGCAAACTCCCAATTCTCACACAATCGCTGCCGAAACGTCGCATCGACTCGGCTTGCCTCACAGCGCGGCGCATGTTCGTGAAGTTGAGCGATTCGTTGAGCGACTCGATGTAATTCACCCGTGGTCAATTCGCCGCGTGCTAAGTGCATTTTCAGAGTCGCGGAGTCGGGCAGCCGTCGCATTTTGACCGCCCATTCGACCTCCGGGCCAGTACCTTCGAATTGCAGGCCGTCAGCCCCTTGCGTGATTGGTACAACTCCTAAGTAGATGTCGGGAGCCCATGCCTGATTGATACGCACCTCTTCGTGACAACACTGACGCCGAAGCTCGCGAGTGGAGAAGTCGAGAAATGGCAGCTTCACCGGCTTCTTAATTTTGTAAGCAAACTCATCCGCAAGAATGACGACCGAAATGTGCGTTTGGCACAGATCGATTGTTGTGGGACGTGCCGGAAACGCACAGGCGCGGGAGAGTGCTTGCACGAGCTCATCGAGTGAGCTGCCATTTGCCGGTGCTGTTGCGTGCGATTCCACAATCACCCCTTCATTCTCAAATCGAGACATGTGCTCTCACGGGTGATTTGCAAACGACAGTCCGTTGCCGGGTAATCGGGCTGTTCGTGAAACTGCGGTCCTGTTCTTCAACAGGATCCTAGGTTCTGTTTCAAACCGAATTACTTACCCGAAACGTGAGAGCGTGAGCGAGTGCGTCGGGGAATCAAGCGTGAATTCGCCCCTCGCTCACGCTTCGGGTTAGTATTGAAACTACCTCTACGACTTCCCTTTGCGCTCAAGTCGTGAGCACAACAGCCAGCCTGACGCGAAGACGCTGATCGCCAATCCAAACAAGAGTCCGCGATCAGGGTTGGCGCTGAAGAAGTAGCCGCAACTTGGCCCCAAGACGAACAAGCTGAAGACGTACAACCAATGTTCTTTCCACGGTCTCCAAAACGTGTTGCTGTTGTGTGTCATGGCTGTTGAGCTTGAAGTTTGGTCGGGTCAGCGATGGTCTCATTTGACAGGATGTGAGCCACATCAACTCACGGCCTGCACGGCGATCTTTTCAGAGCGAACGGTCTCGATCTTGGGCAGCGTCAGTCGCAGCACGCCCGACTTGTATTCGGCCTTCGCTTTGGCTCCGACCACTTCGCAGGGCAATGTCACGCTGCGCGAGAACGATCCTTGTCGACGCTCGATGCGGTGGTACTCGCGGCCTTTTTCTTCCTTCTCTTCTTTGTTGCTGCCACTCACGGTCAGCAGGTTGCCGCGCACTTGGATGTCGATTTCCTCGGGCTTGAAACCGGGCACGTCCATCTTCACTTCGACATCGCTTTCGGTTTCGGAAAGATCGAGTGCCGGAACCACTTCCAAAGTCAGTCCACTGCTCGGCTCGAAGCCAAACCGAGTCAGCACATCATCCATTTCTTTGCGGAATGAACTGAAAGGGTCGCTGCCAAACCAAGACCGCAAACCACCATTTCGGGACTTCGTCAACGTACTCATGATTTCGTCTCCAGTTGAAACGGGAACTTGAAGGGCCTGGCTGAGCACCAAACGCTTGCTGAATCAGCGGCCCGCAGGACAGCAGTCACCGCAACAACGATGCCAATTTCACAAACGAATTGAGTTTGCACGTTCGTCAGCTCTGACGTCAGCGACAAAAGTAGCAGGCACACCCCGTGTGCCGTCCGCAACTCACCATTTCACAGAGGAATTCGGTGAACGGCACTTGGAATGTGACTACTACTTTGGACGTTTGTCGGTGGGGTCAGCTCTTGTTTTGGCGACTCACTGACAGTCCCCAATCAGCATGTTGTGCTGTGCCGCCCGAAACGGTCCTGAAGGTGGGCGGTCTGTGCGAATTCGGGATCAATTCTCAATGGGAATTCAGGCACCTCATTTGCCTGACGAATGACGCGATACTGGGTGCAATTTTCCTGACAGCTCGCTCGGAGGCATCATGGCAAGCGTTGTTCGGTACAAGTCCAAGCTCTGCATTGCGGGTTGGCCATTCTTGGCAATTTCTCAAGGACCTGATGCCTCGGCGCAGGAAACTCGCGGGCATGCACGAGGCATCATCGCGATTGGCGATGTCGCCACTGGTGTCATCGCGATTGGCGGCCTCGCTCGCGGCTTGATTGCGATCGGCGGAGTCGCGGTAGGAATTGTGACATTGGCTGGCGTCGGTCTCGGCGGCCTCGTCCTGGGTGGAGTCGCGTTCGCTCAAACAGCCTTTGGCGGAGTCGCCATTGGTCAGTACGCCAAAGGCGGCGCTGCCGTCGGCGTGCATGTTATCAGCGCGAAGCAGGTCGACGAACCAGCGGTCGAATGGTTCTCTCGCTTGAAGCTGCACGATTAGGAATGGTGACGATCTTCAACAGGAATTCTTCGAAACAACCGTGACGATCGGTGGCATGGTCTGCTTTCTTCAAGCCCATTCCTACACACCAGGAACTCGAATGGCTCAAGACGCTGTCGGCGTGATCGGCGACACGAAGTCCTCCGGTTTGACCGCCAGGATGCTGCAATCACAGGTGTCGAGAATTCTCTCAGCGGTATTTCCCAAGAGCACCCCTTTGATTCCGCTACGACCCACCGTTCCCAGCGCGATAAGGTCGATGTTCAAATGCCGCGCGAGACGATCCACTTCTTCCCACGGCGTTCCCCAAGACAAGTGCAGATGGACCTTCTCCGGATCTGTGTCGAGCGATTCGACGAATTCCTGCAGCAGCCTCTGCGCCTCCTCATTGATCTCGCGTCGCAGCGGCCCTCCCACCGGATACCGCGTGACGAATTCTTTTCGAGTGTCCGTCAAATAGTCGATCAAATAGTTGATCGAATGCAGTAGATGGAACTCGGCCGAGGCTTGTTGAGCGATCCACAATCCCTCCTGTGCCGCTCGGCGACTCACTTCCGAAAAGTCAGTCGCCGCGAGCACCTTTTTGGGCGGCCCGACATGCTCGGCCTTCACGATCCAGACCGCTGACGGACACTTCCGAATCAGCCGCTTGGCCGTGCTGCCCACCAAGAACTGCTTCCAAGCGGCCAACCCGCGCGTGCCGGCTAGGACCAAGTCGAAGCCTTCCTCTTGCACGGCATGAGTCAATTCCACGAATGGCTCACCGGGCAAAGTCTCCAGCCGAATGTCCAGGTCCGTGGCTTGAAGATCGACGATCATTTGCTTCATCCGCGCCTCGGATTCTTGGCGGAGTTCGCGCGGAACGGTCTCGCCTTCTCCGTAAAGCAAGTCGAGTTGTGCTCGCATTGTTTCCGAGTGAACCTCACGCTGCCGATCCGGCAACGTGTGCATCAGCACAATTTTTGCGTCGTTCTGCCGAGCCAGCCACACGGCCTGTTTCAACGCCGCCTCGGCATGCGGCGAAAAATCCATCGCCACGAGAATGCGTTTGAGCATGAAAAGTCCTTTCGTATCAGGGTGTCGATTGTGAATCTGGAGAATTCTATTTCGTCAGAAGTTCCGGGTGATGCAGTAAAAACGTCTTGTAACCGCCGCCGAGATTCGACACGTTGAATCCTGCTTGCAACAGAACGCGAGTGGCGAGGTAACCCCGTTGACCGACTTGGCAATAAGCGACGATCGGGCGGTCCCGCGGAAGTTCAGACAGTTGCGCGCGGAGGCGATCAACTGGGAGATTCACCGCGCCGGGAATGTGGCCGTTGCCGAACTCTGACTCGGTTCGCACATCGAGAAGTAGCGACGACTCAGGCGCGGCGGCCACGGTTTCCCAATCGGTCTGCGGGTGGTCGCCGCGCAACAGCCCTGCGGCGACGAAACCGGCCATGTTGACGGGGTCTTTCGCCGAACCGAACTGAGGCGCGTAACACAATTCCATTTCTTCGAGATCGAAGACGGTCAGGCCCGCTTGGATCGCCACAGCGAGCACGTCAATTCGCTTGTCGACTCCCGCACCGCCGACCCCTTGAGCACCCAGCAACTTGCCCGTCTGCGGCTCGAACAGCAGCTTGAGCGTCATCCCTTCGGCACCGGGGTAGTAGCCCGCGTGATGAGTCGGATGGACATAGACCTTGCGATAGGTTCTGCCCAAACGCCGAAGAGTCTTCTCTGAGACACCGGTCATTGCGGCGGTGTGATCGAAGAAACCCAGAATGGCGGTCCCCTGCGTACCGCGATAACGCGACTTCCGTCCAAACACATTGTCGGCCGCGAGGCGTCCTTGCCGATTGGCGGGACCAGCCAGAGGCACTTGCGTTGGTTCACCGGTGACGAAGTCGGATGTCTCAACGGCGTCTCCAACTGCGAAGATGTTGGGATCACTGGTCTGAAGGAATTCGTCGACGCGAATGCCTCCGCGCGGCCCCACGTCTAAGCCGGCCTGCACAGCCAAGCGATTCTCCGGTCGTACTCCGATCCCCAAGACAACCAGTTGTGCCGGGCATTCACGCCCCGACTTGAGTCGAACGGCCATGCCGTCGGCCGCAGGAACGATCGCCTCGACCGATTGTCCAAGCAGCAACTCGACTCCCTTTGTCATGAGCGCAACGGCAATCGGCGCGACGATCTCGGGGTCGAATGGACCCAAGACTTGGCGGTTTTGCTCAATGACGATCGTGGCGATACCGCGATGGACGAAATTCTCGGCGAGCTCCAGACCAATGAAACCACCTCCAACGATGACCGCCTGACGCACGCCGCCGTCAATCGCGCCCTTGATACGGTCGGTGTCGCTCAGATTGCGGAGCGTGAAGACCTGCGGGTGATCAGCACCGGAAATCGCGGGCCGAATCGGAGCCGCACCGGGAGCCAGAATGATCTTGTCATAGGCTTCGTCGTACTGCCTGCCCGTCTTCCGGTCGTGAATACGGACCGTCTTCTTTTCGCGGTCGATGGCTTCGACTTCCGAGTTGATTCGCACGTCGAGAGTGAATCGTTCTCGCAGCCGTTTGGCGGTTGTGACCAGCAGCTTGTCTCGCTCAGGGATGACCTCGCCGATGTGGTAGGGCAGACCGCAATTGGCGAACGACACGTCCGGCCCGCGTTCGATCAGCACGATCTCCGCCTCTTCCGACAAACGCCGCGCTCGAGCGGCTGCAGACGCCCCGCCCGCCACTCCACCCACGATGATCAGTTTCATGATGCACACCCTCGATTCCACGGCATCCGAGCCAAAATCAATCCCATGCCGCACGTATCAGTGATTCCTGCGAAGACCAGTCCCGCTCCGACGAACGCTGACAACGCGATCCATGATCGATCGACAAAGAAGCCCAGAGCCGCGCCTGTCAGAACAAGCAGCCCGGCCGCGATGCGGACTTGCCGTTCCAGCGAAACGGCCTGTTTCCCTCGCACGACTTCCAAGCCTGCTTTTTCCCACGCCATGGTCCCCCCTTCGACGTTGACGACCTGTGCAATTTCGGCCGCGATGAACTTCTCGCACGCCTGTTTGCCACGACTTCCCGAGCGGCAGATCACATACAATGGTTCGGTCTGGCGGTTGCCGCGAGCCGTCTGAACCGACGGTGGATGCAACGAGTCCAGCGGCACATTGCGAGCAAACGCCACATGCACCTCTCGGTACTCAACCGGAGTCCGCACGTCGATGAGATCCACCTCGCGACCGCTCTGGTAAAGTTCTTGCAACTGTTGGGGGCTGATACTCTGAATGCTCATGCTGGACTCCTGGTCCTGAATGGTGGATGGGCGGGTGGTTGGAAAGTTCCATATTGTTCTGTGAACGTATCGTGACGACTCGTCAATCGCCGAGTCTCTTGGGCGATCAGCAGTTCTTCCTGCGTCTTGATCAGCAGAATCCGACCGAGTGAGTCGGGACGCGACAGATCGCTGTCTGCAAGTCCTTCCTGGTTGCCGGCGTCATCCAGATGGAGGCCCAGGCATTCCAGTCCTGTTGCGACGGTGGCTCGCAGGCATGCGGAGTTTTCACCCACGCCAGCGGTGAAGATCAGAGCGTCGAGTCCGCCGAGCGTGACGGCCAACGCGCCGATGGTGCTGCGGATGCGGTCGGCGTAGATCGCCAATGCCAACTGTGCGCGCTCGTGTCCCTGTTGAGCCGCCTCATTCACAGCGCGGAAATCGGACGAGATGCCGGAAACGCCCAGCAGGCCGGACTCGTGGTGCAGCGCGCGATCGAGTTGCTCGATCGTGAGTCCGCGTTGACGTTGAACATGCAGCAGGATTCCGGGGTCGAGCGATCCGGGTCGCGTTCCCATCATCAGGCCGTCGAGCGGCGTGAAGCCCATTGTTGTCGCGATCGGTTGGCCGTGGCGGATCGCCGAAGCCGAGCAGCCGTTGCCGAGATGACAGATCACAAGACGCAACTCCGCCAGTTCGCGGCCGAGCAGTTCCGCCGCACGCCGGGCGCAGTAAGCATGACTGATGCCGTGGAATCCGAACCGTCGCACGCCCCAGTTTGAAAACCATTCATGCGGGAGCGGATAGACAAAAGCTTGTGGCGGCAACGTCGCGAAGTAGGCCGTGTCGAACACCGCGACTTGAGGCACGCCAGGGAACGCGGTCTCCGTCGCTTCGATCGCAGCGAGCGCGGGCGGATTGTGCAGCGGGGCCAGTTCGGCCAGTTCCGCGATCGCCGCGCGGACTCGTTCGTCGATAAGCACGCTGTCTTGAAACATCGTCCCGCCATGCACAACGCGATGCCCAATCGCCGCGAGCTGCGAAGCTGGCCCGGCAGCCAACAGCGAGTGATCGAGCAGGGCTTGTCGAACGACAGCGATCGCTGCTCCGTGACTGCGTGCGTCAACAAAGTGGTTCACTTCAACCGGGTTCGCGTCGACGAACGACTTTCCCGACAGTCGGAACTCTGCCTGTTCGGAGTCCCCTTTCCAAGCGACGCCGCCACGAGCCAACAATTCGCACGAGTCGGCCGCGAAGAGACCGAACTTCAAGCTGCTCGAACCGGAGTTGATGACCAGGATGTTCATGAGCCATTGCCCCACTTCCAATCGCGAATCTCGGGCATGTCTTCGCCATGTTCGGCAATGTACTGCTTGTGCTCGATCCGCTTATCGCGGATCGCCTGCTTGGCGTACGCGGCACGAGTGCTCAAGTGCGGCACGCGGTCGATCACATCAGCGACCAAGTGGTAGCGGTCAATGTCATTGAGCACGCACATGTCGAACGGAGTCGTCGTGGTGCCTTCTTCCTTGTAGCCGCGAACATGCAGGTTGGCGTGATTCGCGCGGCGATAGGCCAGACGATGGATCAGCCACGGATAGCCATGAAAGGCGAAGATGACTGGCTTGTTCGTCGTGAACAGCGAGTCAAAATCCTGGTCGCTCAAGCCGTGCGGGTGCTCGCTCGGCGGCTGCAGCTTCATCAAGTTGACCACGTTGATCACGCGGACCTTCAGTTCAGGAAAGAACTTTCGCAGCAGCTCGACGGCGGCCAGCGTCTCCAGCGTCGGGACATCTCCACAGCAGGCGAGGACCACGTCGGGCTCGCCACCTTGATCGTTGCTCGCCCACTCCCAGATGCCGATGCCAGCCGTGCAGTGCTTGACCGCCTGGTCCATCGTCAGCCATTGCGGAGCCGACTGCTTGCCCGCCACGACGACGTTGACGTAGTTGCAGCTCATGAGGCAGTGCTGTGTCACGCACAGAAGCGTGTTGGCGTCCGGAGGCAGATACACGCGGATGACTTCCGCCTTCTTATTGACCACATGGTCGATGAAGCCAGGGTCTTGATGGCTGAATCCGTTGTGATCCTGCCGCCAGACGTGCGACGACAGCAGGTAATTGAGCGACGCGATCGGCCGCCGCCACGGGATGTGACTGCACACCTTGAGCCACTTGGCGTGCTGATTGAACATCGAATCGATGATGTGGATGAACGCCTCATAGCAACTGAAAAAGCCGTGGCGACCCGTCAGCAGGTAGCCTTCCAGCCAGCCCTGGCACTGATGTTCTGAGAGGACTTCCATCACGCGACCGTCGGGCGAAAGGTGGTCGTCTTCCGGGTAGATGTCCGCGACGAAGCAGCGGTTGGTCACCTCCAGAATGTCCTGCCAGCGATTCGAGTTGTTCTCGTCGGGACTGAAGACTCGGAAGTTGCGGCTATCGAGATTGAGCTTCATCACGTCGCGCAGATATTTGCCCTGCACTCGCGTCGCCTCGGCCGATGTCGCTCCGGGGCTGGGCACCTCGACGGCGTACTCTCGGAAGTCGGGCAGACGCAAATCCTTGAGCAGCAGCCCGCCATTGGCGTGCGGATTGGCGCTCATTCTCCGGTCGCCCCGCGGCGTGAGTTCGGCCAACTCTGGCTTGAGCTTGCCGGAGGCATCGAACAGTTCTTCGGGGCGATAGCTCTTCAACCACTGTTCGAGAATCGCGACGTGGCCCGGCTTGTCCATGTCCCCCATCGGCACCTGATGACTGCGCCAGTAGTCTTCGCACTTCTTGCCATCAATCTCGGCCGGGCAGGTCCAGCCTTTGGGAGTCCGAAAGACGATCATCGGCCAGATTGGTCGCTTCAGCGTCCCGTTGGACGAAGCGGCGGAACGAGCCTCGGCCCAAATCTGTTTGATCTCGCCGACAACCTGATCGAGCACACCGGCCAGTTCCTGATGCAGCTTCTCTGGCTCGTGCCCTTCGACGAAGTAAGGCTTGTAGCCGTAGCCCTCGAAGAGCTTTCGCAATTCGTCCTGCGGGATGCGGGCCAGGAAACAAGGGTTGGCGATCTTGTAGCCGTTGAGGTGCAGAATCGGCAGCACGCAACCATCACGCGAGGGATTGAGAAACTTATTGCCGTGCCATCCCGTGGCGAGCGGCCCGGTCTCCGCTTCGCCGTCGCCTACGACGCAAGCAACGATCAGATCGGGATTGTCGAACGCCGCGCCGAATGCGTGAGACAGCGCGTAACCGAGTTCACCTCCTTCATGGATCGAACCAGGCGTCTCCGGCGCGACATGGCTGGGGATGCCGCCGGGGAAACTGAACTGCTTGAACAGCTTCTGCATTCCCTCTGCGTCCTGGCTGATGTTGGGATAGACCTCGCTGTAGGTTCCCTCCAGATAAGCAAGCGACACCAGCGACGGCCCGCCATGTCCGGGACCGGTGATGTAGAGCATGTTCAAGTCATCGCGTTGAATGACTCGGTTCAAATGAACGTACAGAAAGTTCAGACCCGGCGATGTCCCCCAATGCCCTAGCAGTCGCGGCTTGACGTGCTCCCGTTTCAACGGCTCGCGCAGCAGCGGGTTCTGATACAGGTAGATCTGCCCGACGGACAAATAATTGGAAGCTCGCCAATAGGCGTCCATCTTCTGGAGCAACTCTGAATTCAATGGGGTCATCACTTACGATCTTTCTGAAATTTGCGACTTGCACGGCCGGTTTCATGGCTGGACGGCATTGGTTCGCTTCGCCCAGCACCACTTGTGCAATTCGATGGCCGGCACGATCAGCACGCTTACGGCGAACGCGACACACCACATCCGCAGATCGACGGGCTTTGTCGTCAGCATGTCTTGCAGGAATGGCACATACATTCCCGCGACGTGAATCAGAAACGCACCGAGCGTTCCGAAGAACAAGATGGGGCTGCGGAGTGGCGACAAGGCAAACGCCGACCTCGTCTCGGAGCGGCAGTTGCCGACGTGGAAGATTTCGAACAACACCATCGCCAACAGCAACAGATTGCGAGCATCCTCGACGGCCCACTCAAGACGGATGGCGATGTCGTACACGAGAAAACCGCCGCCCCCGACCACCAGCACGGCGACAAGCAATCGCTCCACCATCAACCGGTTGAAGACCGATTCGCCAGGAGGTCGCGGGTTTCGCCGCAGGCTGTCCCCTTCGCCCGGTTCAAAGGCCAGGGCCACTCCTTGAATCCCGTCTGTGACCAGATTCAGCCACAGCAATTGCACGGGCAACAGTGGCACCGGCAGCCCCGTCACCACCGCCAACAAGACCATCAGCAGTTCGGCCGCGCCCATCGAAACGAGCAGGTAAATCACCTTGCGAATGTTGTCGTAGGCGATGCGTCCCTCTTCGATCCCGCCGACGATCGAGCTGAAGTTGTCGTCGCTGATCACCAACTCCGCCGCCTCACGAGCCACGTCCGTTCCGGACTTGCCCATCGCGACGCCGATGTTGGCGGCGCGCAACGCGGGAGCATCGTTCACACCGTCGCCCGTGACCGCGACAAAGTGTCCCGCTTCTCGCGCCGCCTGGACGATCTGCAACTTTTGACGCGGTGTGACTCGCGCGAACACCCGAGTACTCTGCACCAGCGCGGCCAATTGTTCGGCCGACTTGCCTTCGATATCAGACGCCGTGACGACCTGCTCGTCCCGATCCGCGAGTCCCAGGTCACGAGCGATCGCCAACGCCGTGATGCGATGATCGCCAGTCACCATCGAGACCAGAACCCCCGCCCGATGACACTCCGCCACGGCCTCGCGCGCTCCGGCACGTAGCGGGTCGATCATCCCCAGAAATCCGAGCAGCGTGAGATTCGTGGGTTGTGGCGGGACATCCTCAGGGTGAAGCGGTTCGGTCAATTGTCCGCTGGCCACCGCCAGAACGCGCAGTCCGCGCGCCGCCATGCCCATCGTCAGTTGATTCAATCGCTCGCGATCCGCAGCCGAGAGTTGATCGCCGCACATGCCCAGCACTCGTTCCGGCGCACCTTTGACGAACACCTCGACACGCTCGCCGAGGCGGTGAAAGGAAGCAGCGAATTGGTGTTCGGACTCGAACGGGATGCTGCTCACTTGCGGGAAGGCATCGAGCGTCGGTTCTCGCTGCATTCCCAGCTTCGCTCCCAAGACCAGCGCCGCGACATCCACCGCGTCGCCGCGCCACACCCACTCGCCGTTGCGGTGATGCAAGTCGGCCTCATTGCACAGCACGCCCGCACGGACCGTCGCCGCCAAGTCAGGCTGATTGGCGATTTCTACGGGGCGACCATCCCGCAGCACGTCGCCTTGTGGCGAGAAGCCTTGGCCGGTCACTGGGAACACTTCGCCGTTGGGCAGGCAGATTTCCCGCACCGTCAGTTCATTGCATGTCAGCGTGCCGGTCTTGTCCGTCGCGATCAGCGTGCAACTTCCCAGACCTTCAACGGCAGTCAATTGCCGCACGATGACATTGCGACGGGCCATGCGGGTCGTCGCGACGGCCAGCGCGACAGTGATCGCCACCGGCAAACCTTCGGGAATCGCGGCCACGGCCAGCGCGATCACGAAAAAGAATGTTTCAACGAGCGTGTACTTCCACAACACGATTCCCAACAGGCCGATCACTCCCGCCGCGACCAATGTTCCGACAGCCACGTAGTTGGTGAACCGCTCCATGCGTTCGAGCAAGGGTGGCTTTCCGCCGCTGCTGCCCATCACATCCAGAGCCAACTGACCGACGCTGGTGGCCGTCCCCGTGGCGACCACAACCCCTTTCGCTCGACCGCGAGCGACCAGGGAACCGGCGAATGTCATGTTCTGCCGATCCGCCAACGTCGCCTTTTCGTCGCCCATCCAGGCGGGGTCTTTTCTCACTGCCAACGATTCACCCGTCAGCAACGACTCATCCACTTCCAAGCCGAGTGCCGAGAGCAACCGGATATCCGCAGGGACACGATTGCCCGACTCCAACCACAAGATGTCACCAGGGACAACCTCGTCGGCTGTGATTTCCCGGACGTCACCGTCGCGTTCGACTTGGGCGTGTATTCGCAGCAACTTCTTCAGCGCGTGGCTGCTTTGTTCCGCCTGCCACTCCTGATACGCGCCGATGACGGCATTGAGCAGTAAAACAGCGGCGATGAAGACCGCATCTTTGAGGTCACCAATCGCCACGGACACCACGGCGGCGGCAACCAGAATGTAGATCAAAGGGTTGACGAACTGCCGCAGCACAATCAGCCACAACGGCGTCGGGCCTTTCTCTGGAAGCAGATTCGGGCCGTACTCCTGCTGGCGGCGCTCGGCCTCAACTTGCGAAAGGCCGCTGTCCGACGTGCTCAATGTTTCAAGCACGGTATCGGCTGGTTCGGCGTGCCACGCTCTGGTTTCTTGCTTTCGAGTCAGCGTCATTCGACGTCCTTTCCATCGCCCGACGAGCGTGTCCACGAACTCTCCGTCGATTCGTGTTGATCGACAGTCCGCGACTCGCGTGCCGTTCGATGCGAACCCGATTCCCAAACTCCCCCGATCCCTGCGCGACAATTGGGGAGCCACTGTGTCTCGAACCGATGCAGGGAAACGCCAAAAGCACCAATCCCGCACACCGCGCCGCATTAGCACACCGCCTGGTCGATTCCGCACGTGTTCTGCATTAATCCCGATCGACCAAGAGCTCCCCGACCAATGATGTCCGGTCCGGATCATTCGAGCGATTCGGCGAAGCGAGCCTCCGCCCGAAGTGGCACAAGCGACTGGTCGCCGACGCGGCCGATTTCTGCCGCACTCACTTCACGCGGATCGCCCGCTGGTCCTGGCACAGTAATTGAATCCCTCGCAGCCAGCGGTCGGCGTTGAGAGCCGACTGACGGAGATTCAGACATGACACATTCTCGTGGCGGTTACGAGCGGATTCTGGTGGCGACCGATTTTTCGGAGTCGGCGACAGCGGCGTTTCGACAAGGGGTCTGGCTGGCTCGACAAACTGGAGCGACGCTCGTGCTGGCGCACACGTTGCCCGATCGGCTGCGGCTCGATCAGACGGAGGCGCTGCGGGCGCAACTCGACCTGTTGTACGGCGATGGCCAACTGCTGCCGCGCGAGGTTCAAGAGGCTGCCGAGGCGCGGTTGAAACAGTTGGTCCTGGATCACGGTGCCTCGGATTTGAACGTGCGGTTTCTGGTACTGCCGGGTGAGCCATTTGTCGAATTGACGCATGCCGCGCAAACGGAAGGGATCGACTTAGTACTCACGGGGACGCGCGGTCTTTCCGCCTGGAAGGAATTCCTGGTGGGGAGCACAGCCAAGCGGTTGATCCGCAAGTGCCCCAGCAGTGTGTGGATCGTGAAGGCCGAGCACCTCGAACCCCCCAAGGTGGTGTTGGCCGCGACGGATTTCTCCGAGGTGAGTCGCCGGGCAGCGCTGCAAGGCTTTCAGATCGCGCAACAAGCGTCGGCCAAGTTTCATCTGCTGCACACGATCGATCATCTGACCGACTATTTGTCGGCAGGGCGCGAGGACTACGTGTCCGGGTTTCCCGTGGGGCCGCCTCTGCGCCGCGAAATCAATGACGGTGCTCAACGGCTGCTGGAACAATTCGTGGCGTCGCTGGGCGTTGATCCGGATCAAGTGCAGTTGCATCTGTCGTGGGGCTCCGCATGGCAGGAAATCAGTCGGCTCGCGCAGCATCTTCACAGCGATTTGATCGCCCTGGGAACAGTTGGTCGCAGCGGCATCCCCGGCGTGTTGCTGGGAAATACAGCCGAACGAGTGCTTGGCACTTGTGAGAGCAGCATCCTGACCGTGAAGCCAGAAAGCTTTGTGTCTCCGCTACCGCCACCTGCAATCCGTCGGGAATCGGAGGAGTCCTGATCGGAAAGCAAATTGGGGAATGCGAAAGGCGAAACTCGGATGTCACTGATGCTTCAGTTAGGTTTGTTTGGCGTCGGGCTGGTCTTGCTGCTGGTCGGTGCCGACGTGTTCGTGCGCGGCGCGGTGCGAATCGCTTCGCTGCTGCGCGTGAGCCGACTGTTGATCGGGATGACGGTCGTGGCGTTTGGCACATCGGCTCCGGAGTTGGTGTTGGACGTGACGGCGGCCACGCGCGACGCGGTTGATTTAGCGTTCGGCGATCTGGTCGGGAGCAACATCGCGAACATCGGCTTGATTCTGGGAGTGGCCGCGATCGTCGCGCCGCTGGAAGTGCATTTGCGGTTGATGCGTGTCGAACTTCAATTCGTGTTGGCGGTGTCCGGCGGTCTGTGGTTGATGGCCTGGGACGGCGAGGTCAGCCGCCTGGATGGCATTCTGCTTCTGTTGGGCTTCGGCGGTTTTCTGCTGCACCTGTTCCGCGCGGCGCGACGTGAACCGCGCGCGGTGCGGGCGGAGTTTGAACGGGCCGCCGGCAACGGCTGGTCATGGGGCCGCAGCACGCTGGCCGTGGTGATCGGATTGAGCAGCCTGATTCTCGGCGCGAGAGGCATGGTCTCGTCGGCAACCGTTGTGGCACGCGAACTGGGAGCCAGCGAGTTCCTGATTGGCGTGACGATCGTGGCGATCGGCACATCGTTGCCCGAACTCGCCACCGCCATCATGGCCACGGCACGCGATGAAATGGACATCACCGTGGGGAATGTGCTGGGCAGCAACATTTTCAACATCGCTTTCGTTCTTGGGACGGTCGTTCAAATCCGACCGATCCCTGTGCGCGGCGAATCCCTGTTGATCGACCTGCCGGTCATGTGCGGCCTGGTCTTGCTGCTGATGGTGCTGGTCGCACGTCGCGGTTGGTTGACTCGCAGATCCGGAATCGTGCTGGCTGGCACCTACGTCGCATACTTGGTGTCGAAGTTCGTTTTCATTCCTATTGAACCAATTTTGGAAGGGACAATTCCATGAACAACTCTGATGTGAGCGAACAAGAGATTCGAGAACTGGCGCATGAACTCTGGCAACGAAATGGTTGCCCCTCGGGGGACGAAGACCATTTCTGGTACGAGGCGGAACGGGTATTGAAGGCTGCGAAAGCACCGGCCGACTCCGAGACCTCGCAAAAGCCCGGCGATCCATGACGCAATCTGAACGACGCGGAATCGTGTCGAGCAGAGTTTCCTTTCCGAAACTTGCCATCCGTTGCGTGATGCTCTTGTCGATGATCTGGTTGTTCCCGCTTCGCTCTAGAACGTCGGCAAGTTCTTGCTCGTCGTTTCCACACTTGGGGAACGGCATCGAGGCCATCACGCCAGGAGTTCACCATGACGGAACAACGCAACATCGCCTATTTCTCGATGGAAATCGGCCTTGAATCGGGGATGCCGACTTACAGCGGCGGCCTGGGTGTTCTGGCGGGCGACACGGTGCGATCTGCCGCTGATCTGAAGGTGCCGCTGGTGGCCGTCTCGTTGTTGCATCGCGCCGGCTATTTCTATCAGCGACTGGACCGCAGCGGCTGGCAGACCGAGCAGCCGGTGCGATGGGTTATTGAAGATTATCTGCGTGAGATGCCCGCTCGTGCGTCGGTCACAATTGAAGGGCGGACTGTTCACATCCGTGCCTGGGAGCGACAAGTCAACGGGTGTGGTGGAGCCACGGTGCCGGTTTATTTTCTGGATAGCGATCTGCCAGAGAACTCCGACTGGGACCGAACGTTGACGCACTTTCTATATGGCGGTGACACCCATTATCGGCTGTGTCAGGAAATCGTGCTCGGCGTCGGCGGAGTCCGCATGTTGGCGGCTCTGGGGTACGACCGCCTGCAGCGATTCCACATGAATGAAGGCCATGCCAGCTTCCTGGCTTTGGAACTGCTGGAAGAGCACGCGCGGCAAGCGGGGCGAGCGGCACCCAATCGCGACGATGTTGACGCTGTCCGCCGGAGCTGCGTCTTCACCACGCATACGCCAGTTCCGGCGGGGCATGACCAGTTTCCTTTGGAGTTGGTGAACCGCGTGTTGGGAGATCGGGACGCCTTCCGCATGAAAGATGTCTTCTGCTGCGATGGCACCCTGAACATGACCTACTTGGCTTTGAATCTGAGCCATTACGTCAATGGCGTGGCGAAGAGACACGGCGAGATCTCGCAGACCATGTTTGCCCGCTATGCGATTGATTCCATTACGAACGGCGTCCATGTCGCGACTTGGACATCCGCGCCGTTCCGAGCGTTGTTCGATCAGTACATACCCGGTTGGCAGCACGACAACTTCAGCCTGCGGTATGCACTGAACATCCCCAAACCCGAGGTGTGGCAGGCGCACACGGCGGCAAAGCACGCGCTCATCCAGTACGTCAACCGCGAGGCGAACGCCGGTATGGACGTGGACGTGCTCACGCTGGGGTTTGCCCGTCGCGCCGCGACCTACAAACGAGCGGACCTGTTGTTCGACGACATCGAGCGGCTGCGAGCCATCTCCAGGAACAGCGGAACGATCCAAATCGTATTTGCCGGCAAGGCTCATCCGCGCGACCACGATGGCAAGTTGCTCATCCAGCGGTTGCATCAACTCCAACAGCAGGTGAAGCCCGAGGTGCGGGTTGCCTATCTTGAAAACTACGACATGGCACTGGGGCAACTGGTCACGGCGGGAGTCGATGTGTGGCTGAATACTCCCGAACCACCGCTAGAGGCCTCCGGCACCAGCGGCATGAAGGCCGCCGTGAACGGTGTCCCGTCGCTGAGCATCCTCGACGGATGGTGGATCGAGGGCTGCATCGAAGGAGTCACTGGCTGGTCGATTGGCGACAATGGCCGCGACCGGAACACACACGCAGATCGCTCGCGAGACGCCACGGCCCTGTACGACAAGCTGGAACACTCCGTCATTCCCAGCTTCTATCACGAGCGAGACCGATTTATCGACGTGATGCGTCAGTCGATCGCGCTCAACGGTTCATTCTTCAACACGCAACGCATGATGCACGAATATGTGCTGAAGGCGTACTTCGGCTAATTCGACAGCGCCCCTTGTCGCTGAGTTCGTGAGAATTCAGTTGGCGACAACCCGAATTCTCACGAATGCAGCGACCACTTCTCACCCAATTTAGGACGCACAACCCAATGAAGCCGCCTTCTCTCTCCGCCGATCTGCTGCGAAACATCGACCACGTCGTCATCGGTCGTTCGTCTTGTTGTCGGCCCGTGCAATCCTCAACCGCTCAGTCCTCGCGCGGAATCGCTCGGCCGCGCGCTGTACCAGATGCACGGCGGCACCGGAGAGTCGTCCTTTTCGTTGCAAACGGGCGTTCCTCCACGGAGCGAGCGATGACAAGGGCATTGGCATACGGTGTGCAGCACGAAACCCCCAATTCGTGCCAACCGCAAGGAGACCTTTTATGTCGATCGCAATGCCTTCAGCTCACTTTGCTCCGACTGTCGATCAGCCAACTCGCCAACCTGCCCCCGCGTCACTTGCCTCGACCGTTGAATCCGACTTATTTGACCGCGACGAGCTTCGTCAGTTTGCCGAAGACGACTCTCAGGCCGGTCGTCAAATCTGCAAGATTCTCGTGGCTCTGTTCGTCTACCCGTTGATTGTGATGACGGGGGCCATCTGGTGGACGCTGCACACGATGCATCAATGATGACCGTGGCCCGGACGCCCACGTCCGGGCGTGCCAGAGACGACCGGATGTCAGCGGCCAATCTACCGATTGGCTCGTCCCGTGCGTTGTAGCGCGGTCAGTCACAACGTGTGCCTTCAGACCGAGCGGCGAGGCACGTTCGCCGGATTGTTCTCAACGCTGGAGCTTCTGCATTCGGCCAGAAGGACAGAATTCGGCGCTCGTCCAACACGCGAAATCACGAGCCTGACACGACGAAACACCAATCAGCTGAGGACACCATGTTGCAGTGCATTTCTCAAGAATTGAGTCAGACCGGTTACCCCGCCTTGCAGAGCTTGCGTCTGCATTGCGATGGCGGTGCGGTCACTCTGGATGGCGAAGTCCCCAGCTATTTCCTCAAACAGATCGCTCAAGATGTGGTGCAGCGTGTGCCCGGCGTCGAGGAAGTCGTGAATCGCATCAAAGTGACCGAGAAAGGCTCGCGCCATCGCTGGGCTCATTGCGATGCATGATGAGCCAGGCGACTGTTTTGACGAAGGAGAGTCGGATCTTGTTTCGTGAGCGTCATGCCCCGAAGAATCTGCGCCGGCAAGGAATCCGGCGTGGCGTTCCGCGGGCGTTGGCGACCTCTTGAGATTGTCCAGGACAAATCAGCCGGAAAGCGCGAGCGTCCGCTTCGAGATTCCAACGATCGATGAACCGGATGCGAGCGCGTTCCGGCGAATTTGAGGGTTCCGTGGAGTCAATGTCTTGTTCCAGTGCAGCTCCGAAACTGTTGCCAACCACACGAACTGAATCCCCCAAAGGAAGTCCCGCCATGACCCACAATCGTCCGATTTATCACTGCCAGTGTTGCGGAGCGGTCGTCCGCCAGGAGCCGTACCGCGTCCCCCCGTTTTGCTGCGGCCAAGAAATGTGCAAGGCCGGAGAAGAAACAGTGGCCGAGGATTTCACCAGGGAATTGGAAATCGAACCGATGCTCGACGACTCGCGGTTGGTACCGCACTGGTCCGAGCATGACCACCCCCTCCTTTTTGACCATCGAGGTGCGTCATGAACTTTCGGCGGATTCTGTTACCGACTGATTTCAGCGACTTCAGCCGCGCGGCCGA
>Ga0194110_10001567_pt1 | contig 29315 bp, 30 predicted proteins | sample TA2Kig1200mmetaG_FD_146192 | JGI IMG/M metagenome (GOLD analysis project Ga0194110, IMG submission 146192) | Freshwater microbial communities from Lake Tanganyika, Tanzania - TA2015032 Kigoma Deep Cast 1200m | ecosystem: Environmental > Aquatic > Freshwater > Lake | place: Tanzania: Lake...
TTCCGTACACAGGGCACAGCCCTGTGACAAAGTTTGAACAACGGAAGAGCAGTCTCTGGGATGTTGATGCGGAGTCGTTGATCTTCTGAACTGGGCCTTGGGTTTCCAAACCCAAACGCGGCGTGCCTCCCTTTGGTCACACGACGCAGTTGCACATCTTCATCGATCCGGATCTGCTGCAGTACGACGAGGTGTGGGCGGCGGCCGGCACGTGGAACGACGTGTTCCCGATTGCACCAGATGATCTCGTTCGCGCCAGTGGCGCGGTGGTCACTGACTTAAAGCGCGGCTAGAAACGAGTCATGAGTTTTCTCGATGAGTATGTGTCAAGGTGCGTGTTGTGCTGGCTTGCAACAGTCGACAAGGCTGGAAGACCGAGTGTGAGTCCCAAGGAAGTGTTTGACCTCATTGACAACCGTTTGGTGATCGCAAACATCGCATCGCCCCGATCTTCGGCCAACATCAAGATGAATCCGTCTGTGTGTGTTTCCCTGCTCGACATCTTTGAACAAAAGGGGGTGAGGATTTCTGGCCGAGCCACGGTTCTATCGAGTACTGCTCCCGCGGCAATGGAGATGCGAACCAAGCTCGAGGCGAAGACCTTGGGTCGTTTCCCGTTCCCGGAGATCTTCTTGGTCGAGGTGGATGATGTTCACCCGTATATGGCTCCAAGTTGGCATCTGTTCCCAGAGATGAATCCGCAGAGCCGACGTGCAGCGGCACTCGATGCGTATGGAGTGCAGGATCACAATCCAGAGCACACCTAACGAATCAACCTGATGGGAATACAAACCCAGCCGCGGCGTGCCTCCCTTTGGTCACAGCACTCGACTGCGCGTTTTCGTGGACCCTGACCTGTTGCAGTACGACGAGGTGTGGGCGGCAGCGGGAACGTGGAACGACAACTTCGGTGCCGCACCGGCGGACATCGTTCGCGTCGGCGGCGTCGTCACCGATCTGAAGCGCGCCTGACCGAAGAACGTGACAACCGGAGAACGGACGAGGAGCAAGATTCAAATAGCCTCGAAGATTTTTCATTGGTACGATCACGTCGTGACCAGTGCAGCGCCATCCCCTGAAGATCTCGAGGTCATTCTCAACCTGCACGCGGATCGTGAATCACCCGAGATCACTCGTAACGAGCGGCTCGAGCAAGTGCGGTCCGAAGGTGCCATCGCCGCCAAGTATTGGGGTGAAGTGCAGCTTCGCGTGATCCTGACTTTTGTCGCTTTCACCGTGTGCTGGTCGGGCGTTGTGTTTCTCGGTGTCGAGGGGTCCTTGCCGCTCTGGTTGGGACTGGTTCTGAATTCGATATTCGCTTCGACCTTCTACATGCCGCTGCACGAGGCCACTCACAAGAACATCATGGGGAGGTCGACGGGAGGCCGGTGGGTAGAGGAAGTCATTGGGCGTCTCGCGTCGGTGCCTACCGGTATCGAGTTCACTTCGCACCGGGCTGGGCACATGCGACATCACGCGTACACCAACGATCCCGCACGAGATCCCGATCACTTCACCGAAGGCCCAATGTCCGCACTTCCGCTCAAGTTCTACGGAATGACCATGTTGTACGCTTTCCTGCCCTTTTTCGCGCTCATCAAGCCGCTACGAGTCGCCTTGCCGCGGGTCTTGCGGGAGAAACTCGAGAGCAGAGAGGGCTCCAAAGCTGAGGGCAAGGCGCAAATGCGGTTCTGGTTTGTGTCGACGGTCGTCCTTGTGGCATGTCTCGTCACGGGGCACGGTATGTCTGCGTTATGTCTGTGGTGGCTCCCCGCGCGCATCCAGCTCTGCTGGCTCATGTTCATCTTCGCCTGGTACCCACATCACCCTGCAAAGGAGACCGACCGGTATCGCCACACCCGTGTCGCCGTGTTCGCCGGATCGGGAATTCTGATTCGGGGTCACGACTATCACACGATTCATCATCTTTACCCCCGCGTGCCCCACTATCGATTGAAGTCGGTGTGGAACGAGTTGTCCGATGATCTGATCGCTCGTGGGGTTCGGACCGAGGGGCGAGCGAAAGGTGCGACAACTTCCGTCGTTTGGTAGGTCGCGGTGTTCGCGACCCCGCCGAACGATCTTGTCGACGCCGAGGGCAGAACCGTTTTCGATACCGAGCCGGTATGGGCTCACGAGCGACGGCTCTTCGCCGCTTTCGCCTCTGATTCAGGCCGCAAAGGTCCCTCAGCCGCGAGATTCGATGGCACCGACTCGTACCAGCAGTCGACCACCTCGAACCTACGTCGGAGCGTCGTCAGCCCGAGAGGCTCTTGTTCGATCACCGAGTCGGCCGTGGGACTGCCATTGCCGATGCCGGCCCGTTGCCGTGACAGACTGAGACCATGAAAGGTGATCGAACCCGCTACCTGTCCGGCATCCTCGTCATCGGCATGGCTCTTTTCTCCGCTAGCGCCTGCGGGGAGGAGAACTCGGCCGATCTGCCAACGGACGTGCCGTCGACCGAAACCGAAGCGACCGACGTGCCGGTCTCGGCCCTCTCGCGTGTGAGGGCCCCCGAGGCGAGCAACGTGACCGACCTACTAGCCCTCGAACGCCCGATCGTCATCGTTCACGCCGGAGGCGACTTCGACTATCCGCATTCCACGATGTACGCCTACACCGAGTCGGCTCTCGGTGGTGCCGACGTGCTCGAGATGGACGTCATGCTCAGCGCCGACGGGGTGTTGATGATCCAGCACGACAATACGGTCGACCGACTCACCAACGACAGCGGACTCGTGAGTGCATTCACCGCCGCCGAATTGCAGGCCATGGACAATGCATATTGGTTCGTTGGAGGTGCTTGGAGCGACAAGGTCCAGCCTCCCGACGCGTACGTGTTCCGCGGTGTCCGCACCGGAGAGCGTCCCGCGCCCGACGGGTACACGGGCGATGATTTCGCGATACCCACCTTCGAACAAGTGGCGCGGGCCTTCCCCGACCATGTTCTCGACGTGGAGATCAAGATCCCCGCGACGGAAGCGGGTGAGCCACAACTCGATCGCGCCTTCGCTGCGGCAGCCGAGTTGGCCCGACTGATCAAGGAACTGGACCGCGTCGATTCGGTCATCGTGGTGTCCTTCAACGACAGTGTGCTCGCCGAGTTTCGTTCGCTGATCGCCGACGTGGCCACGAGTCCGGGTCAAACCAGCCTTGTGAATTGGTACTTGGCCGGAACTCCCGTGGACCCGCGCGACGTGGTGTTCCAGGCCCCGCCGGTGTACGAGGGAATCGAAGTATTGACCGTCGAGACGTTCCAGCGCGCCCACGACGATGGTTACGAAGTATGGGTTTGGATGGACGATGCTTCGCAAGAGACGACCGAGTTTTATTCCGAAATCATCGCGCGGGGGGCCGACGGGCTCCTCATTGCGCGACCCACGGCGGTTCCTTGAATCTTTCCCCGCGACGGCCCGATCCCGTCGATGACGACGCGGCGGAGTGGTTGCTCACCGGTGCGTCACGGTCTCCGCTCGGGCGATGGGCGACCGGCTGAGAGTCACGCAGTGTTGGTTCGGCCACCGGCTGGTCGGGTCTCGACGTCGAAGTGATCCACCAGGTACTGGGCCATCACCACCACCGCCACGCCGGCGAACGAGGTGATGTCGGATCGCCACTGGGCAAACGACGCATACACGAGAGAGCCCAACACGGCCAGCAACGTCAACGGCGTGCTCGACACCAAAACCTGTGGGGTCCGTGACTGGAGTATCGACACCAACATCCCCCCACCCACGGCAGAGAGGGTTCCGATGAGGAGATCGCGGATGAAACCACCACCCAAGCCCATCGGCAAGGCGAACACGTCGACACCGACGATGTCTCAGTGACGACCACGGTCGGTGTAGCCCCGTAACGCGCCGACCACGGCGTTCACGTAGACCGCAAGGAGTCCGAGCCGTAGTGGAGTGTTGGTGGCCAAGTCCGGCACATCGATCTCCGAAAGCACGGGGCCTGACGAGTCGTCGGGCCTTCGAGGGTGGTTAGTTGACCTGGCGCGTCTTTCCCACCCAGTACGGCTCGCGAAGCTTGAACTTCTGCAACTTGCCCGTCGCGGTGCGGGCCAACTCGTCCCGGAATTCGATTCGTTTCGGACACTTGTACCCAGCCAATCTGGTCTTGGAATACGCGATGAGTTCTTCTTCGGTGACGGGGGACCCGGGGGACTTCACGACCAACGCCAAAACCATCTCGCCCCACTTTTCGTCGGGTACGCCGATGACCGCCACCTCGTTGACGTCGGGGTGACTGAAGATGGCGTCCTCCACCTCGATGGAGGAGACGTTCTCTCCTCCCGAGATGATGACGTCTTTCTTGCGATCACTGATGGTGACGTAATGGTCGTCATCGAGGATGCCCCCGTCGCCGGTGTGGAACCACTCGAGACCTTGCGGATCGTCGCTGGCCGCATGTATGGCGTCGGCAGTCGCTTCGGGCTGGTCCCAGTAGCCCTGCATGATCACGTTCCCTCGGGCGAGAACTTCTCCCTGCGGAGAGATGCACAACTCGACGCCGAGAGCGGGTGATCCGGCGCGTGACAACTTCTGGGCACGCTCGGTGGGTGAGAGTGAGTCGAACTCCTGGCGGGTGCGATTCATGGTCAGGAACGGAGACGTCTCCGTGAGTCCGTACAACTGCACGAACTCCCATCCGAGTTCGGTCTCCATCCGCTCGATCGTGCGCGTCGGTGGGGGAGCGCCAGCCACCACCATTCGCACACGGTCACGACCGGGAATCGGACCGTCCCACGTGGTGGCGGCGTCCAGAATCGCGTTCACCACGGCGGGTGCGCCGCACAGCATGGTGACACCGTGGCGGTCGATGCGGCGCAGGATCTCGGCGCCATCGACCTTGCGTAAGACGATGTGGGTTCCTCCCATGCCGGTAACGGCGTAGACCATGCCCCACCCGTTGCAGTGGAACTGGGGGAGCGTGTGCAGGTACACGTCACGATCGTTCACACCCATCTGCCAGCCGAAGGTGGCCGAGTTCAACCACAGATTTCGATGGGTCAGTTGCACACCCTTGGGACGGGCCGTGGTGCCGCTCGTGTAGTTGATGGTGGCGGTGGCGTCCTCATCGGGAATCCACGCCTTCGGGTCGACCCCGTACCGCAGCAACGCGTCATCGGCCTGCTCGCCGATGACGAACTTGTGCTCGCACTCCACCGAGCTCATCGCCTCTTCCAGTTCCGGGTCGACCAACAGCACGCGCGCACCACTGTGCTTCACGATGTACTTCACTTCCTCGGCCACCAGACGAAAGTTGACCGGAACGAGGATGCGCCCGGACCCCGACACACCGAAGAAACTGGCGAGTAGTCGGGCCGAGTTGTGCGACACCATGGCCACGCGCTCACCCACCCCAATGCCCAGTTCGTCGAGTCCGACCGCTTGGGCGCGGGCCCGCTCGGCCATCTGTCGATAGGTGAGAGTTCCCCAGGACTCCGCAGGCTGATCGGGTTCGTCCACCACTGCGATGCGGTCGGGGTAGAGAAGCTCGGCTCGGCGGATGTGATCGATGATCGTCAAGGGCACGCGCATGAACGAAACAGTACGACTTGGGGACAGATCGTTCGCCAACGGACGCACCGATGGCAACCGATGGGGATACCCTGTCGTTCGACATGACTGAACCCACCCCCAGAAAGGGTGCGCCACGGGGTCGACGCCGTCCTCCTCGCCCCGCCGGACAAGAACAAGTTTCCGGCCCCGCGCAACCGCTCACATCCATCAACGCTCTTCCACCCGTCGAGACACCCACCGGATTCGCCCGCCTCGGAGTCCCGCCCGAAATCGACGTCGGCTTGGCGGCGTGCGGCTTCGCCAATCCGTTCGCCATCCAGATCGAGGCCATTCCCGTGGCTCTGCGGGGGCACGACGTGTGTGGTCGCGCCAAGACCGGTTCGGGCAAGACGCTCGCCTTTGGCGTTCCGATGTTGTCACGCATCTCGGCTCGAGCCGAGCCCATGCGCCCGTTGGGTCTGGTACTGGTGCCGACGCGCGAACTCGCCGTGCAGGTGGCCGAGGTTCTCGAACCGTTGGCCCGGCACTCCGATCGTCGGGTGCTGGCGGTGTACGGCGGCTCCAGTCGTCATCAACAAGTCGAGACCATGGCCAAGGGCATCGAAATCGTCGTGGCCACGCCGCTGCGACTGATCGACCTGTTGAAGTCCGAGGAGATAGATCTCTCGGCCGTGGAGGTGGTGGTGCTCGACGAGGCCGACCGCATGGCCGACGACGGATTCACCCCGCAGGTCGAATGGGTGCTGCGCCGATGCACGGGACGTAACCAGACGATGTTGTTTTCGGCCACGCTCGACGGTGATGTCGGGCATCTCATCCGTCAGTTCATGAAGAACCCGGTGGAAGTGGCCATCGATGCCGCCACCGACACGGTGGGCACCATGCACCATTTGTGGTTGGCCGTCCACCACATGGACAAGGACAAGGTGGCGGCGGCCATCTCGCGAGGCGCCGGTAAGACCGTCGTCTTTTGTCAAACCAAGCGGGTGTGCGATCGGGTCACCGACAATCTCGTCGCGTTGGGTATCAACGCGTCGGCGATTCACGGTGACCTTCCTCAGCCGTCACGAGAGAGAGCGTTGCGGCGTTTCGCCGAAGGCTCGCTGAGCGTCCTGGTGGCCACCGACGTGGCGGCTCGCGGAATCGACATCGACGACATCGCCGTCGTGATCCACTACGAGCCGGCGAAGGACAACAAGGACTATCTGCACCGGTCCGGACGCACGGCTCGCGCCGGTCGCGACGGATGGGCGGTCACGTTGGTGGAGTACAACCAGCACACCCAGGTGACGATCCTCCAGCGCACCATGCGCATGCCCATCACCAAGGCCATCGAGGTGTTCAGCAACAATCCGAAACTGGCCAACCTCGACGAGTTTTTCGACTGATCGACGAGGGCTTGCTCAGTTCGTCAGCCAGGCCGGGCGGCGAGATTCGAAGGCGCTGATGGCGTCAGCGTGCGTCAACGTGATGCCGATGTCGTCGAGACCGTTCAAGAAGCGGTGCTGATTCTGTGGCTCCATCGGAAAATCCTCGTCGACGCCGGCCGCGGGAACTTCCACGCGCAGGCGCTCCATGTCGACCACGATCTGTGTCGACGGATCGGCCTCGATGGCGGCCCAGATCTTCTCGACGGTTTCGAGCGAGACCACCACCGGTACCAATCCGTTTTTGGTGCAGTTGTTACGGAAGATGTCGCTGAAACTGGGCGCGATGACGGCCTCGAAGCCGTATTGCTGGATCGCCCACACCGCGTGTTCGCGGCTCGAGCCGACGCCGAACGAGGGGCCCGCCACCAAGATGCTGGCACGGGCGTAGCGCTGATCGTTCAAGACGAAATCCCGGTCGTCACGCCAGGCACTGAAAAGACCGGCCTCGAAGCCTGTGCGCTCGACGCGCTTCAACCAGTCGGCGGGAATGATCTGATCGGTGTCCACGTCGCTGCGACGTAACGGGATGCCGGTTCCGGAGAGGACTCGTACGGTTTTCATTTTCGTCGACTCCTCGTGTCAGTTCAGATCGGACGGCGTGGCGAAACGACCCAGCACCGCGGTGGCCGCGGCGACCTCGGGTGACACCAGGTGCGTGCGACCACCGCGGCCCTGACGCCCCTCGAAGTTGCGGTTGCTCGTGCTGGCGGCCCGTTCGCCGGGCGCCAATTTGTCGGGGTTCATGGCCAGGCACATGGAACAACCGGGTTCACGCCAGTCGGCTCCGGCCGCTCGGAAGATTTCGTGCAAGCCCTCGGACTCGGCTTGTTTCTTCACGGCGTGGCTCCCGGGCACCACCATCACGCGCGGAACGGAGACGGTGCGACCACGCATCACCGATGCGGCCGCACGTAGATCCTCGATCCGGCTGTTGGTGCACGATCCGATGAAGACCGTGTCCACCGCGACATCGCGCATCTTCGTACCGGGCGTGAGGCCCATGTATTCGAGGGCGCGGGAGACGGTTTCGCGGGTGGTGGCGTCTTGGAAGTCGTCGGGTGAGGGAACGGGAGTGTCGATACCGGCGACCTGCCCGGGATTGGTCCCCCACGTCACCTGCGGAACGAGGGTGGAGGCGTCGATGACGATCTGCTTGTCCCACACGGCGTCGTCGTCGGTTCGCAGCTGCCTCCACGCCGTCACGGCCTCGTCCCAGGCCGCACCCTGCGGAGCATTCGGTCGACCCTTCAGGTACTCGAAAGTGGTCTCATCGGGGGCGATGAGCCCGGCCTTGGCGCCAGCCTCGATGCTCATGTTGCACACCGTCATGCGTCCCTCCATGGAGAGGGCGCGAATGGCCGAGCCTCGGTACTCGATGACGTGGCCGATGCCGCCACCGGTTCCGATGCGGCCGATGATGGCCAACACGATGTCTTTGGCGGTGACCCCAGCAGGCAGGGTGCCGTTCACCTCCACGCTCATCCACTTCGGACGACTCTGCGGCAACGTCTGGGTGGCCATCACGTGCTCCACCTCACTGGTGCCGATGCCGAAGGCCAGGGCTCCGAACGCGCCGTGGGTGGCGGTGTGGCTGTCGCCGCACACGATGGTCATGCCGGGCAAGGTGCGACCCTGTTCCGGTCCGATGACGTGGACGATTCCCTGCAACGGATCGCCCATGGAGAACAACTTCACTCCGAATTCCCGGGCATTGTCGCGCATCACTTTCACTTGCCGCGCCGAGATGGGGTCGGCGATGGGAAGGTGAATGTCGGCGGTGGGGACGTTGTGGTCTTCGGTGGCCACGGTCAGGTCGGGTCGGCGAATTCTCCGACCGCTCATGCGCAAACCGTCGAAAGCTTGGGGGCTGGTGACCTCATGGACGAGGTGCAGATCGATGTACAGCAGGTCGGGCTCGCCGGGGGCGGAGTGGACGACGTGCATGTCCCAGACCTTCTGGGGGAGTGTGGTGGGGTTGGCCATAGCGGCTCTCAGTCTCTCCCCGAAGACGGCCGACTCCAACGTGGTGAGGCGCTGCTGGTCACTTTGCGGCACACCCCTCGGCCATGACCGATCACGTCCCCACACCGCCCCCCTCGGCCGACCCTGACTCTCGCCCCTTCTCCGGTGCCGTCGCCGTGGCCCGTTGGGTGGACGACATGGTTCATGGCGAACTGCGTGAGCCGTTCGTCTTGCCCGAGGCGCGTCTGTACGTGATCCCGACCGGCCAAAGCCGCCAGGTGCTCCTTTACGACAGCGACGAGCACCCGTACCTGCTCCTGGAACGCACGAATGACCACGCCGCGTTCTCGGCCGCCGCGTTGGTGGTCACCGGCTGGTGCGCGCCGACTGATCCGACGGACCCCAGCGGGCGACGCCCCAGCGAGCATCCGTCTCGGCAGCGGGTGCGCATCACGGTGGCCATCGACGACCGTGGTATCGCCACGGTCATGCGTCGTGACGGCGCCCCGGACGAACCCGAGGTGATGGACGATCGGGGAGAGGGCGACCTGCCCGACGCTCTCGAGCGCTGGTGGCGCGGCGTACTTGGTTGACGCGGGTCAGAACACCGCAAAGAGGTCGATCACCAAGACGAGGTCGGTTTTCTCGGGTAGGCCAAGTTCCGAGTTGCCCTCGTCGCCGAAGGCGTCGGCGTAGGGGATGTTCAAGATGCGACGACCGCCAACTTTCATTCCCGGCACGCCATCGACGATTCCGGGCAATGATCCGTCGGTGACCAACGTGAGGGTGGCCGGGCGGGGATCGCTCCACGTGCTGACCAACCTCTCGCCGGTGTCGCCACGCGAAGCGATGATGTGAACCACCACGGTGGAACCGGCCTCGGCCTCGGCGCCACCGCCCTCGACCAGATCTTCGATCACCAGTTCCGTCAACGGGGGCGTCTGCAGGTTGTTCAACTCCGGCTCGTCGGCGGCGTCGATCGCCGGAACGATGGCCAGCATGTCGACGACGAACGAGATCGCCGAATCGGGTGGGATCGCGTCGCCCGAACCGGCTGAGCCGTACGCCAGGTCGGCGGGGATGTCCAACTGACGACGCCCGCCCACCCTCATGCCCAGCAGACCCTCGTCCCAACCTCGGATGACAGCCCCTTGTCCGAGGGTCACCGCGAACGGTTCGCCGTCGAAGTTGCCGTCGAAACGGGTTCCATCGGATGACAACACACCGACGTAGTAAACGAAGACGGTGTCGCCCTCGACAGCACCGTCGCCATCACCGTCGGTGATGTCGGTGATGATCAACTCGGTGGGCGTGTCGGTGGGTAGCGCCACCTCGGGTTCGGTGCTCTCGTCGGCGGGGTCTCTGGCTAGCAGCGAGTTTTCGGATTCCGGCGCCGAGATATCGGACGAGGAGTCACTTCCACCGCACGCGGTCAGTGTGAGACCGGCAACGGCCATCGAGGCGAGAACGTGACGGACGGAGCGTTTCGACATTCCGCGAACCCTAGCGGTTCAATGGAATCCGACACGGGTAGCCAGCCACTCGCACTCGGATTCACCCATGGCCGTACTGGCGGGATCGTTCACGAAGGGCCACAGTTCACGAGCGATGCGTCGGTAGTTGCCCGACGCACCCAATTCACCGAGTATCGCGTACAGGCCGAGGTTGATGCGCTGAATGAACACGAACGTTTTGGGAACCGTCGCGTACTGGGCGATGGGACTCGAGCGATCGAAGGTGTGTCGCACGATGCCACTGGCGTATTGCGGGGTCCACGTGGTTCGCTCGTCCCGACGCACGGGTTCGTAGAAACGACCGAAGTAAGTGCCCACATCGTCGGTCTCCACCGGGGCGTCGCGCTTCAGCATGCCCGATTCCTCCAACACCTTGCGGAACGCGGGAACGTCACTCTCGTAGGCGGCCGACTTGACCATGGCGATGAAGGTGGCCATCTCGTCGTCGGTGAAGTGCTTCACCAGTCCGAAGTCCAGGAAGGTGACGCGCCCGTTCTCGTGAAAGATGTAGTTACCGGGATGCGGGTCACCGTTGAACTTGTGCATTCCGTAGAGACTGCGGAAAACGAAGCGGAAAAGCGTCTCTCCGGCCATGTCCTTCTGCTCTTGGCTCTGCAGCAGCAACTGACTCCACGACATGCCGTTCACCAACTCGGTGGTGAGAACGCGGCTGGTGCTGAAGGTGGTGAAAACTCGCGGTATGTGGATGAAGGGGTGGCCCTCGTAATAGTCGGCGAACGTCTGCTGGTTGGTCGCCTCCCGGGAGTAATCCAATTCCTCGCGGATCCGCTCCTTCACCTCGTTCACGAGGTCGGTGGGGTCGAGACCGCTGAAGCCCTGTTGCAGCAACAAGCCGAGGAGATCGGCGTTACGCAGGTCCGCGTCGATCGCCTCGTCGACACCGGGGTACTGCACCTTCACGGCAACGGCACACTCGTCTCCCGACTCGGGGTCGAGGATCACCGCCCGATGCACCTGTCCGATGGATGCGGCGGCGATCGGCGCGGGATCCCATTCGAGGAACAGTTCGCTCGGTGACTTGCCGAATTCGCGCTCGATCACCCCGGCCGCCAATTCGGCCGACATCGGGGGCGCACTGGACTGCAGTTGCGAAAGTGCCGAGCGAAGCGGAGCGGGCAGACCCTCATCCAGGTAACTGGCCATCTGGCCGAGTTTCATGAGTGCGCCCTTCATCTCACCGAGACGCTCGGAAACTTGGGCGGCGGTCTTCAGTTCGGTTTCGTTGTCGATCTCGATGCGACGCTCGGCATTGGCGAAGGTCTTGCGGGCCGTGGCGCTGGCGTAGGTGAGACCCACGCGACCACCGAGGCGCAACAACTCGAAGTTGCGGGCCGCCATGGTTCCCCGTTGGATGGCCGAGGCGATTCGACCCGGGCTCTTCGCCCCCGAGCGCACGACGCGAACTGCGACCCAGAGTCCTGCACCGATGGCGAGCAAGGAGAGGAGACGACGAAGTCTCACGTCACGAACGACGCTCGGTGACCGAGCGGATTGCGTCGATGATGAGGTCGGCCATTCGTGGCGCGTGCACCACGATGGCGTCGTGTTGGCCATCGATTCGGGAGGCTCGAGCGTCGGGAATAGCGGCGAACAGGTCGAGTTGCCGGTGAACCGGAACCACCGGGTCGCGCAGGGTGACGACGTGCGAGGTGGGAACGTCGATTTGCCCGACCCAATCCAGCGCGGAGAACGACCCGATGGCGTGACCGGCCTCCAACACCATGCGCCAGTCGTGCAGTTCGATCTGGCTGACGGCCCAGGACCCCCACCTCGCGGTCTTGCGTCGTAGGAACACCTTCTCGGTGATGTTGGCGCGCGTGGCCGCCGGGGTGAGACGGGCCAGTGCACTCATGCCGGTGAGGCCGAGGAACGCCATGCGTTCGGCGCGACTGTGCGCGAAGCTGGCGGCAGTGGCGCACAACACGAGTCCGTCGACCAATTCGCGATGTCTCTTCCACATCAACAACGCGATGGGACCTCCCATCGAGTAACCGACCGGGATGACTTTCTCTATGCCGAGCTCGTTCATCAGGGCGGCGGCGTCATCGGCACAATCCGCCAATCGGAACGGCTTACGGGTTCGAATGCCGCGACCGTGGCCGCGATGGTCGAGGGCGATCACCCGGTAGTGGCGGCCGAGCATCTCGTACACCGCGAACCAGTTGAGATCGGCGGTGGCGGTCCAACCGTGCAGGAGCAACACGGTGGGAGCATCGGGGTGCGGAGCGGGCATCTCGCGCACGAAGGTGGTCCCTCGACCCGACAACTCGATCTCCCGACCCGGCGGAAGCGGTGGGACTCTCGGCGTGTCGAGGCCGGTGCTGCTCGACGTCGGTGAGACGAACGTGCTCAGGGCAACTCCACGCGCAGGACGACGACCGTCAGTTGGTGCCCGTTCGGGGTGGTGTAGGAGACCGTCTCGTTGGTGCGATGCCCGTCAAGGGCCCGGCCGAGGGCGGACTCCGGGGTCATGGTGGTGGCCCCGTCGTACTTCTCCTCGTGCGAGCCGAGGTAGTAGGTCTCGGGCGCGTCACCGTCGATGGAGACGGTCACCAATTTCCCGGGACCGACCAGGTCGACGTCGTCGATCTCGACCAATTCGTAGTTCTCGAGGATCGACTCCAGGTGGCGGATGCGTCCCTCCATGTGACCTTGCTCGTCCTTGGCTGCGTGGTAGTCGCCGTTCTCGGACAGATCACCCAGTTCGCGGGCCCGTTCGATTTTCGCGGCGACCTCGATACGCCCCCGAGTGGTGAGGTCGTCATGTTCCTGTCGCAGGCGTTCGAGAGCCGTCGCCGTCAGGTGATGAACCGGAGGACGGTACGTGGCCATGAATCACAGGGTAACGGTGCATCGATGAAGTTGAGACGGCAGAAAGTGTCCGGTGGGTCGTGGAATCGGGCTCGTCCGGGGCGTCAGAGATGGGACTCCGAAGCCCGTCCCCGTACGCTGTGTCCTCATGTCGGGCACCTCTTCCTCCACCCATCGCGTCGCGGTCATCGGCGGCGACGGCATCGGTCCCGAAGTCACCGTCGAGGCTCTCAAGGTCGTTCGCGCCGCCGGAATCCGTCTGGACACCACCGACTTCGACCTCGGAGGCGCGCGTTATCTACGCGACGGCGAGATTCTCAGTGACGAGGTTCTGAACCAACTGCGTGAATTCGACGCCATCTTGCTGGGGGCGGTCGGCACCCCGGACGTTCCGCCCGGTGTGATCGAGCGCGGTCTGCTGTTGAAGATGCGTTTCGAGTTGGATCTCTACGTGAATCAGCGTCCATTCGTCGGTACCGCGCCGGGTCACACCAAGTCGCACGACTTCATCGTCATCCGCGAGAACACCGAGGGGCCGTACGTGGGTGAGGGTGGCGTGTTGCGTCGCGGGACGAAGAACGAGGTCGCCACCCAAGGCAGCGTCAACACCCGCAAGGGTGTGGAGCGATGCGTGAGATATGCCTTCGACTTGGCCGCGAAGCGCGAGCGTAAGCACGTCACCTTGGTCCACAAGACCAATGTGCTGACGTTCGCGGGCAATCTGTGGGAGCGCACCTTCGAGGAGGTGGCCACCGAATTCCCACAGGTGTCGACGGCATACAATCACGTCGATGCCGCGTGCATCTACTTCGTTCAGGATCCGCATCGCTACGACGTGATCGTCACCGACAACCTGTTCGGCGACATTCTGACCGACCTTGGTGGCGCGGTGTCGGGTGGCATCGGAATGGCGTCGTCGGCGAATCTCAATCCGGCCCGCTCCGGTCCGAGCATGTTCGAACCCGTGCACGGTTCGGCCCCCGACATCGTCGGAACGGGAAAGGCGAATCCCACCGCGGCCATCCTCTCGGCGGCCTTGATGCTCGATTTCCTCGGCGAATCGGTCGCCGCTGATCGCATTCGCGCGGCCTGCGCCGAACCAGTCTCGGGGTCCACCACGCAGATCGCCGACGCCATCGCCGCCCGTCTGGTGTGAAAACGTCGGGCCCGCCCGACGGGTCCACCAACTAATCTGACGCAACGAAGTCGAACGGAGAGCCATGCCCACCTTGATTCCCACCCCAAAAATCTGGATGAACGGTCAGTTGATCGATTGGGACAAGGCCCAGGTGCACGTGCTCACGCACACGCTTCACTACGGCACCGGCGTCTTCGAGGGTATTCGCGCCTACGAGACCTCCCGGGGCACGGCGGTGTTCCGCCTCACCGAGCACATCGAGCGCCTGTACCGGAGTGCCCACATCCTGGGCATGGAGATTCCCTACACGGTGGACGAAATCGTTCAGGCCACGAAGGACACGGTGGCATCCACGGGCCTCGCATCGTGTTACGTGCGTCCGCTGGCGTACTACGGATACGGTGAGATGGGCCTGAACACCCTGCCGTGCAAAGTCGACGTGGCCATCGCCTGTTGGCCCTGGGGCGCCTACTTGGGCGACGACGCTCTCACCAAGGGCGTGCGCATGAAGATCTCGTCGTGGACCCGTCACGATCACAACACCATGCCGCCGGCCGCCAAGACCGTCGGGAACTACGTGAATTCGTCGCTCGCCAAGGTGGAGGCGCTGAAAGCCGGCTACGACGAGGCCATCATGTTGGCGCCCAACGGCTTGGTCGCCGAGTGCACCGGGGAAAACATCTTTTGCTCGCGCAACGGTGTGGTGCTCACCCCACCGCTGTCGGCGGGGGCGTTGGAAGGCATCACGCAGAACTCGGTGATGGAGATCGGTCGCGAACTGGGCATCGACATTCGCGTGGACAACATCGCCCGCAGTGATTTGTACATCGCCGACGAGATCTTCGTGTGCGGCACCGCCGCCGAAGTGAGCGCGGTGAAATCGGTCGATGATCGTTCGGTGCCGGCCCCCGGCCCGGCCACCACCGCGATCGGTCAGATGTACGCGCGTGTGGTGCGGGGCCAAGAAGCCAAGTATTCGCACTGGTGCGAACTGGTCGGGTAACCCGGCGCCACGTCGTCCCCGTTTTCCGGGTGCCAAAGGCCCGCGTCGGGGCACTCGAAGGAGCGAGGATGGGGTCAGCGGGCGTGATCGCGGCGACGAGCCGCCATGCCGGCCAGGCACTCGAAGGCCAGACGGTGCGCCACGTTGACGGTCAACTCGCTCACGTCGTAAGCCGGCGCCACCTCGACGATGTCGACTCCGACGACGTCGTGTTCGACGCACAACGTGCGCACCATGCGCAACAGGTCGCACGACTGGATCCCACCCGGTTCGGGGGTGCCCGTACCCGGAGCAAAGGCCGGATCCAGGCTGTCGACGTCGATCGAGATGTACAGGTGGTCCGCCGCGGCGAGTGCCTCGCGCACCGCGTCATCCATGACCGCCTTGAAGCCACGGTTCCAGATCTCGTCCATGGTGTGCCACCGCATGCCTTGCTGGCCCATCCAGTCGAACAATTCCTTGGGTGGCCAGTAGCCCCGCAGACCCACCTGCACGAAGTTCGGTCCGGGTATGGCACCCGACTCGATCAGCCGGCGCATTGGCGTTCCATGACTCGCCAGGTTGCCCTCGATGATGTCGGCGGTGTCAGCGTGCGCGTCGAAGTGGACCATGCCGACCTTGCCGAAGCCCTTCACCTCGGCCACGGCCGTGGCGGCGGGCCAGGTGATGCTGTGGTCGCCGCCGAGAACGATGGGCACGATCCCGCGCGACGCCACCTCTTTCACGCGGGTTTTGATGTTGGCGTGGCTACGGGCGGTGTCGGCGTGCGGGCAGTAGGCATCACCGAAATCGACGACCTCCAACCAATCGAAGATCTCGATACCGAGATCCATGTGATACGTGCCGGATTCGTACGGCTGTGAACGAATCGCGCGCGGGCCGAAGCGTGCGCCGGGTCGATTCGTGGTGGCGATGTCGAAGGGCGCACCGACGATGGCCACCTGCGGTTTCCACTCGTCGAGCATTTCGGGATCGGGAAGGAACGGACGTTGACCGAAAGTGGACAGACCGCCGAACCCGTAACCGAGCTCCAGTTGCTCGCGCATGCCGCGGGAGAGGTCGCGCCGGGGATCGGTCATGCGCGCACCCTACCGACGCGCACCGGATCGAACGTCGGCGATGGACGGCGGTCGTCTCTCATCGCCCCGAAACGCAAGAGAACCCCGAGGGTGCTGCCGGTTTCCCAGCGCTCCGCTCGGGGCGTCTCCCGTTCGAGAATCCACCAGTAGGCGATCTGAGGTTGTTACCCTTCGTTCGCTCACTTGATTCGCCCGTCGGAGTTGCCCCCGGCGGGCGAATTGCCATTTCCGGCCCCGACGAATGGTTGCCCTGTCGTCGAACCCGGACCTCCCCTTCGGTTGCCCGTCGGATCGGAGTGGACCCTCTCCCGTGATGAGGACTCGTCGAGTCGTGGTGGTGTCTCCGGGTTTCCCCAGTTTCACCTCCGACGAGATCGCCGCACCCTCACCGTGGTGGCACAACTGTGCACGACATGTTTCCGCAGGTCAAGGGGTTTTCTCGTACTCACAGGCTTATCCACCGAGTTCTTCGCTTGTGCACATGGTCGTCGGGTTTATGCACCCCTCTTCCACAGAGATGTCCACAGAAAACGGCGCTCTGAACGACCGGCACGTTGACTCGTGAGTCCTGAGCCGGTTGACTGATGGGTGATGAACGTCGTGACTGCTCCCCGCATCGCCATCGCTGTCGCGTCGATCGTCATTATTCGGTAGCGCACGGGCTCGTTCTCGTGCGCAGTCAGCCGCCTCCGAGGCGGCTTTTCTGTTTCTCGGGAACGACTCACGGCGCGACGATCCACCACACGACGAAAAAGTGACGGAACCAACATGAACAACATGATCGAAGTCTTCGACACCACCCTGCGCGACGGTTTGCAGGTCGAGGGCGTCTCCGCATCGGTGCAGGACAAACTGCGCATCGCGGAGCAGTTGGATTTTCTCGGTGTGCACTTCATCGAGGGAGGGTGGCCGGGGGCCAACCCCAAGGACATCGAGTTTTTTGCGCGGGCCGCCAAAGAATTGACGCTCACCTCGAGCACGCTCGTGGCCTTCGGCTCCACCCGGCGCCCGAAAGGCAAGGTCGACGATGACGCCACGTTGCGTCACCTCATCGATGCGAACACCAGCGCGGTGTGCATCGTGGCCAAGAGTTGGGACTACCACGTCCTCAACGCGCTGCAGACCACCCTCGACGAGGGTGTCGCAATGATCGCCGACTCGGTCGAGTATCTGCACGGACACGGCCGCCGTGTGTTGGTGGACATGGAGCATTTCTTCGATGGCTTCAAACGCAACGAGGAGTTCGCTCTGCGCGCGTTGGAAGCCGCCGTCGTGAAGGGTGCCAGTCACCTCGTGCTGTGCGACACCAACGGCGGCAGCCTGCCCCACGAGGTGCAGGAGATCGTCGCATCGGTGAAGCGTCACGTGGGTGACGATGTGATCATCGGTATTCACTGCCATGACGACACCGGCTGCGCCGTGGCCAACAGCATGGCCGCCGTGCTCAGTGGTGCACGCCACGTGCAGGGAACGCTGAACGGTCTCGGCGAGCGCACGGGTAACACGAACCTCACGACGGTCATCCCGAACCTGCAGTTGAAGTTGGGCTACGAATGTCTTCCCGAGGGACGCCTCGAGCGCATAACGGCGGTCAGCAACCATGTTGCCGAAGTGTTGAACCGTCCGCTCAACCCCCAGGCCCCGTACGTGGGCTCGGGGGCGTTCGCGCACAAGGCCGGACTGCACGTCAGTGCCATCGCTCGTGCGAAGGACGCCTACGAGCACGTCGACCCGGAATCGGTGGGTAATGGCACTCGTTTCGTGGTCAGTGAAATGGCCGGTAAGGCCACCATCGCCATCAAGGCCGAGGAACTCGGTCTGACCATGGATGGTCCGGCAGTGAACCAGGTGATCGACGACCTGAAGCGACTCGAGCACGAGGGCTATCACTTCGAAGCCGCCGACGCGTCACTCGAATTGTTGATGCGCCGTGCCGCCGGCTGGGAGCAGCCCTACTTCCGCGTCGAGAGCATGCGCGTGATCACCGACGAGTCCGCCACCGGTGCGTTCACCACCGAAGCGACAGTGAAGGTTTGGGTCGGTCCGGCAGGGTCAGTCGCGCGCCACGTGCACACAGCCGAGGGCAACGGTCCCGTGAACGCCATCGACACCGCTTTGCGGGCCGCCGTATCACAGGCCCATCCGGGTGTCGATCGCATCCACCTGACCGACTACAAGGTCCGCATCCTCGATGGCGGCTCGGCCACCGGGGCAGTCACCCGCGTTCTGATCGACGCGACCGATGGCGAGCGGTCGTGGACCACCATCGGCGTCAGCCCCAACATCATCGAGGCGTCGTGGCGAGCCCTCGAGGAGTCGTTGGTGTACGGACTCCTGCACGCCGGGGCCTGAGCGAATACGGTAGGGACGATGTCGGCTCCCAAATTCGCTCCCACCCCGGTCCTCGACGAGGTTCGCACGTACTCGTCACCTGAGGTTGTTCCGGCGTCGTGGGTGAACGATCGACCGACCGACATCGAGGGTTGCCAACCGGCTGGGGAGCGTTTGGGTTACCAGGGGCCGGATCAGGGATACGGCTTGATGTTGGCCAACCGCATGCGTCATCGTTTGCAACTCGTCGGTGGACCATCGGCCGATGACGCCGTACGGGGTTGTTTGAACATCGCTCTGCGACGCGCCTCGATGTTCGGGCGTGCGCCAGTGGTTCACGATCTCATCATCGCTTTCACCATGTGGGGTTTCTTCGACGCAAACCCACCGCACGAATTGGTCGCGCGTCGGACCGAATTGTTCGATGGAGTCGGCAATGTTCATCACTACAAGGAAGGTCGCGCGATCGCCGATCTGGTACCCGAAGCCACGTTGCGCATGACACCAGCCGCGGTGGCCGCCGCCAGCCCGGTGGCTTGGCGAACATTGACCGGAGCCTGAGATCTCATCGTCGCGTCGTGAGTCGTAACCTAGGGGCGTGACCAACTACCGCGCCCCCCTCGCCGACATCGACTTCGTCCTCAACCGCGTCTGCGGCCTCGATCGGATCCTGCAACTGCCGGGCTTTCTCGACGTGGACTCGTCGGTCGTTCGTGACCTGTTGGAGGAGGCAGCGCGTTTCATGGAGGACAAGATCGCCCCGTTGAACAAGATCGGCGATCAGTTCGGCGTGCGGTTGAACGCCGATCACTCGGTCACCACGGCCCCCGGGTTCGCCGACGCGTATCAGCACTACGTGGCGGCCGGTTGGGGAGCCGTTCCTTTCGAGACCGGTTTCGGTGGCGGAGGTTTTCCCTGGGTGGTGGGCATCGCCTTGCAAGAGATTCTCACCGCTTCGAACATGGCTTTTTCCATGTGCCCGTTGCTCACCCAGGGTGCTATCGACGCGATTCTTCACCACGGTGATGATGCACAGAAGATGACCTACCTGCCCAAGATGATCACTGGTGAGTGGTCGGGCACCATGAATCTCACCGAACCGGATGCCGGTAGCGACGTGGGTGCGGTGCGCACCAAGGCCGAGAGGAACGCCGATGGCTCGTACCGGATCTCGGGCACCAAGATTTACATCTCGTTCGGCGAGCACGACATGGCCGACAACATCGTGCACTTGGTGCTGGCCCGCACACCCGATGCTCCTGCGGGTACCAAGGGCATCTCGTGCTTCATCGTCCCCAAGTTCCTCGTGAACAGTGACGGGACGATCGGATGCAAGAACGACATCACGTGCATGTCGGTCGAACACAAGTTGGGTATCCACGCCAGCCCGACGTGCGTTCTGTCCTTCGGAGACAACGGTGGTGCCACCGGTTACCTCATCGGCGAGGAGAACCGTGGAATGCAGTACATGTTCACCATGATGAATCAGGCCCGTCTGTCGGTCGGTTTGCAAGGTCTCGCGCTGGGTGACCGTGCGTACCAGCAGGCTCTGCAATACGCCCGGGACCGCCGTCAGGGGCGCGCCCCCGGCGCACCAGCGGGCGAATCGTCACCGATCATCGATCATCCCGACGTGAAGCGGATGTTGATGACGATCAAGACCACCAACGAGGCACTGCGTCGCTTGACGTACTGGAATGCCGCCTGCCTCGATGTGGCCAAGCATCACCCCGACGCCAGCGAGCGAGAGTTCGCCGCCGACCTGGCCGCTTTGTTGACGCCCATGTCGAAGGGCTGGGGGACCGACATGGCGGTCGAGCTCACCGGCATCGCCGTGCAGATTCACGGCGGCATGGGTTTCGTCGAGGAGACCGGTGTCGCTCAGCATTACCGAGATGCCCGCATCACCACCATCTACGAGGGAACGAACGGCATTCAGGCCATCGACCTCGTGGGTCGAAAGTTGGGAATGCAGGGTGGTGCGGTGGTGAAGCGTCATCTCGACTCGATCGACTCCTTGGTCACCAAGTTGGCGGCTTACCCACAGTTGTCGGCGGTGCGATCGGCTCTGGCCACCACGTTGGCTGCGTGTCGTGAGGCCACCGACTGGTTGGCCCGACACGGCGGTAATCACCTGGATTTGTTGTCGGGTGCGACCCCTTACCTGCGGCTCATCAGCGTGTTGACGGGGGGTTTCCTTCTGGCCGAGTCGGCCGTGATCGCCCGCGACAACGGACTCGACGAGGCGGTGGTGGCCGAGCGTCTGGCGTCGGCGCGCTTCTTCTGCGAGCAGTTGATGCCGGTCGCCGATGGCTTGGTTCCATCGATCACGGGCGATTCCGAATTGTTGATGTCGTCGATTTGATCGTCGACCACTGTTCGCGTCCTGACGCCAACGACCGACCGCAGCAAACGTCGAACGTCCGGTTCGGCGACGGTCAGACGTCGAGCGCGTGGGCCCGCAGGGCGTCCAGATCGCAGAACTCGAGGGCCATCACGTGGGTGGCGGCCAGCACCACCCGCGGTGCCACACCGGCCTCGAAAGCCTCTTGCCAACGCGACGCGCAGAGACACCACTGGTCGCCGGCCTTCAGACCCGGAAATCCGTACTGGGGCATCGGCGTGCTGAGATCGTTGCCCGCCCGTTTGCTGAACGACAAGAAGTCGTCGGTCATCACGGCGCACACCACGTGGACGCCGGGGTCGTCACCGCGCGATTCACAGCATCCGGTTCGGTAGTAGCCGGTCATCGGATCGAAGGAGCAAGGAACGAGTTCGGTACCGAGAACGTTGCGCTGCACGATCGCTCTCCGCTCAGGACACGGCCACGTCGAACAACGAGCCGATGAGATAGGTGACGCCACAGGCGACGATCAGGATGACCACCTGGCGAAGGCTGCTCCACCACACCTTCTTCTCGGCTGAACGTCCGATGATCGCTCCCACTAAGGCGGCGGCGGCGACGCCGATGGCGATCGATGCGATCTTGGCCCCGTTCCCCGATCCGAGGTACCAAGGAATCACGGGCAGTAGCGCACCGGCGATGAAACAGAGCAACGACAGAACCGCGGCCTTCCACGCCGAGGGCAACACGTCGGGGTCGACCCCCAGTTCCTCACGGGCGTGCACCGCCAAAGCAGCGTCCGGGCGCCGCATCACGTCGGCGGCAGCCGCAGCGGCCCGCTCCGGTTCGATGCCGTGACTTTCGTACATCTTGGCGAGTTCCATCGTTTCGGCCGCAGTGTTCATGTGAAGTTCGCGGCGCTCGATGTCGATCTCGCGGGTGATGAGTTCGTTCTGTGCCGACACCGACACCCACTCGCCAGCGGCCATGCTGGCGGCACCGGCAATGGCGCCGGCGATGCCGGCCAGACGCACGACGTTGGAGTCCACGCCACTCCCGGCGAAGCCGATAACCAACGACACGTTCGAGACCAAGCCGTCACTGATGCCAAAGACAGCGGCGCGGACCAATCCGCCGGACACCGACCGGTGACCGGGGTGTTGTTCGCGGGGAACGCTGAATGCATGCCGGGCCATGAGAGTGACGCTAGTGCCGCGGATAGCGAGCGTTAGCGTACGAGGAACATGACTGATGTCGCCTCCCCTCGTTTCCGCTTCGCGCCATCGCCCACCGGCTTTTTCCACGTGGGCGGGGCCCGAACCGCCCTGTACAACTGGGCATTGGCCAAGCGAACCGGAGGCACCTTCGTCCTGCGAATCGAGGACACCGACGAGGCCCGTAACAAGCCCGAGTGGACCCAGGGCATCATCGACGCCCTGGCCTGGATCGGGGTGAGGAGCGACGACCCGACGTTCGAGGGTCCGTACTTCCAGAGCAGTTACGCCGATGAGCACACCGCGGCGGCCCATCGCTTGTTCGCCGAGGGTCGCGCCTATTACTGCGATCTGACGACGGAGCAGATCCAAGAGCGTTCCAAGCAGAACAGTAAGCCGGGTTACGACGGGTACTCGCGCGATCGCGGTCTCGAACCCGGTCCTGGTCGCGTGTTGCGCTTTCGGGTACCCGAGGGCACGACGGTCGTCGACGATCTGGTGCGTGGACGGGTGGAATTCGCCCACGAGACCATCGAGGATTTCGTGTTGTTGCGTGGTAACGGTTCGCCGATGTTCTTGCTGGCCAACGTGGTCGACGACGTGTCGATGCGTGTGAGTCATGTGGTGCGGGCCGAGGAACACCTGCCCAACACGCCGAAGCAGCAGATGTTGTGGCAGGCGCTGGGTCACGGTGCGCCGGTGTGGGCTCACGTGCCCGTTCTGGTGAACGAGCAGCGCAAAAAGCTCTCGAAGAGGCGCGACAAGGTGGCACTCGAACAATTCCGCGACGAGGGTTATCTGTCCGAGGCCATGGTGAACTACCTCATGACGCTCGGTTGGGCACCTCACGGCGACGAAGAGATCGTGCCGTGGTCGCGCATCGAAGCCGAGTTCAGCCTGGAGGACGTGAATCATTCACCGGCGTTCTTCGATCCGAAGAAACTGGCGGCCTTCAACGGTGAATACATCCGGGCCATGTCACTCGAGCAATTCGTCGAGGCTTGCGCGCCTTTTCTGACGAGAGATGTTCCGTGGCCCGCCGAACGATTCGACACCACCGTGTTCCGAGCGATCGCCCCATTGGCCCAGACCCGTATGGTCACCCTGAACGAGATCGTCGCGTTGGTCGATTTTTTCTTCCTCGACGTTCCGATCATCGACGAGTCAGCGTGGTCGAAGACGTTCGGCGGAGCCGAGTCGGTCGAGATGCTGGACGACGCAATTGCCGCGTTCGTATCGATTTCTGATTGGACGGCGGAGATCTTGAAGACGTCGTTGGAGTCCGCCGGTGCGGCGCGCGGTTTGCGTTTGGGCAAGGCGCAGGCACCGGTGCGAGTGGCCGTGACGGGTCGTACCGTGGGCCCTCCGCTGTTCGAGTCTCTCGTGCTGTTGGGTCGCGACAAGACCATGGCCCGTTTGCGGGCGGCGTCGGAGCGAGCCCGCTGAACCACGACGACTTGCCCGAGGAGGTCGGTTCGACGGCCGACGCGACGCCGCCGAGCCTTTCGCGTCTATCCCTTTTACGTCGGCGCTATTTGCATTCGCCCCGCTGGTGGAGAGCCGGGGGGTGGCGGCGCTTTCTCGGCGTGATCACCTGCGTGGTCGCAGTGGCGTTCATGTACCTCGTGATCACGTTGGCTCAGGTCTGGTGGGTCGGGCGAGATCATGGTGGTGGGCGAGCCGATGCCATCGTGGTGATGGGTGCGGCGCAATACGACGGTCGACCATCTCGGCAACTCGAGGCACGCCTGGATCAGGCACTTCGGCTTTGGGAACGAGGAGCGGCCCCGGTGGTTATCGTCACCGGCGGCAACCAGCCCGGTGATCGGTTCACCGAGGCGTTCACCTCATCGCAGTATCTACAGGAGCGGGGGGTGCCTGCGAGCGCGATCCTGTCCGAAGACACCGGCACGTCGTCGTGGGAGTCGTTGCAGAACGTGGCCGAACTGGCGAATCGACACGGCATCGGTTCGGTGATCCTGGTGAGCGACCCGTTCCACAGTTTGCGTATCAAGCTGATGGTCGAGGAGTTGGGTTTGCGAGCCGACACCTCGTCCACTCGATCGAGTCCGGTTCGGGGATTCGCCGCCTTCAAGAAACACGTGCAGGAAGCAGGCGGTGTGGCGCTGGGCCGAGTGTTGGGGTTCGAGCGAACGGAATCCTTGTTGGGCTAGGTGGCGGTCGAACCCTTCACCACTACAATTTCGCTATCCAGTGCGGTGCTCTGTGGGGAGTGGTGTAACTGGCAACACAGCAGATTCTGGTTCTGTTATTCAGGGTTCGATTCCTTGCTCCCCAGCCAAAGTTTCGTCGCACCGACACCCGCGTTGGGCTAAGGTCGGCCATCGTTCGGAAGCGAGCGAAAAAGGGGGATTCATGGACCGTCGTCATTTCTTGCGGGCCGGTATTTTGGCCACCGGGGCCAGTGCCGCCATTCCGAGCGCCGTGTTCGCGTCGCCGTCGCGTCGGCGCGACGTGGCAGTGCCCGGCGAGAGCCCGTATGGGCCGTTGTCGGATACGCCCGACGAGAACGGTCTGTTGTTGCCGGCCGGGTTCACCTCGCGCATCGTGGCCATCGGCGGCGATCCCGTAGGCGACACCGGATACAACTGGCACCCGTTCCCCGATGGCGCCGCCACCTTCGACGACGGCGAGGGCGGCTACTACTACGTGTGCAACAGCGAGGTCTTCGAGTTCATGGCACCGGCCTCTGGGGGCGTGTCGGCCATTCACTTCGGGCCCGACGGTGAGATCCTCGACGCTTATCGCATCCTCGAGGGCAGCAACTCCAACTGCGCCGGCGGCCCGACCCCGTGGGGCACCTGGCTGAGCGGCGAGGAGAACTTCGTCGGGACGGGCCGGATCTGGGAGTGCGATCCCTCCGGGGCCAAGGAAGCGGTGGCGCACACCGCCATGGGTTTGTGGGCCCACGAGGCTGCCGCGGTCGACCCCGTGAACCAGACGGTCTACATGACCGAGGACAACGGCGCGGGACGCTTCTACCGCTATACGCCGACCGCGTATCCCGATCTGTCGTCGGGAGTGTTGGAAGCGTGCATCGTCGACTCCGAAGGAGGTGTCACGTGGGGTGCAGTGGCTGATCCGTCGGGCGCTTCGATGCCGACGCGCGACCAGGTTGCTGCGGCGACCATCTTCCCTGGCAACGAGGGCTGCTGGTATCACGAGGGCAAGGTGTTCTTCACGACCAAGAGTGATCACGCGGTGCACGAGATCGACATCGCAACGCAGAGGTACTCGCTCGTGTGGAAGGGTGACCCCGATGGTTTGGGCACCGAAGGCGCGGTGTTGTCGCACGTCGACAACATCACCGTGGACTCGGGCTCGGGCGATCTGATCGTTGCCGAGGATGGTGGCAACATGGAGTTGTGCATCATCACTCCCGAGGGGGCAGTCGCACCGTTCGTTCGTGTGGTGGCGGCCGGACACGAGGCGTCGGAGATGACCGGCCCGGTCTTCAGCCCTAATCGCGACCGTCTGTACTTCTCCTCGCAACGCGGACCGAGCACGCGTGATCTCGCCGAGGTGATCCCCGGCTTCGCCGCGGTCGAAGCCATCGGCGCCTCCGGCAAACAGGCCGGCATCACCTTCGAGATCAGCGGCCCGTTCCGCGGAGCGATCGTGCCCGAGGTGGTGACGACGGAGGCACCGGTTGTAGTGGCGGCACCCACCACCACATTGGCCAACGTGGCGCCCACCGACGCATCGGATGACGAGTCGGACGGTGGTGGCGGTGGAGCGGGCTTGGCGATTGGTGCCGGCGTGGTTGTCGCCGCGGCGATCGGTGGGGCCGTTGCCTTCCGCAAACGACGTATGCAGGGTTCGCACGACTCCGCCAACGGCTGAAGGCCGGTTGGTCGCTCTCGACTACACAGGTAGCGTCAAGGGCGCTACAGGCTCCCATCGTCTAGTGGCCTAGGACACCACCCTCTCAAGGTGGCGGCACGGGTTCGAATCCCGTTGGGAGTGCCACTGCGAACGGTCCCCAATCGGGCGAAATTCAGGAACGCGAAGTGAGCCTGCGGGATCGAACCGCCAGCTCGATACAAGCGACGGCGCCGATGACCGCGCCGATCGATCCGACGATGAGGCCGATTTGCGGTTGGACCGAAATGTCGAACATGTCGTCGGCTGACTCGTCGGAAATCGAACTGACGTTGACGAAGTCGTAGACGTACACCGCGGCGGCGATCAGCGATGACACCGCACCCCATGCCAACGTCGCGAATGGCGACCGTCCGCTCGAATCGCGACGCTCGGCGACGAAGACCAGTATCAGCGCCAGTCCGGCGGTGAGAGCCGTGATGATTCCGTCTCCGTCCGTGCCGCTCACGGTGAAGAACAGGACCCTGGCCCACGGCATGAACGATCCGACCACGGCAACCCCGAGGGCGATCTTGGCGACCAATTCCGTCTTGGGAATCATGCGAGGCGTGACGCGATACGTCGTCGACTCAGAAGGCGGAGTCAGGGGAGGCGGCGTGAGGGGAGGCGGCGGGGGTCCAGACTCCGGATCCGACGGGTGCTGGGGAGTCGTTGAGTTGTCGCTCATCCCGACCAATGTAGGCGAGAGTTCAGCCCAGTCGATCCGCCCGTTGCGGGCTGAGGTCCGCGGGATGCAAACCCCTAGTGTGGGGTCATGTCACGGGGGATGATCGCGGTTCCTGCTGGTAAGCGCGTGTACGGCATGCAGCTTCCCATTCAGGCACAAAGCTCTTATTTCGTCGCCGACTGGGAAAAGACGGCCGGCCCCAAGGAATTGGCCCGTCTCGCCACGGCGTGTGACGAGAGTGGTTACGCCTACGTCGGGGTGTGCGATCACGTGAGCCTGCCCGAGTCCGTCGTCGGTGGCATGGGCACGCACTGGGCCGATCCCATCTCCACCCTCGGTTGGATCGCCGGCTTCACGTCGAATGTCGGTCTGCTCACGCACGTGTACGTGTTGCCGTACCGCCACCCGCGCGTGGCCGCCAAGCAGTTCGCCACCCTCGACCACCTCAGTGAGGGTCGTGCTCTCGTCGGTATCGGTGCCGGCCACGTGCAGGCCGAATTCGAGTTGTTGGGTGTCGACTTCCACGCGCGGGGCAAAGCACTCGACAGCGGCATCCCGCAGTTGGCCGCGGCACTCGAGAACGAGTTCGTCGAGGGCTTCGGGGCACGACCGTTGCCGGCGCAGTCGCCGCGTCCGCCCATCTGGGTGGCTGGTTCGAGCCCGGCGGCCATCAAGCGGGCTGCGCGCTTGGCTGATGGTTGGCTCCCGCAGGGTCCGTCCAACGCCGAGATGGTGGGCATCCTGCGTGACGAGATGGTGCGCGTCGGTCGCAACGTGACGAACATGATGATCGGACACATCACGCCGTTTCTCTACGTGGGGACACCGTCGTTCGACGTGGGCGAGGCCACGCTCAGCGGCAGCGCCCAGTCCATCGCCGAACGCCTTCTCGCCGGCACCGCCGACGGCGTGAACCAACTGCAGGTGCGCTTCAAGGCGCGCAGCTGCGACGAACTGTGTGATCAGATTCGTACCTTCGCCGCCGACGTGGCCCCGCTCGTCACCACCATCTGAAAATCGAATCTCGACCATCCCGGAGACCGAACATGCTCACCAATCTCGACGACTATCCGATCCACCAAACCAGTGAGCCCATACGCCACGCGGCCACCAGTGACCGCAACTTCTACGACCGCTACTACTTCAACGGCTTCAACCACGACGGAACCGTGATGTTCGTCTGCGGTTTGGGTGTGTATCCGAACCTCGGAGTCATCGACGCGTATCTGCTGGTCTTCCACGAGGGACAGCACCGCGTGGTGCGCGCCTCCGGTGCACTCGACGCCGCCGATCGCATGAACCCCGGTGTGGGCCCCATCAGCGTCGAGGTCATCGAACCGTTGAAGAAACTGCGCGTTCGCTGCGTCGACAACGAATGGGGTATCACCATCGACGCCACTTGGACCGGTGCCATGCCGGCGTTCGAGGAACCGCGCCACTACATCCGCGAGAACGGCCGGGTCATCTTCGACACCTGTCGTTTGGCGCAGACCGGTGGTTGGGACGGAACCCTCGCCGCGGGCGGGAAGTCGTTCACATTGGATTCCAAGTCTTGGTGGGGCACGCGCGACCGTTCGTGGGGCGTCCGTCCCGTGGGCGAGAGCGAGCCGGCCGGCATTCGCGCCAGCAATCCGTTCAGTTGGTTCTGGATCTACACACCCATCCGATTCGAGGACCACTCGATGATGATCATCATGCAGGAGAATCCCGACGGCAGTCGCGTGATGGAAGAGGCCGTGCGCATCTGGCCCGACGGTCGCATCGATCACCTCGGCCGCCCCGAGCACGACCTGCAGTACCGCAAGGGTTCGCGTTTCTCGACCGGTGGCGAGATTCGCGTGGTGGCCGACGACGGCCACGTGACCACCTTCGACATCGAGCCGTTGTTGCCCGTTCATATCGGAGTCGGCACCGGCTACGGATACGACGCCGATTGGCGTCACGGCATGTGGCAGGGCCCTTTGGTGGTGCAGAACTTCGAGTTGGACACCACCAGCCCCGAGGGGGCGATGCGCCTGTTCGGCATCGTCGACAACTCGGCCCGCTTTTCGTACACCGACCGCGACGGCAAGCGCCACCGTGGTTTTGGCCTCTACGAGAACATGGCCATCGGCCCGCACCACAAGTACGGCTTCAAAGACATGCTCGACGGATACGAGGGGAACTGAACTATGACCAAGCGCCACATCCAGTTGGGCGACGTTCTGGAGGTGATCGCCGACGCGATCCCGAACGAGCCCGCGCTCATCACCAACGAGGTGAACTTCACCTTCGCGCAACTCGACGAGCGGGTCACCCGGCTCGCCAATCACCTCCGCTCCATCGGTGTCCGTCGTGGTGAGCACGTGGGCGTGCACGCTCAGAACTGTC
>Ga0194110_10001569_pt1 | contig 29289 bp, 28 predicted proteins | sample TA2Kig1200mmetaG_FD_146192 | JGI IMG/M metagenome (GOLD analysis project Ga0194110, IMG submission 146192) | Freshwater microbial communities from Lake Tanganyika, Tanzania - TA2015032 Kigoma Deep Cast 1200m | ecosystem: Environmental > Aquatic > Freshwater > Lake | place: Tanzania: Lake...
TGTTTTAACGATATTTCGCTTTGCAGCCTACCTGAACTAGGTGCAGGCACCTATAGTTCTGTTTGGCCTTGCTCCATGTGGGACAGATTTTTCATTCCGTCTCTGGAAATCTCAGGTTTTGCCATCATGGTACACTCCAGATAGGATTTGTTTCTATTCTGTTGCCTGTCATCTCTGACAGTCTGTCACCAGACCACACTGCCTGCAAGGGGGGAGAAGTTTCCTCTGACGAATCAGCGTATCGTTCACCGGCTCGCACTAGACAAAGTAGGTTGCCGGTAAATTTGTGTATTACTAATTTAGCGTATGTTATAATCCTGCAAAATGGATTGAATGTCGTCTTCTGATTCTGCTTTAGAGTAATCAAAAAGCAGGTTTTGGTTTAGCTCATAAAATGTATGTCCCCACTTGAATTTATCAAGAAGTTTGTGTGCAAGCTCTGAATATCCTAAAATAAACAAGGCTGCTGCTATTGCCTCAACTGTTGTAAGTTTGTTTAGCTTTGAATAGTTTACAGGATTTCCTGCAAATAGTGGTGGAAGCTTGCGTTTTTGCCCAACAAAATTTTTTGTAAATTCCTGTTCTGCCTTTTCCCATGAACAGTCAATACCTGTGACAGAATCAAAAAGATTCTTGTCAGAAAAAAGTAGCGTTTGCTTTGCAAACGGATCTAATACAAGAGTGTTTTGCGTTGTTTTTTTAATTGGTCTTGCCATTCCAAACTTTACAAGCTTTGCAGCCGTGCATTTTTTTGGATCGTCTTGATTAAACATCAAAACTTGAATTTGCATTAAAATAAAATTAATTTTTGTTTATTTTATCTTATGCTGCTGGAAGATATGCTACCTTATAGTAGAATCTTGAAGGCTCGTCGCTTTTCAAAATCTCAACATTCCAGGTAGCGTCAGGCATTGTTGCACCTGCCAAATCAGGCATTATTGTGAATTTTTCTAGTCTTGCATCAGGTCCGCTGTATCTTATCTTATAGCTAACGCCGTCAACTTCAACTATCTTGTAAATTGTTCCTGGCGCTCGCGTTGATTCAGAAACAAGGCAGCCAGTATCTGGCCCAATCACGCATGTTCCTGATGCACTAGTAACCTGTATGTTGACGTTTACTTCGTCTCCGCGCTTTGTTGTAAGAAGTGAGCCGTCAATGGAACGAGGCTGTACTGTTTGATCATTGATTGTTTTTTCGCTTACTGTGATTGGAATTGATGATTCTGTAATTCTGTTTTCCTTTTCAAAGAATTTCTGAGCTGATGTTTCTGTTTGTTTTTCTATTTCTACTGGTTCAGTCTCTATAGGAATTTCAGGTGCTGCTGGTTTTTCTACTACTGTAAAGAGTTTTGAGACAGTACCAAAGTCAGTATCGGCTGTCATCATGTAGACACCCAAACTTGTTGGCGAGTTTGGAATCTTGAATTCATATGTGAAAGCGCCCCTCTGGTCTGGCCTTACAGTAACTACTGGCACTCCTTTGCCACAATAGAATGCGCCACATGTGGAAGCTGATGGATCTTCTTTTATTACGGTAAGCTCAAAGTGTTCAAGGAAAATCAATTTGTTTAGTTTTCCAGTGGCTTTTACAATATCTCCTGGATAGTATTCGTCCTTATCAAGTTCCATTTGTAATGCAAGTGGTTCGTCTCCTCCTACTACAAAGTCGTTACTTACTTGAAATGATGTTTCATCGTATAGGTCAAAGTAAGAACCAGTCACCTTGTAGATACCATCTTTAAAAACAGTGACTGGCATATCAAATGTCTGCTTAAAGTCGCCTGACACATCAGGGTTTACAGATGATTCGTAGATAACTTTCGATAGTGGTGACTTTACAAGTATCTGGACTCTTTCAGGGATCAATCCAGATGTTGCCTGTGGTCTTTTTGTGGTCTTTCCAGTTACTACTAGTTTTTCTCCTGCATCGTATACAGCTTTGTTTGTTTTAATTACAAATGGCACATCTAAGACAAAGTCTTCATCAGGATTAGGTGATACTCTAAAGAAGAGGTTTGTTTCTTCTCGTTCTGATGATACTGTTATTTTGTATGTACCAAAGACGCTTGCTGACATTGATCTGTCAGTACCTAGTTGTATAGCCAAGTTTTCAGAAGATGGTATAGACCAACTCCAAGAAAAGGCTCGATTACTAATTACAATGCCGTGTCTTTCTGTATCACCACTTGGCTTTGTAACTATGATTGAAAGTGTTTTTTGTGGAAAACTTTCTGCGACTTTACCAGTTAGTTGTATTTTTTCTCCAAGACCATACACTTTTTTGTCAAGTGATGCGATAATGTCGTTGACTCCAATAAATTCGGATTCGCTTATGGTAAATGACGTATCAGCAGTGTATTTGCCTTGATCAAAGCTTGCCTTTGCCGTATAAGTTCCAGGATTAAAAAGTTCATTCGAAATTTTGAGGTCGGATCTAAAGTCGCCAACAACGTTTGGTACACTGGTTAATGTAAACTTGGTCGGCGTATCACATAGTCCTTTTTTTCCTCCACTTCCACCTGCCTGAGCACAGCCAAGAAATGTGACATCTTTACCATTAGAATCTTTAAATTCAATATTTACCGTTGGGGTCTCAAAACTACTTCTTGTTTGTAAATTGAATACATTTCCAAATATGACAAGTTTTTCACCAATATCATAAGATAACTTATCAGTTGAAAGTGTGAGTGGTTCTATACTTACTGGACTTTCTTCCGCTTTTTCAGTAACCTTAATGAAAACTTGCTCAGCGCCAATGTCTTTTGAAACTGTTATTTTGTAAGATCCTAATCGTTCAGGACCGTTTGGAATTGTAAATTCGTAACTAAAGGTACTGTCTCCTGCAAGTCTTACCACATCTAATTTCTTAAATTGATTCTGTATGTTGCCTGTTAATGCACCTTGACGGATTTCTTTTGCTGAAACTGGTGAGCCTAACTGCAATATTTCAATATCAAAAGACGGAATCCATGCAGTGTTTAGCCTTCCAGTAACAGCTACTGTTTCTCCAGGTCGATATGAGATCTTGTCTGTCTTTAATGTGATTAATTTTGCTTCTTTGAGGTCGGCTACCAGATCAAAGGCAGATTCTGCATAATATGTTGAATATTCTGCTGTTATTCCATATGCACCATAAACAGGTTTTACTGTACTCATAAAAACAGAGCCGGTAAATTCACCCTTTGCATTTGGATAAAGAACTCCGCTTGCAACGGTTTGCTTTTCTGGATTGATTACTTTGTATTTTAGACCTTCAAGAGGTATTACATCAGTAGTTGTTGCCTTGATTGTTACAAATTGTCCTGGAAGATACGCTTCTTTTTCTGATGATATTGAAAGTGAACCTGGTTCTTTTTCTTCAACTTTCATAACTTGAGTGCCAAGTGAAAATTTAGTCGACGCATTTCCATCTGCATATTGCACTGTAGCTATGTACTCGCCACCATTAAATCCCAACACTTTGCTCAAATTTATTGTTGTTTTGAAAGAAAGATTTTGATCAGGGAAAAGTGTTATAGTTTTTGAAAAAAAGTTAGGGCCCTCAATATTTACCTTAATTTGTGCTGCTTGAAAGTATGGTTTTTCAACAAACATTCGTTCAGAAACTTTTCCCGTAATGGTTGCAATGTCACCAAAAATGTAATTTTCTTTATCAATTGTTATAGAAACTGTAACAGAAGTTTTTGCTTCCTCTATTGGTATCTTACCATTTGATTTTCCTCTATTGCCAAATTCAAATACCCAGTCAGTGTCAGAGTCGGTATCATAACCGTCATAGATTCTCTGCCAGCTTGTAAAATCATTTTTCAGATCCGTAATCTTGGGGGTTTTATCAATAACGTTACCTGCTTTGTCTCTTAGCTCAACTACTTCTGCCACATCCGGAAACCATAATGCTTGGTAGCTAAGAAGCAAATAGCTGTCAGGTCCGATTGATGTTCCATCTGAGATCTTTAGTGTTTTTTTAAGGAGTGTAGTGGAGGCTATAGACCAACCCCCAATATCTATTGGTGAATCGGTTGGATTATAGAGCTCAACCCATTCAGCGATCGACTTTGAGTCATCACCTGGAGGATTGATATCAATTTCGTTAATTACAACATGATCAGATATGGCAGTCTGTCCAAGTGCTGGAACAACAGAACCACCTAGCAGAAAGAATGCAAACAGTCCAAAAAGTATCTTTGACTTTATCAAATCTAGGCCTCTTATAGTGTGGTCGCTAAAATGACCATTTTAGATTGGAATTGAGCAAAAGTTGAGCTATTAGTAAAAGTACCATGTCTATGTTGCCTCATGCCTGCAATTTAGGCAATTATTAGTAATAAGACCTACGTAGAATTGCTACTTTTATCGCAAATTGGGCATTTTTTATTTATGATTTTTTCACCACAGTTTGTGCAAAGTCCTTCCCCAAATTTTTCTAGCATGATTTTTTTTCTTCTTCCCACAAACACCTTTACTACAAAATAAACCAAAATTGCAATTATTACTGCATAAATTGGTGCCATGAATGGCATCAAACCAATCATGACAAACAATACTGCAAAAATCAAAATTATGTCACGTTTTTCAAATTTCAAATTGCAACATCTGGTGTAAGATTTGATAAAAAGTTATGCCAGTGCTCAGATCGTGAGACAGAATTATTACTTCATCTTTTATCATTACTCTAACTCTTCTTCATCGCCTGGCAAGTATTGTTTGCATTTTGGATGATAAGAATTCTACTTTTTAAAAATGGTGGGATTGGCAGGATTTGAACCTACGACCTCTAGCGCCCAAGGCTAGAATCATACCAAGCTAGACCACAATCCCGTTGTGAGCTCAGATTTTGCACCCCAATTTAAGCTTCACAGATGATATGATTTTAAATAATATTCAAAAACAAATTAACCGTTGAAAATTGATGACTATGTTACAGCTGGAAAGATAGCTGCAGAGGTTCGTGAAAATGCAAGAAAAAAAAATTGGGTTGGCACATCACTTTTTGAAATTTGCAACGATGTTGAAAATGAAATTGTAAAGCGCGGAGGCAAGTGTGCGTTTCCTGTTAATGCAAGCTTGAACGAAATTGCCGCACACTATACTGCAGAGCCAAACGACCAAAAGACAATCTCAGATACAGACTTAGTAAAAATAGATCTTGGCGTCCAAATAAATGGCTACATAGCAGATACAGCAGTTACGGTTTGCTATGACCCAAAATATGATACTCTAGTACAGGCTGCAGAAGATGCACTCAAAAGCGCAATGTCAATTGTTAAGACAGGCGTAAAAGCAAGTGATGTCGGCAGGACGATAGAAAAAACAGTAAAGCAGTTTGGCTGCAAGCCAATCATAAATCTGAGTGGTCATTCACTTGACCAATATACAATTCATGCAGGCAAGTCAATCCCAAATGTATGGTCTATTGGCTCTTTTTCTTTATCTAATAGTGAAGCTTATGCCTGTGAGCCCTTTGTTACTACAGACAAGGGACTAGGTTTTGTAAGAAATGACAAGACAAAAAACATCTTTGCTCTAGTTTCTAGAAAAAAAACAAAAGACGACGAGGCCGACAAGCTGGCGGAATACATTTGGGCAAATTTCAATATGCTTCCCTTTGCACTGCGATGGATTGTAAAGGATTGGAATAAGCAAAAGGCAAGAGAATTACTCGATGTGTTAATCAAAAGAAAAGTGGTGCACGCGTATCCCGTTCTTGTTGAGGCAAGCGGACAGAGAGTAGCACAGGCAGAACATACTTTTATTCCAACAGAAAATGGGGCAACTATTATTACGCTTTTATAGTTTCTGAAAAAATTTTTTCAATTATAATTTTTCCTTTACAGGATTGACACTCGTTTGTTTCCTTGAAAAGAAAATCGCCCGTTTTGAATTTTCGCTTTATCATGTTACCACAAGATACACACTTTTCAATTGTGTAGGTTTCTTTTTCTTCTTTTTTTGAGAATATCATTGTGAAACCCCCAGTGTGTTTCCTACTCCTACAACAAGTATTGACTGCCCAGGCTTTGTGTGTTCAGTGATCATCTCGTAAAGTTGAGAACTTGCCACATCTGCCTTGTCTGCAATTTCTTTTGTCATAGTAGTGATTGCTTCCTTTATTGATTGTTTTATTACAATTGCAAAAATTGGAATGTTGTTTTTTGATGCAATTTCTTCAATTTGAAATCTGTCTGTTCCAATTCCACCAATTGCTGCACCAAAGCCTTGAGCTACTGTGGCAGAATCTTCGCCTTCCAGCTTTACCGCAGCATCAATCATGATTATTGCATCTGGTTTGTTCTGTGATACAATTAGTTCAACAGCATCTCCTGGTCTTCCAACGGTAGCCAGTGGCCCTTCGGCTTTTAGCAAGTACAACTTTCTTCCTTCGTGTTCTTTCTGGCTCCAAACAGTTTCAAAAGCAATCTTTTGCTTTTCTGTTCCAACCATCATTTTTCCAACAACCATTGGTCCTATTCCATCACCAATTGGGTGACCATGTTTTAATGCAGGAATTGCGCCTTTTAGCGCGTCTGCCTCTTCCATGATAAATGGCAGCATCATCTGTAGTGGCAAAATTAGTGGATAGTTGTTTTGCTTTTTTGCCGTAAGAAAAAGATGGTTTACAATTTTGTATAAAAGCTGAAGTGTTGTAGCAACTTCAAGCAAGTTTTGTACTTTGGTTATCTCCAATGTATCAATATCAGAAAAGATTGCCTTTACTTGCGACCTAGTGTATTCCTCACGTGAGCGCATGATGTGTCTTATCTTTGGTATGATTCCATTTGGGTCCATATCGACTGGCATTATTGTAAAATAGCTTATGAAGCGGTCCAGCTTTTCAGTTGGATCAGATTTTGGTTTTAGTTCTTTTTTGATATAATCGATTAGCTCTTTTCTTGATTCTTCTTTTAGTTGTTTTAGCTTTTCAATATTTTTTTTGATATCACCTGATGTTACCTGTAATTGTATTCTTTGACCATAAAACATGAAAACAACAATAGGGATTATCCAGATCAACCACAGTAACGGATTTGTATCATCACCCATACCAAAAATTTGATCAATATCAAAATTTGCAAAATCCATTAGACAAAGCGTTAGAATTTCTAAATTAAATCATTCGTTATTTTCTGGCTTGCAAGTACGATTTGTCACGAACAAGTGTATGCCAAATGTAGAATATCAAAAAATTGTACTGCATAGTAAATATTTAGTGAGTGGTTTTGTTATAGTCGACGGAGACTAGCTAGGAGAATATGCCTCAAACTAAACCTGTCGTGAGCATTGAAAATGTGGTAGCCTCTGCCTCTGTTGACCAGAAGATGGACCTAAATGAAATTACTCGTACATTTCCTGATGTTGAATATCATCCTGATCAATTTCCAGGTCTTGTCTTTAGATTAAAGAGTCCAAAGACAGCTACGCTGATTTTCACATCAGGCAAGATGGTTTGCACTGGCGCAAAGTCAGAGGAGATGTCAAGAAAGGCAGTACAGACAGTTGTTCAGAGATTAAGAAAGGGCGGAATTAAGATAAAAAAAGATGCAGTTGTAGAAATACAAAATATTGTAGCATCGATTAATCTTGGCGGGAAAATCCATCTTGAGCAGGCAGCAAGAACTCTGCCAAGAAGTATGTATGAGCCAGAACAGTTTCCTGGATTGATACATAGAATGCTTGATCCAAAAACGGTAATCTTGTTGTTTTCATCAGGAAAGCTAGTTTGTACTGGTGCAAAAAAGGAACCAGATGTTTATAGATCCGTCAATAATCTTCATGCGCTTTTAGAAGAAAAAAGCTTGATGATTTACGAGTAAGACTATTTTATTTTTGTTCCAAGCGGCACGTCATCAATAACTGTAAGCCAAAATGGCTTGTCATTTACATCTGCTGCAAGAAGCATTGCGTTTGATTCAATGCCTGCAATTTTTTTAGATTCAAGATTAATTACAGCAACAACAGTTTTTCCTACAAGCTCTTCTGGCTGGTAAAAGTCTGCACCGCCAATTATTAGCTCACGCTTTTCTGAGCCAATATCTATAACTCCTTTTACTATCTTTGTTTTCCCTGGAATTTTTTCTACAGATATGATTTTGGCTATGCGAATATCCAACTTTGCAAAGTCATCATAAGTTATTGACATAATGAACACTTTACTTGTCCATTTAAAATCAATTTCGCAAAAACAGCCGTTATGACAGATTCATTTTGGAAATATTGTTTCTTATTTCCTGTGCATGATTTTCTGTTATTTGATGTATTTCATCAAAAATTCCCGGCTCTAGATTTATGCCGTAAAGCGTAGTTACAATTCCTGCCAGATATCCGTTTAAAAAACCAATTATCTCGCCATAGACAAAATCTGTATGATTTTGATAGCTCAAAACTGTTTTATCAAACGGCTTTTCTTTTACTCTTTTAAGAATTACTGGAAGTATTTCTGAAATTTTTTTTGAGATTGTTACTCGAAGATATTCATCCAAGGGCATATGTTAAATTCAGACAAGTAAATATTTTTGCGTAAAAATCAAACCTCGATTTATCAGTTTTACAAGATATAAAATAGAATGAAATCATCAGTAACACATTGCAACAACATATCAAAACTTTACAAAATATTGTCACTCGAAAAGGCTCAAGCAAGGTCTTAACCTTTAGTGCGCCACATGTTTTCATGGCCTTGCAACTTTTGTCAAGGCAAAGATATGTCAGTCGTGCGATTTTTTGTAACGAATTGCATTTGGGTGAAGGTGCAATCAAGACACTAATTTCTCATCTAAAAGAAGCTGGACTTGTAGAATCAATAAAGGCTGGAACGCTACTTACCAAAAAAGGCGCTTTATTTGTTAAAAAATTTCTTGAGATTATTTCTTCTGAATGTATTGTAAAAAAATGTGAGATTTCCCCAGCACGACATAATCATGCTGTTATTTTAAAAAAATATTCTAAAGCCATAGGAAATGGGATGCAGCAGCGTGATTATGCTATATTATATGGTGCCTCTGGGGCTACAACACTAGTTTACAAAAATAATCAGTTTGTGTTTCCTACAGGCAAATCCGATATGCTATTTGATGATCGTGTAACGATGAATAACTTGATAAAAAAACTTGGCCCACAAGAAGGAGATGTGGTCATAATCGCTTCTGCAGATGAACCATTTGTTGCAAAAATTTCAGCCATAAATTCAGCTTTGTGGACTCTGGCTACACATAAAACTTAGCTGAATTATAATATAGCAAAACAAAAACTCCATATTTTAGCAACAAAAAATTGTCTATATGACAGTAATTCAGTCTTCAATACGTATCAACGCTTCTGTAGATAAAGTATGGAGTGTCGTTTCTGATTTAGATAATGAGCCAAAGTTTTGGAAAGGAACAAAAGAAATCAAAAACATCTCAAAGGAAGAAAACAAAGTAACAAGAGAGATAACAATTGCGTTTAAGGATTCAAAATGCATGCAAGAAGTAATTTTAGAACCAAAAACAAAGATTCAAGCAACATTCACTAAAGGAATCATAGATGGAACAAAGACAATTGAGCTGATTCCAGTCGAAGATACAACCGAAGTCGAAGTTACATGGGACATAAAACTGTCAGGACTGATGGGCATGTTTACTGGCATGGTAAAAAAACACATCAAAAATGGAACAGATCAAGCCCTTGAAAGCATAAAACAAGAAGCAGAGCGATAGTTTTTGAATTTAGTTTTTGATATTTTCAACTACATATTTGTAGCAATTTTTGTTGCTGTTTCACTTACCTGGATTATTTTTATTCGTACCATGTTGCTTACTTTTAGAGATACGCCATATCTTGATAGATTTGAAAAAAAACAGCATGAAAATCCCAAAGTGTCAATAATCTTGCCTGCAAGAAATGAGGAAAAGTTCATTGCGAAATGTCTTGATTCGCTTTTGGATCAAGACTATGAAAATTACGAGATAATTGCAATCAATGACTCGTCTGATGATTCAACACCAGACATAATCAGGCAGTATGCACAAAAAAGCTCCAAGATTGTATACGTATCTGCAAGGAAAAAGCCAGACGGGTGGATTGGAAAAAACTGGGCTTGTGTAGAAGGATACAAAAAGGCAACAGGGCAGTTGTTACTTTTCACGGATTCAGATACAAAACATTCCCAAAACGTCCTATCTCTTGCTGTATCGCATCTATTGTCTTTGAATCTTGACGCACTGACTGTTATTCCAAAAATGTTATGTCTTGATAGATGGACAAAAATTACACTTCCAGCAATTTCGACATTTTTGCATACTAGATTTTCTGCTTTGCGTGTAAATGATCCTACAAAAAAAACAGGCTATTTTTTTGGTAGCTTTTATTTAATTAAAAACGAAACGTACAGATCTGTTGGAACTCATGAGGGAGTAAAATCTGAGCTTATCGAAGATGGGGCATTGGGAAAAAAGGTAAAAGAAGCAGGATTTAGGATGCGGATGGCAAGAGGTGAGCATCTTGTCGAGGCTGTTTGGGCAAGAGATTTTGATACTCTCTGGAATGCACTAAAGCGACTCATAATCCCTCTTTATCTACAAACACAAGGCATTGCAGTTGGAATATTTTTTGCAATCCTGTTTTTACTTTTTATGCCGTTTCCATTTTTGATTTATTCTGCAATATTTTTTGATTCAGCTGCATCTTTGCAGCTTTTGTTTGCTGTTTCTTTTCTTGCCTCGATTCTGATTTATGCTGCAGCACTGGTAGAAACAAAAGGCCTGCAGATTAGACAAAAATATGCACTGTTTTGGCCTGTTGGCAGCTTTATTGTAGTGTGTGGCTTTTTGAGCGGCATATTACAAGCAAAGAGTAAGAGTGCTGTCTCATGGCGTGGCAGAGAGTATGCTATGAAAGATCAAATCCAAGACTCTATTAGTGTGTAGTAAGAATTATAGATGAACCTCATAAACTGTAGTCAAATTGGATAAATCATCGCTTATAGCAGGCAGTGCGCTTGGTGCTGCTGTAGTCTTAATCGTATTTGCTTTTGTATTGTTAGGTCCAGCAAAAAATTTACAGCCAGAAATAATTGTTACAAATGGTCATGATGCAAGTACGGTTGGACAGGTCACACCGATTGCTACAAAAAATGATTTAACCTTAACACAGTTATTTGAACAAGCCGAATCAGGGGTTGTAAGAGTAACTGTGGACAGAGCTGAAGGTTCTGGTAGGAGCGGAGTAGGTTCAGGCTTTGTTTATGATGCAAAAGGCAATCTAATTACCAATGCACATGTGGTTCAGGATTCTCAAAAAATAACTGTAACATTTCTTGATGGCAGTTCCTATAAGGCACAAATTGTTGGAGTAGATCGTTTTACTGATATAGCAGTAATCAAGGTAGAAGCTGATCCATCTTTAATGCATCCGTTATCTATTGGTGATTCTTCTAGTCTCAAGGTTGGAGAGTCAGTAGCTGCGATTGGCAATCCATTTGGTCTTTCTGGCTCTATGACTGCCGGAATAGTAAGCCAGCTTGGAAGGGTTTTGCCTTCTCAAGAGTCTGCTTTTTCAATTCCAGACGTCATACAAACCGATGCGGCAATAAATCCAGGAAATTCGGGTGGACCGCTGTTAAACATGAGAGGCGAGGTTGTTGGAATAAACACAGCAATCCAGTCAGCAACTGGCGAGTTTTCAGGTGTGGGCTTTGCAGTTCCAGCAAGAACGATTTCAAAAATTGTTCCACAGTTAATTTTTGAAGGCGCATATCATCATCCATGGATGGGAATTGCAGGAAGAGACATCGATCCTGATCTTGCAAATGTTCTTGGTCTAGATGAGGCAAAAGGATTCCTAGTAATTACTGTAGTTGAAGATAGCCCAGCAGACAAAGCTGGCATTCATGGGTCTAGTGAAACTGTTGAAGTAGACGGTGTAAGTTATCAGATAGGAGGAGACATAATTGTGTCAGTTGATAGAAAAGAGGTCAGAAAAATAGATGATATTTTGGTTCATCTTCAGCGAGAAAAAACAGTTGGAGATAGTATGGTCTTACAAGTTTTGCGTGATGGACGCGTTTCTGACTTTACCTTAATACTTGAAGAAAGACCACAATAGAACTGATACAAGAATAAATACTTCAAGTCGAGCTATTGAGTCGTTGAGTAATCTCATTTTAAATTGTGAAATATTAAATCATGTTCTTGAAGGCAAAAAAATAACATTCCAAGATGCAATTGATGTTTTTAATATTTCACGATGTAATCCAGCAGAACTTTTCAATACAGCTCAAATACTAAGAAACACAAACAAGAAAAACATTGTTACTTTTTCAAAAAAAGTATTTTTTAATATCGTGAATCTTTGCAGAGACGTTTGTTCTTACTGTACATACAAAGCAGAACCTGGAGAGCCAAAACTTTCAATGATGAATAAAAACGATGTTGTTCAGCTTGCACTACTTGCAAAAAAGTACAGATGTGTAGAAGCGTTGTTTGTTACAGGCGAACGACCAGAGGAAAGATATGATGGTGCAAGAAAATGGCTAAAAGATAATGGCTTTTCAAGTACTGCAGAATATTTAGTATCTTGTTCGGAAATTGCCCTAGAAAATGGATTATTTCCTCATACAAATGCCGGAAATCTAACAAAAAATGAGATGAATGATCTTAGAAAAACCAATTCCAGCGTGGGGCTAATGCTTGAGAATTCAAGTGAACGGTTTTTAGAAAAAAATATGCCACATCAGTTTGCCCCAAGTAAAAAACCAAAAGAGAGATTACGTGTACTTGAAAACGCGGGAGAACTTGGGATCCCAATGACTACTGGAATTCTTATCGGGATAGGTGAAACAGAAAATGAAATTATTGAGTCTATTTTTGCAATAAAGAAAATTCATGATAGGTTTGGCAATATCCAAGAAATTATTTTGCAAAATTTTCAACCAAAAATCGACACAATCATGTCTGATTTTCCACCGGTTGCCGAAAATTACTTCAAAAGAATAGTTGCACTTACAAGAATAATAATGCCTGAAATGAATATCCAAATTCCCCCAAATCTTTCACCAAAATCTTATCAAAGTTTTCTTTCTGTCGGCATAAATGATTGGGGCGGAATATCTCCGTTAACACCTGACTATGTAAATCCAGAATTTTTGTGGCCCAGGATACAAAATGTTGAAGAAAATTGTCAAAAAGAAGGTTTTGAGCTAAAGGCAAGATTTCCTGTTTATCCAGAATTTTTTTCATTTGTTGATTCAAAGATTAGAGACAAGATGTCAGAAATTCAAGATGACGAAGGTTTTGTAAAAAGAGAGTATTGGAAATGATAGTTTCTCAGATTGATTCGCTTTTAAAAAATGCAGATCCGTTGATTTCTTCAACGCTTGATAAAGCATTGTCAGAAAAAGAAATTAGTGCAAATGAGGCTGAACGACTATTTTACGCAGATGGATTAGATTTTCATCTTGTTGGCATGGTAGCTGATGAGCTTCGAAGAAGACAAGTTGGAAACATTGTAACTTATGTTGTTAATAGAAACATAAATTTCACAAACGTCTGCATAAAACAGTGCGGTTTTTGTGCGTTTTCGCGAGACTTTAGAGAAGAGGAAGGCTATTTTTTACCAACAGAAGAGATTGTAAGGCGTGCAAAAGAGGCACATAGTTATGGTGCAACCGAAGTTTGCATCCAAGCAGGCTTGCCACCAGACATGGATGGTAAGCTTTATGAAAAAATATGCAGGCACATAAAAAAAGAAATTCCTGATATCCACATACACGGCTTTTCTCCAGAAGAGGTACTGTATGGTGCCACAAGATCAGAGGTTTCAGTAAAAGAATATCTTTTAAGATTAAAGGAAGCAGGAGTAGGAACACTTCCTGGCACCGCTGCTGAGATTTTAGATCAGGATTTACGAAATAAAATTTCGCCTGGGAGAATTTCTGCCAAGGATTGGATTGAAGTTATAAAAACAGCACATAAACTTGGAATAAAATCAACATCAACTATTATGTTTGGCCATTTGGAAACTCCAGAAGATAGAACAAAACACATTGCTTTGTTACGTGACATTCAGAAGGAAACAGGAGGTTTTACAGAATTTGTGCCGCTTGACTTTATAGCAAATGAAGCCCCCATGTACAAACACAAGCTGCATGATGGAATAAGAAATGGTGCAAGTGCAAAAGATGTTTTACTAATGCATGCTATTGCAAGAATCATGCTAAATAATTACATAAACAACATCCAGATGTCTTGGGTAAAAGAAGGTCCAAAATTTTCCCAGCTTTTGCTAAGTTGGGGGACAAATGATTATGGTGGAACTCTAATCAACGAGTCTATTTCAACATCGGCGGGTGCACAACATGGCCAGCTTCTCAAGCCAAAAGAAATTAGGCATCTTATAAGAGAAGCAGGAAGAATCCCAGCAGAAAGAAACACTTCGTATGATATACTTAGAACTTTTGAGCAAGAACCACCAGAAAGCGAACTTGATTCCGTAGAAGACACATCAAGGTTTGGTTCGTATTTTGAGCTTGTCAAAATCGACAAATATAGATACAAAAATCAAAGAAAAAACTAGTTGTCATCAATTGATACGGTTCTATCTTATGCAAAAAGCATAAAAATTGACGAATGCGAGGCTATTTTTTGCCAAAGCAAGATTACAACAATTAGAATCACAGATTCCGAGATTGCCGAAGTAAAACAAAATTATGAGAAAAAACTTGGAGTACGCATAATTCATCAAAAAAAGATTTTTGGCTCTGAGAGTACGATTTTAGAAAATCCTGCGTCAATTGTAGATTCAGCTCTAAGATTGGCGTCGTTTCAGAATCCCAAAATGTTTTGGAAGTCCCTGCCGTTTCAATTAAAAAAAGAATCACTTGAAAGACTCTATGATAAAAGATTGGCTGAGATTTCTGGTAACAAGGCAGCTGATATTGCACAGCAAATGATCAACGCAGCTTCCGATAAGAAAGTAACTAGTATTACAGGTTCGTTAAACATTGTATCAGAAAAGTTTGAGCTTGGAAATTCAAATGGGTTAAGATGTACTGATGATGCAACGTACATTGCAGGAACAATTAATGCAGATTCTGATATTGGCAGTATGGGAGTTTCTGGTATAGGACATGCAAGTTGTAGGACACTTGATGCATTCGATCCTGATATTGTTGGTGACGATGCAAAAAGCATGTGTGTTGATTCAATAAATCCTCAACGATGTGATGAAGGGGAGTATTCCATAATTTTTGAGCCATATTCTGTTGGCGAGATTTTATCATTTGTCTTTGCATCAAATTTTAACCTAAAAACATATTCAGAAAAGCGAAGCTGCTTTTCTGGTATGCTTGGCTCCAAAATAGCAGTAGATGGTTTTAACGTACTTGATGATCCGCATGCCAAAGAAGGAATAGGTAGTAAAAGCTTTGATGATGAAGGGGTCGCTACCCAAGTCAGACCATTGATTGAAAACGGAGTGTTCAAAAATGTTTATTCAGATTTGTTTGATGCCTATAAAGAAGAAAAAGGCTCATCTGGAAATGCAAGCAGAGAAGGTTCTCCCATGGGTCGGGATTCGCAGCCAATACCGCAGTCAGCACCACATAATTTGCATCTAACTGGAGGAAAAATGAGTAGAGATGAGATCATCAAAGAAACTAAACGAGGTTTACTTATTGGTCGCCTTTGGTATACTTATGCTGTCAATCCAATCAAAGGTGATTTTTCGTGTACTGCCAGAAGTGGCGTAAGAATTATTGAAAATGGAAAAATCAAGTCGCCTGGAAGATCATTTAGAATTGTACATAACTTGCCTTTACTGTTACAAAATATTTCTGCAGTTGGAGATGACGAAAAAAATGTTTTGCAGTGGGCATCTTTGCCTTCAATTGTACCCACCATAAGAGCAGATGGAATCAAAATTACACCGATAGTGTGATTAGCACAGGTGTAAAAAAATCACCTGACTAGTGTAACAAAGCTCGAGTCATCAATTAATAAAGTAAAGTACGGTACCATACCGTATGAGAGCAAGACTCACCTACATTCCAATAGAAGTGGCCGATCAGTTTGAGGATTTTATAATAAAAAGAGATGAGCAAGTACTTGACGCGATAAAGGCCAGAGCACGCGACTATAGCACCTTGTCTTTGCTAAAGTTACTATATCAGCTTAAAAGCACACCTATGACATTTTCAGATCTTTACTCAAAGTCAAAGATCAGAATGAAAAGATCATTTCTTAACTATCTGCATCTATGTGTTGATTATAATTTTGTAAAAAAGGAAAGTGTTGGGCCAAATGTCATCTATTCCATTACAGATAAAGGCAGAGTCATGCTAAACTTGTTTATTCAGAAAAGTAATTAGGCTGCACAAATTTGACGTAATTGGTGTCAAGTAATAGTTTTCCTGAAGCCGAAGTTTATCAAATAAAAAAAATACGATACAACAGCCCTATAGTTTTTGCAGGATTTGTTGGTGCAGGTCTTGCAGGCTCGTTAGCTGTTGGATATATCATTGAAAAATTACATATGGAAGAAATTGGATATATGAGATCAAAATATCTTCCGCCATCAACTGTTTTTATTCAAGGCAGGCTAAGACATCCATTTCGATTTTATGCCAATAAAAAAGGTACAATTTGCGCAATAATTTGTGAAATCACACTTAGAATGGAAGGTCTGTATAATATTGTCTCGGCAATTCTTGACTGGGCTGAAAAAAATGGCTCTAATGAAATAGCAATACTTGATGGAGTTGCAACAGAGAAAGAACATGACAACAAAGTGTTTTGTGCAGCAGAAGAAGATCTTTGTAGGATAATGGCAGATAGAGACATCAACATGATTCCTCGAGGCTTCATTACTGGAATGCCTGGTGGGTTACTTAACGAGTGTTTGCTTCGAAAAATTAAGGGAGTGGCGTTACTGGTACGTGCAGATCAAAAAATGCCAGATCCTCTTGCAGCGGCTACACTAGTTGATGCAGTAAATAGGGCATATGGAACAAAAATAGATACAACAGATCTTGTTAGAGAAAAAGAGAAAATCGGAGCTGATTTTAAAGAGCTTTCAGAAAGTTATTCCGAGCACAGAAAAATACTATCTGGCATGTATATGTAGATTGGATTATCCAAATTCTTTTATTGAAAACAATTAAGCATTAATTTATGACGCTAACATACAAGCAAGCAGGCGTAAATGTTCAAAATATAAAAAAAAGTCAAAAAGAAATTGGCCGCATTATTGCATCAACACACAATCTGCAAAAAAATGTAAAAGTAAAACATGGTTTTGGTCATTACGCAGGAATTGTCAGAATTTCTGACAAGATAACGCTTGCAATGCATACTGATGGTGTTGGAACTAAAGTATTGATTGCAAATATGATGAAGAAATACGACACTATAGGAATAGATTGTGTTGCTATGAACGTAAATGACATTATTTGTATTGGCGCAACACCGATTTCCTTTGTTGATTATATTGCAGCAAATAAAAATAACGAAAAAATATTTGCACAAATTACAAAGGGGCTTGTAAGGGGAGCAAAACTGGCACAGGTTCCAATTGTTGGTGGAGAGACGGCCATTATGCCTGATTTATTTTCTGGAAAGGGTTTTTCCTTTGATCTGTCAGGAATGGTAGTTGGTGTGCTACCAAGAAAATCCATACTTGGAAACGCGATAACTAGAGGCGATGTCATAATTGGCATAAGCAGTAGTGGTCTTCACTCAAATGGTTATTCGCTGGCAAGAAAGGTTTTGCTTTCAAAATATTCAATAAAAGACAAGATAAGAGGAGTCGGCAAGCTTGGAAATGTGCTTTTAACTCCAACTCAAATTTATGTAAAGCCTGTTTTAGAAATGTTAAAAAAATGCAAGATCCATGGTCTTGCCCACATAACAGGAGGCTCTTTTACAAAGCTACTTAGACTAAAAAAAATAGGCTATGATCTTTTCAACATGCCTCAAGCGCCACCCATTATGCAGTTAATTGAGAATAATGGAGTAAAAAGCGATGAAATGTACAAGACGTTTAACATGGGAGTAGGATTTTGTGTAATTGCACCAAAGGATGAAGTCAGTAAAATCAATTCAATTATAAAAAAACACAGGCTTCAAAGCCAAGAGATTGGAAAAATCATCAGTAAAACTGGCGTTTTTGTTAATTCGAAAAAAATTGCATAATCAAATAGACCTCTTTGATATTATTTTTAGCTAATAATTACCTTATATGACTACTTTTAAAACCTAAGGGGAGAGTTTGGCAGCAGAGACACAGTTTATTCAAACCATAATAGGTGTTGGAATCTTGCTTGTAGCAGCAAAGCTGTTCGCTGAGCTTTTCTTGAGATTAAAACTTCCCATCGTTCTTGGCGAATTATTAGCTGGAATGATCGTAGGTCCCTTTGCTTTAGGGCATCTTATTGTCTTTAATGGAGAGCCTTTACTCAAACTAAATGATGAGATTAAGGTTCTAGGCGAAATTGGCGCAATCGTAATTTTGTTTATGGCAGGCCTTGAGATGACTCCAAAAGAATTTCTCAAAGGAGGAAAGGCTTCTTTTACAGTAGGTACTATGGGAGTTATAGTTCCATTTTTTGCAGGGCTGGTGGTTTTCCAGTTTTTTGGATTTGATGCATTTCAATCTATGTTAATTGCAACTGCACTAACTGCTACAAGTATTGCAATATCGGTTCAAGTACTATCAGAATTTGGCAAGTTAAAATCTCCAGAAGCCAGATTGATAATTGGGGCTGCCATAGTAGATGATATTCTTGCAATTGCTGTTTTATCTGTAGTAACCTCGTTTGCAGGCAGCGTAGATCAAATTGATGTTGTTGACATTACAATAACCATCTTACAGGTATTAGGATTTTTTGCGGTTATGCTAATAGTTTCAGTGCTAGTTATCCCAAAAATAGTAACACCCAATCTATGGAAAGCAAAGGGAAGTGTTGAAGGAATTGCAACTGCTGCATTTTTTGGGGCTGCTGCTCTTGCCGGTTCCATAGGTCTTTCTCCAATAGTTGGCGCGTTTGCAGTTGGAATGGCGCTTTCTACAACAAAGGTATTTGAGAAAGTAGAGGTGTTTACACACAAAATCGGCCTAATTTTTGCACCATTGTTCTTTGCCATAATTGGGGCACACGTCGATTTTAGAGGTATAAATCTAGAAATTCTAATGCTGAGTGGCATAATTATTGGCATTGCAATAGTTACAAAATTAGCTGGTTGCGGTCTTCCTGCTTGGATGTTTCTAAAAAGCAGATCCCAAGGAATGAAAGTTGGTATAGGAATGATATCAAGAGGAGAGGTTGGACTTATTGTTGCTGGCGTTGGGTTGTCATCTGGAGTTTTAGCATCAAACGTTTATTCAACAATAGTATTGATGGTTGCAGCTACTACCATAATTACTCCCATATGGCTAAAAATGGAGTATAGAAAAGAGATAAACCGTGAAGGTAGCCAACCAAAGTCTGAAAACTAGTTGCCCGTGATCAAATTATGTATAGAACCAACTTAAAACGAATACAATTTATTTAATTTGTATCTGAAGTTACATTACAAAAATGACAGAAAATAATTCTACATTCTCAACAGCATGCTCTGAAATCTCGCAAAATCTCTTATTAATACAGGTGCCAACAAAAAAGAAGGTAAAATCCGAAATCAAGAAAATTTGCACAAAATACTCGCTTGAGAGAATTCCAAGAAATTATGAAATACTTTCAACAGTTACTGGTAAAGAATTTATGAAATTGCAAAATGTTTTGTTAAAAAAGCCAGTCAAGACAGCATCTGGTGTTGCAGTTATTGCATTAATGCCAAAGCCGTATGCATGTCCACATGGCAGATGTACATACTGCCCAGGAGGCATCGAATTCAATACACCAAACAGCTATACTGGCAAAGAACCCCTAGCCATAACTGCGATTGAGAGCCAATATGATCCAAAAAAGCAGATACTGGCAAAGCTTGAGAAATTATTGGTTTATGGTCATGATGCAACAAAGCTAGAGCTTGTAATTGTTGGTGGAACATTTCCTTTTATGCAAAAACAATATCAAGAAAATTTCATAAAATCTTGCTATGATGCGCTAAACGGTTTTGACTCTCTAACACTAGAAGATGCAAAGAAAAACAACGAACATGCCATGATTAGAAATGTAGGATTTACAGTTGAGACAAAGCCAGACTATTGCAAAAAAGAACATGTGGATTCAATGTTAGAGTTTGGAATCACTAGAGTTGAGATTGGTGTGCAAAGCCTGCATGAGAGTATTTACAAAATTGTAAACCGTGGACATGATCTAAATGATGTGATAGAATCATTTCAGATTGCTAAAGATTCAGGATACAAAATAGTTGCCCACATGATGCCTGGTTTGCCAACTATGACACCTAATGATGACATTTCCGATTTTATGATGCTTTTTTCGGATTCACGCTTCAAGCCAGACATGTTAAAGATTTATCCATCGCTAGTATTGCAAAACACTCCACTTTACAATGACTATCTTGAAGGAAAATACAAGCCATATTCAGATGAAGAGCTTGTTACGGTATTAACTGAAATCAAAAAGAATGTTCCACGTTGGGTAAGAATAATGCGTATTCAGCGTGAAATATCGCAAGAAGAGATTATTGCAGGACAAAAACTTGGCAATTTGCGCCAGATTGTACATAAAAATTTACATGAGCAAAATCTTAGCTGCAAATGTATTAGATGCAGAGAGGCAGGACTATCAGAAACAACGATTACATTTGATGATCTAAGATTAAATCGTGAAAACTATTCCTCCTCAGGAGGCAATGAGGTCTTTCTTTCCTTTGATGATTCAAATGATAGGATCTATGGTTTTGTACGACTGCGTCATCCAAGTGATAGGGCCCACAGAAGAGAGGTAACAGACAAGACATGCATTGTACGTGAGCTTCATGTATATGGCAAGTCACTAAAAATAGGAAAACATGAAAAAGATAGCATTCAGCACTCTGGTTTGGGAAAAAAATTGATGAGTGAAGCTGAAAAAATATCAAAAGAAGAGTTTGGTGCAAATAGAATCCTAGTCATAAGTGCAGTTGGCACTAGAGAGTATTATCGAAAGCTTGGTTATTTCCTTCTTGGCCCCTACATGGCAAAGGAACTATGAGGAAAGTAAATGTCAAAACAAGAAGTTATTGGGAAAGGAACCTGGATAGACAAGCTTGCGTGGGAACTACTTGAAAGAGAAAAATCACTTGGAAGAAACACAAAACTGTTAAAAGTTGAAAGCGGTCTTGGCGCATCAGGCATACCACATATTGGCAGTTTAGGCGATGCGGTACGAGCCTATGGTGTAAAGCTTGCACTAGAAAATTTTGGTTTCAAGTCAGAGCTTGTTGCATATTCTGATGATTTAGATGGATTAAGAAAGATTCCAGAAGGTTTTCCTTCCTCACTTGAGGAGCATCTTGCAAAGCCAGTATCTCTAATTCCAGACCCGTTTGGTTGTCATGAGTCATATGGAATGCATATGAGCAGTATTTTGTTAGAAGGTCTTGACAGGCTTGGCATAGGTTATGAATTCAAACGTGCGTACGACACGTATCGCCAAGGACTGCTAAAAGAACAGATTCATACCATATTGGTCAACAGTGAAAAGATAGGAAATAAAATCGAAGAACTGGTAGGCCAGGAAAAATATCAAAAATTTTTACCATATTTTCCTGTATGTTCAAACTGTAACAGATTGTATACTGCAGAGGCCTACGAGTATCTACAAGATGAAAAAAAAATCAGATACAAATGCCAAGACACTCTGATAGGCTCAAAAAATCTCAAAGGATGTGGCAATGACGGCATGGCAGACATTACAAAAGACCTTGGCAAGCTTGCATGGAAGGTAGAATTTGCAGCGAGATGGCAGGCCTTTGATATACGATTTGAGGCCTATGGAAAAGACATCATGGATTCTGTAAAGGTAAATGACTGGGTCGCAGACGAGATTTTGAAATTTCCTCACCCACACCATGTAAAGTATGAGATGTTCTTAGACAAAGGCGGAAAAAAGATATCAAAATCTCTTGGAAATGTAGTTACTGCACAGAACTGGCTAAAGTATGGAACAGCAAAATCAATTCTGTTATTACTTTACAAGAGAATTACTGGTGCACGCGAGCTAGGTTTTGAAGACATTCCGTCTCTTATGGATGAGTATAATGAGTTAGAGGACATATTTTTTGGCAAAATCAAGCTTGATAATGAAGCAAAGGTTGTAAAAGCAAAGGGGCTGTATCAATATGTCAACCTCTTAAATCCTCCAAAAAATTCCTCACAGCATGTAAGTTACAGACTGCTAATTGAGCTATGTAAAATTTTCAAAGAAAATAGACTACAACTTGTGACAAAAAAACTTCTTGATTATGGTACAATCAAAAACATCGATTCACAGATAGAGGAGTTAATTGTTTTAGCTGGCAATTTTGCCGATGATTTTGATACTCAGCAAAAAATTGAAATTAAACTTGATGGTTCTCTCAAAAAAGCATTACAAGAAATAGCTGATTTTCTTTCTTCTGAAAATGAGCCACAGTACATTCAGAACTCGATATATCAAATCTCAAAAGCTAATAACATAGAGCCAAAAGATTTGTTTAAAACACTTTATCAGATAATGCTCTCAACTGATAGAGGCCCACGTATTGGGCCATTCATAAATGATATTGGCAGGAAAAAAGTTGCACAAACTCTATACAGTTATGCTAGATAATACAACTGCTTTGGCACACAACGAACATAACAGACCAAGAAAAAGCGGAGGATTTTTTCTTATAATTTTAGGCGCACTCATGTTCATACTTGCCCCAATAACCTTTAGCGAATCACCACAAATCGGGATGGGTTTCATAGGACTAGGGTTTATTGTTGGAGGAATTGGCTTTTATCTTAATTTTATAAAAAAAAGAACATAGGAAAACAGAGGGTGCTAAAATGGGATTCTTTAAGCGTTTAAAAAAACATGAAGAGCCAGAGGATGTATTAATCAAAAAAGAAACAGATGATGGCACCATCGTAAAAAGCCATGACGGTGTTTTAAAGGAACGCTCACAAGGCGAGTCAGATTATCTAAGAAAAGAAATCCAAACAAACACTGCGCATCTTAATTCAGTTTTACAAAAACTTGCCGATGTGAAAGAAGAGTATGATCAAGTAGTTGGAAACCTGATGTCCACAAAAAGGGAAATGAAGCAAAAAAAAATGGAACTTGAGACAATAAAAAAAGAATATGCAGAGCTGCAAAATAGACTAAGCTCTGCCAAATCAGAACATAATATAGCAAAATCAACGCTGGATGAGCTCAACGAAGCAAACCTGAAGCTTGCCTCAATAAAGTCACAGATTGCACAACATAAAGAAGATCTGGAAAAGATAAGATCTCAACCACCGGAGTCTCAGGTAGAACTAGAACAAGTAAAAACCGAACTTGCAAAAGCCAAATCTGAAGTTGATTTAGCAAGACAACAGCTTCAATACTTGAAAGACGAAAGCGACAACAAAAGGCAAGAAATCGAGGTTGCAAAAAAGGAGCTTAAACTTTTGGAAAGTGATCTCTCTAGTACAGGGAGAGGCGGAGCATCAAAAAATGTGATAGAGGCAGCAAGTGCAGTGGTAGCGGCAACCAATGCAAAATTGCAAAAGGCGCAACAGGAAATCGAGGTTTTAAAACAGGCAATAGAACGAGAGCGTACTGAGCACATAAAAACGAAAAAACAGCTAGGCGAGCTGCAGAAATCAAAAAAACAAAAATCCTAGGAAATTAGAAATCATCGCATAAGGTCTGCCGCAATGCCATATAGGAGATAAAATGCTATTCCTCCACCTATTATTGCAATCCAGATTGCAATATTTTTTTTATTTACCAATGGTTTGCTTGTAAAAAATACATTAAATGAATGTTTTATGCAGCCATTTAGACTAGATGAGCTTAATTTCAAGTTGAGCCAATTGTTTATGTGTCAAAACTAAAAATCATAAGAAATGCAGCTGGTTTTGTATTAAGTGGCCTTGTGGCAATAATTGTTGGTTGTTTTATGTTAAGAGGAACAATGCATATGTGGGATAAAAAGGAGAATAACCAAACAAAAGATAACCAAGAATAGTTGTGACGCCTACAAAATCCTACTTGAATGAGCTAAAATACTAGATTTTCTTTATTTTGTTATGGTTGGGCCTCGAGATGGCGGATTTGGTTTTGATCAGTCAAAAAAATATTCGAAAGTTGATAATCTAGATCAGATTTGCGTCCAATGCCAAGCAGGACAACATAAAAAATGTCTTGCAAAAAGCAAACAGGTGCAAATCTGCGAATGTGAGTATTGCATCATATATGGTTAAACTCTAAATTTTCTAAATATGATATGCCATAATGTAGAGTCTGGATGCTTTCATGACAAGGCAATACACGAAGACGGCAAAGGTAAGTGTTTGGTGAAAGGCTGCAAATGTGGCTTGTTTCAAAAATAAAAAATTATGGCAGTCTAATTATTCCTTTTTCTATTAGATATTCTAGTCCGCTAAGATAATCGTCTTGTGTGATAAGACCACTTGACCACCACTTTGCATTATTTTTAATCCATGATGGCAATTTTTTTTCGGATTTACCTTCTTGTGTCTTTGGCGTGATCAAGTTTTCATTGATAAGATATTGGAGTCCATTAAGAAACGTATCATCACTTGTTTTTTTATCAGCCCATGCTCTTACATTGGTTTTTATCCAGTCAGGAACTTTTTCGTCAACTCTTGGAGTAGCAGTTGTAGTTTTTGGAAATGTTAATCCGAATATGTTTGATTCTCCTGATGAGTCTAATGCATCATGATACTCAACTTCGATACTTCCGCCTGCAGGCGAGATTAGTCTTGTTCCATCGCTATTACATATCTGTGTAGGCATTCTAAATATCCCTTCAAAAATACCAGTGGCGGGACCTGTTTCAACAAGTGTAAAGCCAGTAGATGCAAGGCCTCCTGTCTCAACACCGCTTATTGTACAGCGTTTGTATCTAACATCTTTAATCATTATTTCTAATAGTAGATTGCCGCTTTGATCAATAACTGTGTCTACATTAGAAGAAGATGAATCATTTGATGTTAGATAAATATCGATTTTGTCGTGTTTCTGGTTAAGATCAGGATCTATTAATATCACTTTTACGGGTTGGCCAAAACGAAACGTTCTTTGGTTTAGTGTAACTTGCCCATCATTTGTTCTAACATCGGTTTTAGAGGAAACATCAAAACCTATTCCTGCACTTGCGATGTCAGAATATTTTAGATCAATTCCTTTTTCGTCAAGCAATCGTTGATTTATTAAAAGTTTTACATCATCGCTTATTGTTTGAAGTGTACTTCTTACAAAACTCGAATCAGTTTGACTCGATTGTGAAATTTCCATACTGCCTGTAAATGAGCCAGAATTAGCCTCTGATTCTTTTAGCTCTAGTCTGTATTTTGCGTTGTTAATTGGCTCTGAGCTGATTTCTCCAAAGGAGAACAGATCAAACACAATTGGCTGCCTGTCCGTTTCACTAGCTATTCTTCCCGCTCCACTTGTATTAGATGATGAATCAAAGTTTACAACTAAAAAGACAGCTCCTGTCTTGCTCTTTATTGAAACTACATCTGCATTGTCTATTTGTATTAATCCTTTAGCATTTGAAATATCACCGCTATCCAATATTGTAACAGGAGTAGAATCTGAAAGACTGCCGAAATACAATGTCATGGTTGTGTCAGAAAAATCATTCGTGTCTAGTTCAAGTTGATTTTGAAATGATCTAAAATCATAATTAATCCAGTTTGTTCCATCAGTGTCTGATTCATCGTCATCAACTAACAAGTCTTGAAGTGTATCTGCAGTTATACCAAGGTTAATTGAGATTTTCTCAAAATTAGTGGTAGGGCTTACACTTCTAGTATCTATTAGTAAAATATCAGAATTAGTATCATTTACTCTAAATGAAGTCGAAGAAATTCCGGATGTAGTTAGATCTGCACCAGAATCAGAAAAGAGTTTTACTGCTGATGTCTTTTCTAGTGTGATTGGGTCACCAATCTGAATTGAAGGAATAATTGCCGTACTATTATACACACGAAAATCATCTTTTCTCATCGAACTTAGATTTTGATCAGGATCAACTAAGGTTACTGCAAACTTCTTTCCGGGGATCAAGGTGGAAAGTTGCATTGATTTAGATGCCTTTTCACCAAGATCTACTGAGGCAGTAAAAGTACCGGATACAATAGAGGTAGATTGTGAATTGTATTCCAGTATAGCACTTTGGCCACGCGGGGCCGAGCTTAAAATTTTAACGTTTGATTTGCCTTGATGATCAGAGTTTACAAAAATCCCAGAATTTGGCTCTGTTTCAGCAAAGGTTACGATATTTGAAAATGTGGTAGTACCATCTGAAACTGTGCTTGATGGTTGTATTTGATTTGTTTTTAGCTCTGCAATATTTCCAAGATTTAATGACAGCTTACCGTTCTTGTCAAAACCAAGATTTGATAGATTTGATGCAATATCTCTAAGACCGGTTCCGCTGTTTGCTGCATTAGAACCAGACGAGGTAAATGCATAGTAAAACGTTCTTTGCGTAGAGCCAGCAGTAAATGTCCAAGTATCTTCAGAGGTAGGATCCTGGTTTAGTTGCATGTCATATATTGTTGCGATTACATCAGAACTTGTTGGATATGCTGTTCTGTCAACATTTATTGAAATGTTTTCAATGTCATCATAATGCAGTGTAACAGATTGTGTGCCACCTGCTCGGTTATACTGTATTGTAACATCGTTGCTAAATGAGAATAATTGTACTACAGGCCAAATGTCTGCATCTATTCCTATTTGACCTACTGGAACATTGGAATTTTGATTCAAACTAGGGGAGTTTCTGACAACATTGTTAATTGTTGATGTTGGACTTGCAGGAGTACCTGTACATGCACTAAATGATGAAGTGCCATCAGTAGTACCTGAAACACCACTATCAGTTGAAATTGCAATGCCTTCAGTATCTGAAAAACTAACACCAAATACGGAAGCGGCCGTGTTTTCCCCACAAAATACACCAAAGTCTAATCCTTGCCCATCGTCCCCAGTTCCACTGTTGTCAGCTATTTCATCAGCTTCTTGCGCTTTGTCTGCGTTTGCAAAATATGCATACCAATTTCCATCACTTGCCTGAGCCATGCGAAGTTTTTTACCATTTAATGTAACGCTTGGCTCTCCCAATGCGTCGTCAAGTGTTCTAATGTTTGTATCCATAACCACAACCTCAATTACCATCGAGCCTGCAAAGTGATTGTTAAAACGTAAGTTTTCTGCAGAAACGTACAGGTTTTGGTTATGTGAGGCTTCAACAGTGCTTGGCAAAAATAGCACTAAAGCTAAAAATGTTAAAATTCCTATAATTCTAAACAAGGCGCCTGCCAGCGAAAGAAAGTCGTTTTATAACATAACCTTATCGCATGATTTGTCGTTTTCTAGATTATGTTTTGATTTTGTTGATTGTAGTTATCGATGAGTCCAAATAGGGGCCCTTCAAATATAGTACAGCTTGAGCCGTATCTTTGATTATAGCAAGATTTGTGATAGCATAAAAAATCTTGATCCTCTAGTCAGATTTGCAGGAGTGATAAATCCCAGAGGAAGATTGGTAGCTGGAGGCATGAAGGATGGAATAGAACCATTAGAAAGTCAAAAAGATGATGAGATGTTGTTTATGGAGCTTGCACTACGAGTCAGAATGAGACAAGAATTTGACAAACAGCTTGGCAAGGTCAAGTTTGCAATGTCATTGCGCGAAAAGGTTCTCGCAATTAGCTTTCCTATTGGTGAAGATGTGCTTTATGTTGCTGCTGAATCAAAAGCAGATTACAAGACATTGCCAGAAAAGATTCTCAATATAATAAGTAAAATCTAAAATTAAAAAACATGCTAATTGAAAAAATTGGCTTTTAGAAATATTACTTGAAGAAACCTCCAATTCTAAAACCTAAACCAGTCTTTTTCATGCGATTTTTTTCCTTACCGTCAAGATAGTCGTATGTGATTTCTTTTCCTCCATATCCTATCATTTGTGCGCCTTTAAGATCCCGCAATCGAAACTGTTTTCCATTTTCTAGTTGGACAACTGCATCATCACTAATATCAAACCCAGAACCCTCATCATAAAACCTGATTTTTCCTCCCTGCACTAACTCAAACTCGACGTTATAGTTTACCTTGCTTCCATAAACTAGAATGTTTTTTCCTTTTATCTTGACATTATCTACAAGATTTATCACGACTATAGTTTCTGCTTCAAGTCTTACAGTTTCCCGAATATTTCCAGCAATTATTTTGCCATTTGGTGCGTTTAGTTGAGTAAAGTGTTCTTTTAGAACATGCATTCCAACTCTTCCTTGTGGGTCTTGCAGAAGATCCTTAATCCCAGACACACTACCTACTATGATATCACCATTGTCTGCTGTAATTTTTGCCCCGTTTTCAATGTCGTATTTGTTTTCAATAGGATCTATTAGTTTGAAATTTCCATGTGTCACTTGAATGTGTGTCTTGTATTCTTCTTTGTCGCTAAAATATGGATTTGTTATACTTCCCCACATTGTAATTGGTCCATCATATCTTAGATTGCCTGCCCAGTACTTGCCTTTAATTGAAAGTGCCTTGTTTGCCTTTCTTTCAAATTCTAGCTCGCCTAGCTCTTTTGAGCCAAATAATCTAACTCCTGTTGCATCAGCTCTGTTTAATGCAGCGGCCCATTCTTCTGCAATCATCATTTCTCTTGCAACATCTTTTGACAGTAAGAGGTTTTTTCTTCTTTTTTCTTCTTCAGAATCACCTGAGTAAAATCTGTTTTTTTTGGATGTTTCTTCAAGCGAATCTGGATATTTTTTGCCTTGCTTTAGATCCTCAAATGCAAGCTTTATCCTCTTGAATTTTTCATCATCACCTCCTCGATCTGAGTGGTGCTCTAGGGCAAGTTTTCTAAAGGCACTTCGTATTTCTTTTTGTGATGCACCATCAGAAACACCCAGTATGTCGTAATTACTTTCTACCATATTTGCATCCTTTCTTTGAAATGATTTTTACAAATTTTTCTATATGAACACTGCTAAGTTTTGAGATTAATACTAGATAAGCGGGCCCGAAGGGATTCGAACCCTCGACCTGACGCTCCGCAAGCGTCCGCACTGTCCTGGCTGTGCAACGAGCCCAATACTTGGCTTGTTCAAATTTTTAAAAACGTTTGGAAATCGAGTTAAGCT
>Ga0194110_10001571_pt1 | contig 29281 bp, 34 predicted proteins | sample TA2Kig1200mmetaG_FD_146192 | JGI IMG/M metagenome (GOLD analysis project Ga0194110, IMG submission 146192) | Freshwater microbial communities from Lake Tanganyika, Tanzania - TA2015032 Kigoma Deep Cast 1200m | ecosystem: Environmental > Aquatic > Freshwater > Lake | place: Tanzania: Lake...
GAGGATCGCCCAAATCCTCCTGAACCAAGGTATGATAGGTGCGGATCATCTGAGCTTCATCCCAAACTACGTCAGTTATAAACCGCTGCATGCCCCGAACCTTGCCCCCTTCGACTGCCATGGCCATAGGTTCAATGGACTTCCGCTCCAGTTCGCTCAATTGGCCTACCAGATAGCGGAAAAAATTTTCCCGCGGTTCACTGCGACCAAAACAAGGCCGGAATACCGCATGAAAACCCCGGAGCTCGTCAAGAAAGGCTTCGACATCAGGCTTTTCCAGGGTAAATTGGGGAATAGCAAACACTTCCCCGTGCAGCCGTCCGTTTGGAACCATACCCTGCCCCCTTATCCTTGATGAGGTTCATTCAGGGCAGTTACTCATGAGCCTTGGGCTCACCCATAAATTATGAAAAGTTAAGCAATCTTACGGTGCGCAGTGCGCACCCTACAAAAAACTGGATAATGTTCATTCAGGGCAGGTTAGCATAGATCAGGATTCAAAGCAATCTAACAGTCGTTGTAGTGTTAAAAATCCTGGCCATGGTGAAATGACCAAAAGGGCCTCCGGAAGAGATTGGTGAGAAATCCCGAAGGCTCTTTTTTTGAGGAACAGACTCATCAACGAGCAGATATGGGTTGAATATATAAATCTATCGAATTTTCAATGGGTTGCAGACAAAGGGCAGTGATTCAAGCTTCGCGCGCCACGACCTGGGCAGTATTTTCAGGGGGCCGGATGATTTCCCCTGACACGGTTAGCCCTCCCTCATTTGGGAGATTACCCCCTGGAGTCGTTGGCCCGAGGAATTGCCCGGGGCAATTTCTCCGGATGGAAAAATTTCCCCGGGGGGATAAAATCTCCTCATGGAAATAGTAAATAGGTCGATAAAACAGTCAGGCCTCGGTAGATAGGACCGGCTCAAAATAATCTATCGGTGACGCCTGTCCGCTATCCGTATTCCCCCCGGGGGAAAGTGGGTAAGGTCTTATGCTTCCTAACCGTATGGCCTGAAACCGATAATCGTCCAACTCGCTGAAGTTTAGGCGAGTTAAGGCTTTCAAGGAAAGTTCCTCTTCCCTTTTTCCCCACCCGCCAGGGATGGCCGGCAACCCTGGGCAGCCCTCGGCCGGGCAGGGGACCGCGTTGCAGAGTGCGAAAATGATAGGGGTTTATGTCTGCTGATCAAGGCCATACCCATAACCCGAGGCGCGGGGAGGGCCTCGCAGACGGTCATACCCGGACGTTGATCTATCTCCCCATCATCCATACCCCGGCGGATATGGGGGCCTTCAAAAGATCGGTGGCCCGGGCGACCCTGGAGAAGGCCGGCCGGGCGGGCTTGTCCCGTAAGACCGCGGCCATAAACAAGATCTGGACAGAAATCGAGGAAGCCATCGAGGCCCTGGACCTGTCCTATGACTCGGTGCGCCTCTACCAGGACGGTCTGCCCGTGTGCGGCCGGGAGGCGGAAATCGTCTCGGAGCTGGCCCAAAGCGGCAGCCGCAACCACCAGCTCCTGCTGCGCCTCATGGGCCGAGGGGCCGTCCTCATGGGGACTGAATCCGGGGATCTGTTGGTGCAGGAGTACCAACTGGCTAAACAATCCCTGAGGGGGAGCACCCCCCGGGCCGCCGGGCTGGCGGCCCGGGGCCGGGCCTTGAGCGACGCCCTGCTTAAGCGCCGGGATCAATTTATTGGTCAGCGTATTAATGAAACTCTGAAGAGCGGCGAAACCGGCATTCTCTTTCTGGGGATGCTCCACTCTTTGGAACGGTACCTCCAACCGGATGTGAAGGTAATCTATCCGCTCCAACGGCCGCTGTGAATCCCGGAGGAAATATGGAGGCAAGCGCCACCCGGGTGCTCATCGTGGATGACGACGTGGTTATCAGTTCATTGCTCTCAAGCCTCATGAACAAAGAGGGGTTGACCAACGCGCTGGCCCACGACGGGGAGACGGCCTTAAAGATGGTCCCGGTGGTCAGACCCGACATGCTGCTGTTGGACGTCAAGATGCCGGGTATCGACGGCATGGAAGTATTAAAGCGGGTCAAGGAAGCCGACCCCCACCTGCCGGTGGTCCTCATCACTGCGTATGCCGAGATTTCCGCCTCGGTGGCGGCTATACGGGCCGGGGCCTTCGATTATCTGGCCAAACCCTTTGACCACTCGGAGGTAATCCGGGTAGTGCGGGCCACCCTGGCCGAAAGGGAGCGCCGGCGCCGGTCCGAGTCCGAAGGAATTGCGGCGGACAATTGTCTCCGGGTGATGATGGGCCCCAGCGATGCCGTGACCCGCATTATCCGGGAAGTGAATCGCATAGCCCAATCGGATTTCAGCGTCATCATCCAGGGGGAAACCGGCTCCGGCAAGGAACTGGTGGCCCGGGCCATATGGCAGCTGAGCAAACGCGCCGACGCCCCTTTCATTCCCGTGGATTGCGGGGCTATCCCTGAAACCCTCATTGAAAGCGAGCTCTTCGGCTACCAGAAAGGGGCCTTCACTGGAGCCAGCGCTGCCAAAGCCGGAAAATTCGAAGCAGCCCAGGGAGGCACCTTATTCTTGGATGAGATCGGCAACCTGCCCCTGGCGTCTCAAATGCGACTCCTGCGGGTCCTCCAGGAGAAGGCGGTCCTGCGCCTGGGCGCGATCAAGCCGGTAAAGGTTGACGTGCGCCTAATCACGGCCAGCAACCAGGAACTTCAGGGACTGGTGAGTTCGGGTCAGATGCGGGAGGATCTCTTTTTCCGCCTCAATGAATTCACCATCACTATTCCGCCCCTCCGGGAACGCAAAGACGACATCCCCTACCTGGCCCAAAGGTTCATGGATCTCACCAATAAGGAATTGCAGAAAAACGTCCGGCGCTTTTCCGAGTATGGTCTCGAGGCCCTGATGTCTTACAACTGGCCGGGGAACGTGCGCCAGCTCCGGTCCGTCATCCGCCGGGCCGTGCTGCTGGCCGACGACATCATCACCGAGTACCATCTGGACATCAAACGCGCCCCGGTGCCGGGCCTGGCCTTCACTCCCAAGATTCAGGGCACGCCCTGGGACGAACTGTCTCTCCGGGAGATCGTCCAGCGCAGCGTGGTCACGGTGGAGCGGGAAGTTCTGGTCCAGGTCATGAAACATACCCGGGGGAATAAGGCCAAGGCGGCACGGCTATTGCAGGTAGATTATAAGACGATACATACCAAGCTCAAACAGTTCGGGATCAAGCAATCTGGAGGCGGTCATGACTAAGAAAAAAGGCGGCGGTGAGGAATCCGGCTTCGGAGGGCTCTTCAAAGGGCTGGCGGACCTCATCGAAAAACTGGGCGATCTGGCGGAAAAAGGCGAGGCGCTCAAAAAAGGCGAGGGGGAGATCCACCACCGGGACGTGAAAGGGGTCTACGGCTTCTCGGTGAAAGTGGGCCTGGGCGACAAGGGGGGAAAAGAGGTGAAGGTGGAACCCTTCGGCAACGTTCGCCGGGACGAAACATCCGGGGAGACCGTGGTCCAGGAGATTCGGGAACCCGTGGTGGACGTGTTCGAAGAAAGAGACCATACCCTGGTGGTGGCCGAGATGCCCGGCGTCAGTACCGAGGACGTGAAGCTTACGATTAAGGACGACCTGCTCACCATCTACGCCGAAAAGAAGGATAAAAAATACCGCAAGGAGATCCTCCTTCCCCGGGCCTATCCCAAGGAAAAGATGAAGATGACTTGCAACAACGGCATCCTGGAGATCAAGTGCCTTCTGTAAGTCCTGGGCGGAGAAAACCATGAAAAATTCCGACGCCGCCGCCCTCAAGCTGAAAGTAACGGAGGCCCTCGGTAAAGACGTGGGCCGGGCCTATGCCCGCATGGGCCCCGAAGACCTGGAAAAGCTCCAGGTGGCTATCGGCGACATCGTGGAAGTCACCGGCAAGCGCACCACCGTCTGCAAGGCCATGCCCGCTTACAAGGAGTTGCGGGGCCGCTCCCGGGTCCAACTGGACGGCATCAGCCGGGAAAATGCCGGGGCCGGAATCGATGATTTTATCCAGGTGAAGAAGATCGCCTGCCGCCCGGCGGAACGGGTCGTCCTGACCCCCATCACCATCACCCCGGCGGAGCGGGACCTGCAATACATCGGCAGCCTCCTGGACGGCCTGCCGGTGCGCGAAGGAGACCGCATCCGCGCCACCCTGTTCGGCAGCCGCTCCGCCGATTTCAAGGTGGGAGCCCTGACCCCCCGGGGGCCGGTGCTGATCAACCCCACCACCACCCTGGTGATCGGCAAGGGCGCGGCCCCGGAAACCCCGCGGGTGGCGGTGTCCTACGAGGACGTGGGCGGCCTCAAGCCCCAACTGCAGCGCATCCGGGAGATGATCGAGCTGCCGTTGCGCTACCCCGAGCTGTTCGAACGCCTGGGCATCGACGCCCCCAAAGGGGTGTTGCTCCACGGCCCCCCCGGCTGCGGCAAGACCCTCATCGCCCGCACCATTGCCCACGAAACCGAGGCCAACTTCTTTTCCGTCAGCGGCCCGGAGGTGGTGCACAAGTTCTACGGCGAGTCCGAGGCCCATCTGCGCAAAATCTTCGAGGAAGCTTCCCGGAAAGGCCCCGGCATCATCTTCATAGACGAGATCGATTCCATCGCCCCCCGGCGGGAAAATGTCGTCGGGGACGTGGAGAAACGGGTGGTGGCCACCCTCCTGGCCTTAATGGACGGCCTCACCAAGCGCCAGAACGTCATCGTCATTGCCGCCACCAACATCCCCAACGCCCTGGACCCGGCCCTCCGGCGCCCGGGGCGCTTCGACCGGGAGATCGCCATCCCCATCCCCGACCGCAACGGGCGCCTGGATGTCCTGGAGATCCACAGCCGGGGCATGCCCCTGGCCAAGGACGTGGACATGAGCCACCTGGCGGAGATCACCCACGGTTTCGTGGGGGCCGACCTGGAGGCGTTGTGCCGGGAAGCGGCCATGATCTGCCTGCGCCGTCTCATGCCCGACATTGATTACGGCCTGGCCGCCATCCCTTTCGAGCAACTGGCCCAACTGGAAGTGCACATGGACGACTTCCTGGCCGCGCTCCGGGAGGTGGAACCGTCCGCCATCCGGGAGGTGTTTGTGGAAGTCCCGGATGTACGCTGGGAGGACGTGGGGGGCCTCACGGCAGTGAAAGAGCGCCTCAAGGAAGCGGTGGAGTGGCCCTTAAAATATGCCCACATTTTCAAAAAAGCCGGCATCAAGCCCCCCAAGGGCATCCTCCTGTCCGGGCCGCCGGGGTGCGGCAAGACCCTGCTGGCCAAGGCCATCGCCACGGAAAGCCGGGTGAATTTCCTGTCGGTGAAGGGGCCGGCCCTGATGTCCAAATATGTGGGCGAATCCGAGCGGGGCGTGCGGGAGATCTTCAAGACCGCCCGCCAGGCGGCGCCCTGCATCATCTTCCTGGATGAGACCGAGGCCCTGCTGCCGGCCCGGGGGGCGGGTGGCGGCGATTCCCATGTCTCGGAGCGGGTCCTGAGCCAGTTTCTGGCGGAGCTGGACGGCATCGAGGAATTGAAGGGGGTGCTGGTGCTGGGAGCCACCAACCGCCTGGACATGATGGACCCGGCGGTGCTGCGGCCGGGTCGCTTCGACGCCATCGTCGAGATTCCCCCGGCCGATGAGGCGGACCGCCGGGAAATCTTTAGGGTGCACCTCCGGGGCAAACCCCTGGACAAGGGGGTCAGTGTCAAACAGCTGGCGGCCAAGAGCGAGGGCTTAAACGGCGCCGAGATCGCCGGGGTGTGCAACCAGGCGGCCCTGGCGGCAGTGCGCCGGGCGGTGGCGGCGGAAGTCGCCCGGGAGGGGGCCGGCAAGGACCAGGTGCTTGTCAAAGCCGCCGACCTGGAAGAGGCCCTCAAGGAAATGCTGGGGGAGCCGGGAGATTAACCTGAAACGCTCTCTTTGCGCCTGGGCGCCCTGGCGAGAGGGAAAAAACCTCGCCAAGACGCAAACAACGCCAAGGAATAACCGCAATGCCCCAGGGACTTTACCTGTACTGCCTGGCCCGGTTGAGCCGGCTGCCGGCCCTCCCCCTTGCGGGCCCGGGGGTGGATGGCCGGAACTCGCTGGCCGTGGCAACATACCAGGATCTCGCCGCGGTCTGGAGTCCGGTGTCGGTGGAGGATTTCTGCGGGCCGGAGGCGGAAGAGCGGCTGCGTGACCTGACCTGGATCGGCCCCCGCGTAATCCGCCATCAGGAGGTGGTGGCCGGGGTGATGCGCCATTCTCCCGTGCTGCCGGTCCGGTTCGGAACCATCTTTGCGTCCCGGGCTAACCTGGATAAGGTTTTGCAGCGCCATTCTGACACCATCGCCGAATACCTGGAGCGCCTCACGGACCAGGAAGAATGGGCTGTCAAAGGGATGCTGGATCGCCCCGGGGCCAGAGAAAAGCTGTTCTCCCTCAAGCTGACCCGGGAGGCGGAAAGCCTGGAGGCCTTATCGCCGGGGAAGCGGTATTTTGAGGAGCAGCGCCTCCGGACCGCCGGCGACCAGGAACTGCAGCGGTGGCTGCAAAGAGTTTGCCGGGAGGTGTGGGCCAACCTTTGGAATTATGCCGCCCAGGTCCAGGAACGGCGGCGGCTTTCCCGGGAAGCCACCGGCAGTGATCAAGACATGGTCTGGAATTGGGCCCTGCTGATACCGAGGCAGGCAGTGGGCGATTTTAAGGTCTTTATCCGGGACGTCAACGCCCAATACGCCCACCGCGGCCTGAGCCTGGAAGCGACCGGCCCCTGGCCCCCTTATAGCTTTTGCCCTACGCTGGATATGGAGCCCGAGGCATGAGTTGCCTGTTTTATTGTGTCTACCGCCATCCGGGGTTGGAATTATCAGGCTCCCTGTTGGGGGTGGGGGGCCGCCCGGTATACCAGGTGGCGCATCGGGGGTTAAGTGCGGCCCTTTCCCAAATCTGCCGCGCCGACCTGGCCCCGGATATCCCCAGGGTCAGGACCTATGAGCGGGTGGTGCTCTCCTGCCACCGGCGGGACACCGTCATCCCCATGCGTTACGGCTGCGTGGTGGAGCGGGAATCCCAGGCTATTCAGCTTTTGGAGGAACAGGGCCCCCGATATGAGGCCCTGCTCCAGGAACTGGACGGCTGCGTGGAAATGGGGCTGAGGGTCTTGCTGCCGTCCGGGCCTTGGGCGGCGGTGATCCCCGGCGGCCCGGCAGGCAGCCGGGAGGTGGCCGGGCCTTGCCCCCCGGACTCCGCCGGAGCCGCGGACCGTCTGGGGTTGGCCTATCTTACGGCCCGCAAGGCCCACTATGCCGGCCAGGACCGCTGGACCACGGAATATCGGGAGGCTGCGCAACGGTGCCGGGAGCATTTCACCGGACTGTACGTCAACTGTAAAACGGAAGCTCCTTCCCCCCGACTACCCCTGCTCTCCCTGTATTTTCTCACACCGCGGCGGCAGGTGGAATCTTTCCGTAGGGCCTTTCGCCGACTCAGCGCCGCCGAACCAGCCCGGTTGCTGCTGAGCGGCCCCTGGCCGCCGTATAATTTTGTAACCCGCGACCCCCGTCTAGTTGAGTTTCTCTCGATCTAGACAAAGGAGTCTCATGGGCGAAAGAGGAACTTCGGCGGCTGACAGCCCGGAATCACAGCGGTACCAGCAGCTTTACGACATGCTGCTGGAGGCCATTCCCTCGTCGGTGCTGCTCATTGACCGGGACCTGCGCATCGTCTCGGCAAACCGCAATTTCCTGGAGAAAAACCGCCGCACCCTGCCGGACACCATCGGGCACCGCCTGGATGAAGTTTTCCCGGCCATCATCATCGACCAGATGGATTTTCCGGGACGCATCCGCCAGGTCTTCGAGAAGAACTTCCGGGTCAAGGGGGAACGGATGACCTATCGGGCCCCGGGCATTCCCCTGCGGATTTATTATTACAGCATCCTGCCCTTTTCCTGGCAGGGGGTGGTGGAGTTGGCCATGCTGCTCATGGACGACGTCACCGAGCAGGTGCGGCTGAGTGAAGAGGTGCGCCGAGTGGAGCGCCACCTGGCCTCGGTGGTGGAAAGCGCCCAGGATATCGTCCTGTCCACCGACATGGAAGGCCAGGTCTTGACCTGGAACACCGCGGCGGAGAAGCTCTCAGGCTTCACCCTCTATGCGGTCCGGGGACACAACTTTTCCGACTTCTGCGCCGGAGACGATCAGGGCGAGATGGAGCGGATTTTTGCCAACTTCCAGGCCGGCAGAGAGGCCCAAATGGCGGAAGTGGACCTGAAAACCAGGGATGGCGGCCGCATCCCGGTTTCCTGGATCTTTTCCCCCATGAAAGACCACCTGGGCCAGACCGCCGGGATCGTGGCCGTGGGCCGGGACCTGACGGAACGCCGCAAATTTGAGGCCCAGCTGCTGCAGACGCAGAAACTGGCCGCCCTGGGGGTGATGGCCGGGGGTATCGCCCATGAGATCCGCAATCCCCTGGCGGTTTGCTCCAGTGCGGCCCAGTTCATCATGGCAGGCGATCTTGACCCGCAGTTTCAGAAGGAGTGCGCCGAAAAGATTCATGCGGGCATCCTGCGGGCCTCCATGATTATTGAAAATTTGCTGCGCTTCGCCCGGCCCTCAGTGAAGCCTGACATCAAGGAGCTTAACCTGACCACGCTCCTGGAGGAGACCCTGTCCCTGGTGACGAACCAGGCCCGGATTGACAAGATTGTGCTGCAGGCGCAATGGCCCCGGGAGCCCATCATGATCAGCGGCATGGAAGGCCTGTTGCAGCAAGCCTTCATGAACCTGCTGCTCAACGCCATCAAGGCCATGCCCGACGGGGGAGGGTTGGGCGTCGCCCTGGGACAAGCCGACGGGGAAGCCTGGGTCAGGATCAGCGACACCGGCCAAGGGATCGCCCCCAGGGACCTGGACAATATCTTCGACCCCTTTTACACCACCGCGCCGGTGGGCCAAGGCACGGGGTTGGGCCTGTCCATCTGTTATTCCATCATCAAACAGCACTTCGGCACCATCACGGTGGAGAGCGGGGCAGGCCAAGGCAGCACCTTCACCGTGAGATTGCCCCTATTGTAGGGGGTGAGCGGCATGACCCAGCGGAACAATGTGATTCTCATAGTGGACGACGAGCCGGATATGTGCTGGGCCCTGGAATATATCCTCAACAAACGCGGTTATGTCACCTGCAAGGCCTTGAGCGCCCAAGAAGCCCTGGAGCTGATGGCGCAACAACAATTCGCCTGCGCCTTCCTGGATGCCAAGCTGCCGGATATGGACGGTCTGGAACTGGGCCGGCTCATCCGGGAGAGGGCGCCGGACATGCGCATCCTGATGGTGTCCGGTTACTTTTACCGGGATGACGTGTCCATCCAGGAGGCCATCGCCCGGGGGGTCATCATCGATTTAATCAGCAAACCCTTCCTCCAGGCGGAAATCCTTCGGGTTTTGGAAACCTGACCGGAATTATTCCTTCTAGAAGAATTTCAGGGCATAGACCGGCCACCCTAGATTAGGGAATTCATTCCATAGAGCCAATTCCCGAGCCCCCACCGGCACCCGGCCGTTTCATAACTAACCAATTGATTTTATAGCAATTCACCTGCCTTCTGGTGTTGGCATGCTTCTTGGATAAAGGGGTGGTGAGGCAAGTCCTCTCTTTACAAAAAACCCTATTTTATTGAAGGAGGTTCCCCATGGCTAAAGTCCAAAAGTCAACCGATTCCTCCAGCCTGGCGGAAGTCGTCGACCGCATCCTGGACAAGGGTATCGTCATTGATGCCTGGGTCAAGGTGGCGTTGGTGGGTATCGAACTGCTGTCCATCGAAGCCCGGGTGGTCATCGCGTCCGTGGAAACCTATCTGAAGTACGCCGAGGCCATCGGCCTCACGGCCAGTGCGGCGGCTCCGGCTTAAGGGCCATTGGGGGAACAGTCCTCTTTCCGAAGGGGTCCGGCACGACCCCTCCCGGAAAGAGGCCCCTCAGCATCCTTCAGGGGCGAGCATTGCGGTGCCGACTTTCCCCTAAAGGCCTAAAGGCGGGAAAAGGAGATACTCCATGGGTCACTTAACCGACGAAATGACCCGGCTGGTGGGCGAGATTGTGGAGATGCGCGGCGCCCGGAAAGGTTTTGTCAAAAACCTGACCAATAATACGGCTGCCCTGATGGCGAACTTCCATCGGGCCCACCGAGACATGGCCCGGAAGGCCAGGGCCGAACGGCGGGCGGCCGTGACTCACCTGAAGAAAACGGTGGGCGCCATGCGCCATGCCTTTGCCGCGGACCTGGACGGGGCGCGGCGGGCCTGGGCCGGTAAATGAGTCCAGACTCCGGTCTCATCCGCATCTGAGAAACCATTGACTGAATTGCCCGACACTTACGAGGTAAAAGGAGAAGTATCATGGCTAAAGTCCAAAAGTCAACCGATTCCTCCAGTCTGGCGGAAGTCGTTGACCGCATTCTGGATAAGGGTATCGTCATCGACGCCTGGGTCAAGGTAGCCCTGGTAGGCATCGAATTGCTGTCCATTGAGGCCCGCGTGGTCATCGCGTCCGTGGAAACCTACCTGAAGTACGCCGAGGCCATTGGCCTTACGGCCAGCGCCGCGGCTCCCGCTTAAGGACCATTCCGGGGATTGGTTCCTCTTTCGCTGAGGGGCCTCAGGGCCCCTCCCCGGAAGGGGGTGGCGCCGGCGCCGAGCTGCGAAACCCCTGCACAACCTGAGGCGAGTTCCCCGGCGACATCCATAAGGAGATACTTCACATGGGTACGCTAACCGAGAGTATGACCAGATTATGCGGAGAGATCGTGGCCCTGCGCGGGGCGCGCCTCAACTTCGTCCGGGACCTGGGCCGGGATGTAGCCGATCTGAAGGGCGAGTTTCGCCGGGCCCATAACGACATGGCCCAGCGAAGTCGGGCGGAACGTCTTAGTTTCGTCAAGACTTTGAGCCATGAGGTGGCGAGCTTGAGAGCCGGCTTCCGCAAAGCCCACCAGCACATGGCCCGCCAGACCAAGGCGGAGCGCCGGGCGGTGGTGAACCACCTGAAGAAAACCGTGAGCGGCAGGCGCCGGGAATTCGCCCTGGACCTGGCCGGGGCCCACCGGGTCTGGTTCGGCCCCACTCCGGCGGAACGTCGAGCCCAGGCCGAGGCCGAGCGCCGGGCCCGGGTCCAGGCCGAGCAGGCCGAGGCAGCCGCCGAACGGGAACGGATGGCCGCCTTGGCCATGGCCCAGGAAGAGGCCGCACGGCACCAGGCCGCCGTCCCGCCCAAGGAAGAGAAGGAAGAGACCGGGCGCCCAGGCAAAAAGAAGGGGAGAGATTTCCCTGCCCCGGGTGATCCACAGCCATGACACCATTAACGCAAACCGTGCGAGAAATGTTGCCGACGGCCCGTTCCGGCGGGGAAGCGGCGGAAGTTACCTGCTCTTTCTGCCGCGGCCACGGGACCGACCCCTTTGGCATCATGTCCTGGCTCTCCACCTGCTGCGTCTGCGGCGGGAGCGGCCGGGTGCGGGTGTCGACGCCTTACCGGTCTTGCGTCTACTGCCGGGGCACCGGGGCCGTCAAGACCTTCACCTGCACCGTTTGCCGCGGCACCGGCTATGTGCCGTTGCTCCCCGGCCCCCTGAAGCCCTGCCCTGACTGCCGGGGGAGCGGCGCCGACGCCGCCTCGGCCCTGGCCTGTATGACCTGCCGGGGGCGAGGCTGGGTGTCCCAGGAGGGCCGTCAATAAAAGCTTACCCATCCTGCCCCTGGGGCTGCCGGGGGCAGTTCCATCCCCAGCGAGAGGAGCAACGCGCATGAGCGGTGATCATCGGAATAGGGCTGCCGTGGCCGTAGTTAAAGTGGAAAGCCGGGATGACCAGGTGAACCCGGAAGCCGGCCCGGCATTTGTGGAAACGGCTTATATCCAAGACCTGACCAAACGGGCCCTGGCCTATCTGGGAGTGGGCTATCCGGTCCACTTCGCCGGGTCGGCGGGAACGGGGAAGACCACCCTGGCTTTTCATGTGGCGGCGCAGCGGGGCCGGCCGGTGGTCTTGATACACGGGGACGATGAGTTCGCCAGTTCCGACCTGGTGGGACGCCACTCCGGCTATCGCAAACAGAGACTCATCGACAACTACATCCATTCCGTCCTCAAGACGGAAGAGTCCATGAATATCACCTGGATGGACAACCGCCTCACCATGGCCTGCAAAGAAGGCTATACCCTGATCTACGATGAGTTTACCCGGTCCCGGCCCGAGGCCAACAACGCCCTCTTGAGCATCCTGGAGGAGAAGATCCTCAATCTTCCCAAGATGTCCCGGGGAGGAGAAGGTTACCTGGAGGTGCACCCGGAGTTTCGGGCCATTTTCACTTCCAATCCCGAGGAATACGCCGGGGTCCACAAGACCCAGGACGCCCTCATGGACCGTCTCATCACTGTGAGCCTGGGACATTTCGACCGGGAAACGGAAGTGCAAATCGCCATGACCAAATCCGGTCTTTCCCGCCTTGATGCCGAGATCATCGTGGATGTGGTGCGGGAACTGCGGGGCTTTGGGGTCAACAACCACCGCCCCACCATCCGGGCCTGCATCGCCATCGCCAAGATCATGGCGCACCAGGGGGCCCGGGCCCATCAAGATGACCCGGTCTTCCGGTGGGCCTGCCGGGACGTGCTCAATACCGATTCCGCCAAGGTGACCCGGGGCGGCCAGTCCATTATGGGAGAGAAGGTGGAAGAGGTGATCCAGACCGTTTTGGGTTCCCGACTCCGGACCCCCCGGAAAGTGGGCCGGGGTCCAGAACCTTACAAGGAGTAAACCCATGGCCGGTCCCAGGAGAGGTTTACAGGATATCCGCACCCTGATCGGGAGAGTGCGCAAGGCCACCCTCCCCCATGAGGCCTATCTGCGCATCAGCCACATCGAAATGGAAAAGGCCCGGAAGACCCAGGAGAGCGAGAAGTTCAGGCAAATGATGGCGGACATCGCCGCCCGCCTGGCGGAAATTGAGGCGGAAAAAAATGCCCTCCTCCAGTCGATGGGGGAAAGGGGCGGAGGCCTCCACCCGGGAAGCCCCGGACCGCTGCGCCGCACCGGGGGTTTTAAAATCAGATATTAATGCAGATATTAATAATGTTAACGGGAGATCAAGCCGATGCTTTTAATCAAGGGCGCCAACCAGGTGCGGACCATGCGTCAGGTGAAGAGCTACCGCTCCTGCCCCACCTCCACGGGCCTGCCCATGTGGGGGGCGGAGTTGGGCCGCATGTATCAGGAAGAGGTGGCCCGGATAAACCGGGAGCTTCACCGCCGCTGGCGGTCCGCCTCCTGGCGGAGCCGGGGCGGGACGCGGTGAAGGAAACGGCTGGTCGGAGGGTGAATAGGGAGAACCATGATGAGAATCAACTGCTTAGCCTGTGGGCATAAAGTGACGCTGGACGACGCCTATGACAACTTTGAGGGCCCGGTTAAATGTCTGTGCGGCGCCATGCTGGAGATCCGGACGGAAGACGCCATGCTCAAGGGCATCATGTTGGTCGAACCGCGGCCCCGCCCGGCCCCCGAGTCCAAGCGGATGGAAGGCGCGGCCGCTACCTGAAGGCGTTCAGGGCGGGTCAGGCGACGCAAGTTGTCGCGATGCGGGACTTTCTTGGGACGGCGGGCGGTTACCCTCCGGTTTCCCGTTGAGGTGAGACAGAGATATGGCGAGGCGCACAACAGCGAAAGGCGGCAGATACCTGTACGCCATCGTGGCCGCTCCCGGGGAGCAGACCTATGACTTCCCCGGCATAGACGGGGCCCCGGTGTACAGCATCGCCAAGGGGCGGGTGGCCGCGGTGGTGAGCGACGTGTTGAACAACCGCATCCGCCCGGAACGGCGGCATCTGGCCGCCCAACAGGGGATCCTCAAGGGACTGTTGTTCCGGGCCGACGCTATACTCCCCATGGCCTTCGGCATCATTGCCGACGGTCCCCAAGCCATCCAGAAGATCCTGTCCCGCAACCACCAGACCCTCCTCCAGCAACTCCACCGCGTGGCCGGGATGGTGGAAATGGGACTGCGGGTCTCCTGGGACGTCCCTAATATTTTTGAATATTTCGTCAACACCCATCCAGGGTTGCGGGCCGCCCGGGATCGCTTCCTCGGCCCGTACCGCAACCCTTCCCAGGAAGACCAGATCGAGTTGGGGCGCCTGTTTGAACGCCTCCTGAACGAGGACCGGGAAGCCTACACCGAAAAGGTGGAGGAGATCCTGTCCCATTATTGCCGGGAGATCAAGCAAAACCAATGCCGACATGAAAGCCAGGTGATGAATCTGGCTTGCCTGGTGCCCCGGGATGGACAGGACCGGTTTGAAGAGGGCGTATTTGCCGCAGCCAAGCTCTTTGACAACAATTTCACCTTCGACTACACCGGCCCCTGGGCCCCCCACAATTTCGTGGAGCTGAATCTTGAAATATGACCCCTGACCTCGGAAGGAGATATGATGTTTCTCGTTGACGACATCTTACTGTCCCCAGTGAAAGGTGTTCTCTGGGTGTTTCGGGAGATCCACGACGCCGCCCAGCAGGAATTGGCCGGCGAAAGCGACGCCGTCACCGCAGCCCTGAGCGAGCTTTATATGCGGCTGGACACCGGGCAGATCACCGAGGAGGAATTCGATGCCCAGGAAAAGGTGCTCCTGGACCGCCTGGACCGCCTCCAGGCGGAAGAAAAGGCCGCCACGGCGCCGGAGAAGAAGCCGGCCAAGCCACGCTCCAAGGCCAAGCCGACCGGGAGAAAATCTCCTGCCGGGGTGAAACCGGCCGCTCTGGTTTGACGTGTGGGCGGAAGAATAGCACCAGCCAGACGAAATCAGGGGATCAACCAACGGCAGCCGGGAAGCGGGAGACTCGGGACGGAAGAATAGGGAAGGGCTTGATGAGGTTGCGAACACTTCGCCCGCTTGATACGGCAGGGGTCACCCCGGATGTCCATGATCTCGCGTTCCATCAATACCATGGGGGCCAAAGTTGTGCCCGGTTTCTTAGAGAAGCCCCATTTCCGACTGATATTCTTCGGCGGCAAGGGCGGAGTCGGAAAGACCACCTGCGCCGCGGCCGCCGCGCTCCACTATGCCCGGCGGTCCCCCCAGGGCTCCTTCCTCCTGATTTCCACTGATCCGGCCCATTCCCTGGCCGACAGTATCGGTGATTTTTCTTCCCCTGATAATTTAAAGATCCTGGAGTTCAATGCCCAGGATTCTCTGGCGACTTTCAAGGCCAGGCACCGGACCAAGTTTGCCGAGATCGCCAGCCGGGGCACCTTCCTGGACGAGGAGGATATTCGCCGCATCCTGGATCTCTCCCTGCCCGGCCTGGACGAACTCATGGCTTTGCTGGCCATCGCCGGCTGGGTGGAAACCAGGGCCTATGACCTCATCGTGGTGGATACTGCCCCCACGGGTCACACGCTGCGGTTGCTGACCACGCCGGACTTGATCCGCACCTGGCTTAAGGCCCTGGATGCCCTGCTGGCCAAGCACCGCTTCATGCGGCAGCGGTTCCAGGGATCATATCAGCCGGATGAGCTGGACGATTTTCTCAAGGAACTGGCCGCCTCGGTCAAGCACCTGGAGGGTCTGCTTAAGGACCCCCGCACCTGCCGCTTCGTGCCGGTGATGCTGGCGGAAGAACTGGTCATCAGCGAGACCCTGGAACTCCTGAGCGACTTGCAGCGTCTGCACATCCCGGTCAGGGAGGTGGTGGTCAACCGCCTCTTGCCGGAGAACTCCTGCCCTTTATGCGCCGAAGGGCGGCGGCGGCAACAGTTGCTCCTGGGTGATCTGTTAAGACGAGGCGTTTTAGGCGGACACCCCTTGGTTGGTGTGCCCCTGTCTCCTGATGAAATACGGGGCTCGATCCTGTCTACCCTGTGGGAGGGAGTCATGGCGGTGGCCCGCACGCCTGCAGCCCTTCCCCAGACACCCCTGAACCTGCCGCCCCGGGTGGAGGCCGCGCCCCCCTGTCCTTCTCCGGAAATCACCTTCTTGACCTTCGCCGGCAAGGGGGGCGTGGGCAAGACCACCCTGGCCTGCGCCACTGCGCTGCGCCTGGCCCGGGAGTTCCCTGGGAAAGAGGTGTTGCTCTTCTCCACCGACCCGGCCCACTCCTTGTCCGCCTGCCTGGCAGCGCCTCTCGGCCCCCGGCCGGTCCGCCTCGGTCGGGGCCTGACGGCCATGGAGATCGACGCTCCCGGGGAATTTGCCGCCTTAAAGAAACAGTATCAACAAGATCTGGAGAAGTTTCTGCAGAGCGCGTTCGAGAACTTCGATGTCCCCTTTGACCGTCAGGTGATGGAGCGGATGCTGGACCTGTCGCCCCCGGGTTTGGACGAGATCATGGCCCTGGTGCGGGCCATGGAGTTTCTGGAAAAGGGGCGTTACGACATCTTCATATTGGACTCGGCCCCTACCGGTCATCTCCTCCGCCTTTTGGAACTGCCGGAACTGGTTGACCAGTGGCTCAAGACCATTTTTAGCTTCCTTCTGAAGTACAAATTGACCTTCCGGTTCCCGGACCTCTCCCAGCAGTTGGTCAGAATTTCCCGGAACCTGAAGCTTTTGAGAAATCTGTGGCGGGATCCGGCCCGGGCGGCACTCTACGCCGTGAGCATCCTGACGGAAATGGCCTTCCAGGAGACCGGCGACCTCCTGGCGATCTGCGCCCGGCTGGGAGTGCCGACGCCGGTGCTGCTTCTCAACCAGGCCACCCCGGCGCGAGATTGTCCCTTGTGCACCGCCCTCAACCACCGAGAGGCCCTCATTAAAGAAAAGTTCCGGCAGACCTTTGCCGGCCGGCAGCAAACCATCATCTATCGCCAAACTGACCCCCGGGGGTTGGAGCGCCTGGGGGAATTGGGGCAGGCCTTGTACCGGCCCAGGATAGTGGAGAATCACCATGGTGCTGCTTCTGATATGCCCGCATTGTCAAACTAAGGTACTGCTGGCCTCCCGGACTTGTCCGGCTTGCGGCGCCGACCTGCGGGACCTGCCCCCGAAAGATCGCCGTTACTTTTTGGCTGGACCGGAAGAAATCACCGTCGCGCCCCCGGCCTCGGAGATGGTCCTCGGACCCGAGCTGGAGGTAGTGGAAGAGGAATTGCTGGAGTCATATCCGGAAACCATGATGTCCGAAACCTTCCTGCCCGAGAGCCAAGACGTGTCCTTGTGCGAGGCCCTGGATCGTATCCTCAATAAGGGGGCGGTCCTGTTTGGAGAAGTGATGGTCTCCGTCGCCGATATCGATCTGATCTACCTGGGCCTCCAGGTCATCCTGAGCTCTATGGACACCGCCGGGAAACTCAAGTCTGCCCCGGGAGCGGGACTATCGGGGCCGAATCTTTTTACTAGGGGAGCATGCTGATGAAACCGCCGGAGTTGGCGCAGGTGGAATCTCAATCCATCAGCGATTTTGCCCGGATTATGCAAGACGGCGCCCCGGTGCCGGTCCAGTCCCCGGGCGGCCCTACCACTCGAATCAATCTGGACCAGGACAACCTCAAGAACAGCCTGGGACAACTGGTCCTGACCCTGGTGAAACTGCTGCACGAACTGCTGGAGCGCCAGGGCATCCGGCGCATTGAGGCCGGCTCCCTCACCGACGACCAGATCGAGCGCCTGGGGTTAACCTTGATGAAACAGGCCCAAGAGATCGACAGACTCCGCCAGGAGTTCGGCCTGGAGGAAGAGGACCTGAATATCGACCTTGGCCCCCTGGGCCAGCTCCTGTAGGAGGAACTGCACATGGCCAGACAACAAGGCATCCAGAGTTCCATTCAGAGCACCAACCTGGCGGATCTTTTGGAACGCATCCTGGACAAGGGTATCGTTATTGCCGGCGACATCAAGATCCGGCTGGTGGAAGTGGAACTCCTTACCCTGCAGATTCGTCTGGTGATCTGTTCGGTGGACAAGGCCAAAGAGTTGGGCATAGATTGGTGGGTCGCCAACCCGGCCTTTAATTCCCAGGCCCCTTCGGAAGAACTGGCGGCATCCCTTAACAAGATCGATCAGCGTTTGGGGCGCCTGGAATCTGCCATGGCCGTGGCCGGCCCCTGAGTTTCCTGGCGACGTTGGGAAAGCCCTGCTCCGGGGAGCGGGTGCCGCCTTCCGGCAGCCCAAGGTCCCGAGGCCGCAGCCGCATAGAGGTATCCGACCACCGCAGTAGACTTGCTGCCGCAATCGAGCCGCGTGGAGGAACCTCACCCCCACGTTTAACCAGCATGGACATGAGCCTCTCTTCTGAAAGGCCCTCTCAATCACCAGAAGAGATTTTTCCCCCGTGCCGGGATACTTGCCACGATAGAAGCCTACGGTAATCCCAGCCAAAATCATGATATCATCCGGCTGTCAGCATGAGTCCCCTGAGGGTCTTGCAAAATTCTCCTTTTGTCTTAGGAAAGGGCGGCGGTTTTGAAAACGCTCTGCAAGATGCCAACCTCTTTCTTCTCCGTGCAGCCGTCCGTTTGGAACCATACCCTGCCCCCTTATCCTTGATGAGGTTCATTCAGGGCAGGTTAGCATAGATCAGGACTCAAAGCAATCTATTCGACGTTGTAGGGTTAAATAGGAAACAGCCAGTCCCGGCGTTGAACTGGGTAACGTAGCCTCTCAGCGCCGACCATACTGCACACTTCCTGCGTGGGAAAATATGACGCCGTCGGCGCTTTTTCTAACCCCACGCCGCCCCCTTGACTGCGGCGGGGTTTTTTCTTTGGTTTCATGCCGGAGAATTTGATATCCTTCACATATGAGAATTTGGCTGGGGTGAAGATGATGACCACCATGAAGGTAAGTGAAGCACGGGACAAGCTGGCCCGGCTGGTGGAGGAGGCGGCTGCGTCCCATGTGCCCATTGTCATCACCGGGAGGCGGGCCAATGCGGTCTTGATCTCGGAGGATGATTGGCGGGCCATTCAGGAGACCCTGCATTTGCTTTCCATTCCCGGCATGCGGGAGTCCATCCGGAAAGGCCTGGAGACGCCGGTGGAGGAGTGCGCCCGGGAGCTTGATTGGTGACATGGGAAATTGTTTACACCAAACAGGCCCAGAAAGATGCCAGGAAGCTGGCCGCCGCCGGTCTAAAAAGCAAGGCTGAGGAGCTGTTGGACATCATCCGGGAAAACCCCTTCCGCACCCCTCCCCGGTTTGAAAAACTGGCGGGCGACCTGGCCGGCGCCTATTCCCGCCGCATCAATATTCAGCACCGCCTGGTCTACGAGGTCCTGGAGCCGGAGAGAATCATCAAAGTGGTCAGCATGTGGACGCATTACGAATAGAGCCTGCGGCCATAACGACAGGACCACACCCGATCCCATCCCGAACTCGCTCGTTCAGCCTCTCAGCGCCGACCATACTGCGCACTTCCTGCGTGGGAAAATAGGACGCCGCCGGAGCATTTTATAACCCCAACCCGCCCCCTTGACGGAGGCGGGGTTTTGTCACTACCGGCAGGCAGAGTGACATTTCCCGTTCATGGCCACGATCCCCGTAACTGCCGTGACTCCGGTTCAATGTCTTGTGTCCGGATCGCAACCGGGTTAGAACCTATGGCATGACCGGCTTTTTCCGGAACCGTGAGCCATGGAGGAGGCGATCGTGTCTTTGGCCGCTGCACCAAGCTGTGGGCTCACCATCATCGGCGGCGGCCTGGCCGGCTGTGAAGCGGCGTGGCAGGCTGCCCGGCGGGGCGTCTCCGTCTGCCTCCGGGAGATGAAGCCGGTGCGATTTTCGCCGGCGCACCGCTCCCCGCTGTTGGGAGAGCTGGTCTGCAGCAATTCCCTGCGGGCCGCCGAGGTGGCCAGCGCCGTGGGCCTCCTGAAGGAGGAGATGCGCCGCCTGGGCTCCCTGGTCATGAGGGCGGCGGACGCCACCCGGGTGCCTGCGGGAAAAAGCCTGGCCGTGGATCGGGAAGCCTTCGCCCGCCATCTCACCGGCGCCCTGGAAGCCCAGCCCCTGGTCTCCATCCGGCGGGAGGAGGTGCCGGCTCCGGACCCGGAGACCCCCACCATCATCGCCACCGGCCCCCTCACCTCCGATGCCCTGGCCGAGGCCCTGAGCCGGCTCACGGGACAGGAGCACCTCCACTTTTACGACGCCATCGCCCCCATCGTGCTGGCCGAATCGCTGGACATGAGCCGCATCTTCCGGGCCTCCCGCTACGGCGCCGGGGATGATTACCTCAACTGCCCCATGGATGCGGCACAGTACGACACCTTCTACCAGGCCCTTATCAGCGCCCGCCAGACCCCTCTTAGACCCTTTGAGGAGCCCCGCTATTTTGAAGGCTGCCTCCCCCTGGAAGTGATGGCGGCCCGGGGTTACCGGACTCTGCTCTTCGGACCCCTCAAGCCCGTGGGCCTCATCGACCCCCGGACCGGGCGCCAGCCATACGCGGTGGCGCAACTGCGGGCCGAAAACCGGGAGGGCGCCCTCTACAACCTGGTGGGCTTCCAGACCAAGCTCACCTATCCGGAGCAGGAGCGAGTCTTCCGGCTCCTCCCCGGCCTGGAGCGGGCCGAATTCGTCCGGCTGGGCTCCATCCACCGCAACACCTTCATCCGCTCGCCGGGCCATCTGTCGGAGCACCTCAATTTTTACCGTTACCCCAATCTCTTCCTGGCCGGGCAGATTTCCGGGGTGGAGGGCTACGTGGAATCGGCGGCCATGGGTCTCCTGGCCGGGATCAACGGCGCCCGCCGGGTGAGAGGGGAGCCTCTCCTCACACCTCCCCGGGAGACGGCGCTGGGGGCTTTGGTCTCCCATCTCACCAACACCTCCACCCGTGACTTCCAACCCATGAACGTCAACTTCGGGCTCTTTCCCCCTCTGCCCGGGCGCCTGCCCAAACGGGACCGGGGACCGGCCCAGGCCCGGCGCTCCCTGGAAGCCCTGTCAGCCTGGATGGCGGAAATGAGGGAAACCGGCCTGGAGCCCCTCACCTGAACTTTACCGGGTTGACGGGTGACAACTGGCACGGATTCCGTATTTCCAGGAGGATGAGAGCCTGGGCGGCGTTCAGGATGACAAAGGAACTCCTTTTATGGGAGCCTCTGCCAAAAAATTTTCCCCTCCCGGTCTCCCCTGGATATAATGATGTGCAGGTAATCGAGGATTGAAGGCGGTCCAAGGGACGGCGTCCTACCGGCGCCCATGCGCCGCGGCCGCGCGCGGGAGATGGAGCATGCCTAAGAAAGCCATCTGGCTCATTATTTTCTTCACCATCTGTTTTCTTTTGGGAGTCAACCTGGGAGACCTGGACTACCTGATGAACCTGGGCAACACCATCTGTCTGTCCTGCATCGGGGTGGGGTGAATGACCTCCTTTCGCTGGCTGGTGCAGACCCTGGTGACCCTGGGGACCAACTCCTACCTGCTCTTTCCCTTCGGGTCGGTGATTTATCAGGGCCCTCTGAAGGCGGTGTGCCACCCCGGTCTCAATTGCTATTCCTGTCCGGCGGCGCTCCTGTCCTGTCCGGTGGGGGCGGTGCAGAATTTTATCGGCAGTTGGCGTATGGTCTCTGCGGGTGGACTGCCCCAGTTGGGCACCATGGTGTTGGGCTACCTGGGCTTCATCGGCACCCTGGTGGGGCGTTTGCCCTGCGGCTGGCTCTGTCCTTTCGGCTTCATCCAGGACCTGCTGCACAAGATTCCGGCGCCCAAATTCAACCTTTGGGAGCCCCTGCGCTATGTGAAATACGCGGTGTTGGTGATTCTGGTGGTGCTGCTGCCGCTGCTGCTCATCGACGCCACGGGCCTGGGTCAACCCTGGTTCTGCAAGCTGCTGTGCCCTTCCGGGACGCTGTTCGGGGCCATCCCTCTGATCATCCTCAAGCCCAGCCTGTGGCAGACCCTGACTTTCTATTTCTGGAATAAAATCATCCTGTTGGTTGTTATTCTGGTGGCGGCGGTGTTCATCAGCCGCTTTTTCTGCCGGGTGCTCTGCCCCCTGGGGGCCTTTTACAGCCTGTTCAGCCGCATGACCATGGTGCAGTTGGAGGTCATCGCCGGCAACTGTGTGGAGTGCCAGTCCTGCGTGCGGTCCTGTCCCACCGGGGTGCGGCCCTACGAGGACCCCAACAGCCGGGAGTGCATCCTCTGCCTCCGCTGCCTGGACGCCTGCCGCTTCCGGGCCCTTACTTTCGGTCTGCGCCATTATGCCGGCGAACCGGAGACACCCGACTCCGGCCCCACCAGAGGTTGAGGAAAAAATGCTTGACACGAAAATCCAGTATGTTTATTATGAGTTATCTGTTTTTACCTACCCCAGCCGAGGTTAAAGGCTCCTTTATGGCCCTCACCAAAGAGAAGATGATCAGCCGGTTGCAGACCCAGGCAGGGTTGAGCAAGCAGGAATCCAGGGCGGTGGTGGAGCGGGTCCTGGACATCATTAAAGACACCCTGGCCAGCGGTGAGGACCTGCTCATCAGCGGCTTCGGCAAGTTTTCGGTGCGGCGGAAGAACGCGCGACGGGGCAGGAATCCGCAGACCAAAGAAAACCTCATCCTTCGAGCCCGCAAGGTAGTGGTGTTCAAGACCTCCGGAGTGCTGCGCAACCGCATCAACGGGCAGCGTTCCCAGTAAGCCGCACCTCCGGCGCTCCACCCGCTCTCTGCGCTCCTAGCTTCCGCCTTGCGGCCGGAGTGGGCAGAATTTCCCCGAGCAGTCCACCTTTCCGGCATTTTTCCGAGCCTGGGTGATCCGTGGAGATGAGTACGTGGTGGCAGGCATGCGTCGGCCGGGCCGTGAGCCGGCGCACCTTTCTCAAGACCGGCGTCTGTTCTCTGGCCTTGCTGGCTCTGCCCCCGCGGGCAAAGGCCGTCGGCGCGCCCGACCCGCGCCAGGGCTTCGTCAATCCTCAGCCCGCCCTTTATTACCGCGCCCTGGCCGGGCACAAGATTTCCTGCCAGCTCTGCCCCCGGGCCTGCGAGGTGGGGCCGGGGGACCGGGGCGACTGCGGCGTCCGGGAAAATCGCCAGGGGCGCTATCTGACGCTGGCCTACGGCAACCCCTGCGCGGTGCATGTCGACCCCATTGAGAAAAAGCCGTTTTTCCATGTCCTGCCGGGGACCCCCTCTTTTTCCCTGGCCACCGCCGGCTGCAACCTGCGCTGCCAGTTCTGCCAGAATTATGAGATTTCCCAGGCCCGTCCCGAAGAGACCTACAATATGGACCTGCCGCCGGCGCAGGTGGTGGCCCGGGCCCGGCAGGCCGGCTGCCCCTCGGTGGCCTACACCTACGTGGAACCCATCATCTTCTTTGAATATATGCTGGAGACCAGCCGCCTGGCCCGGCAGGCCGGCCTCCTCAACACCTGCCATTCGGCGGGCTACGTCAGCGCCGCCCCCCTGGAGGAGCTGGCCCAGGTCCTGGACGCGGCCTGCATCGACCTCAAGGCCTTCGACCCGGGATTCTACCGGGAACTGGTGGACGGCGAACTGGAGCCGGTGCTCGCCACCCTGGAAACCCTGCGCCGCCGGGGTGTGCACGTGGAGATCGTCAACCTGGTCATTCCCCGGAAGAATGACGACCCGGGCGCCATCACCCGCATGTGCCGGTGGATTGCCGACGAACTGGGGCCTTTGACCCCGCTCCACTTTTCCCGGTTCTACCCCCTGCACAAGATGCGGCACCATTACCCCACCCCGGTGAGCACCCTGGAGCAGGCCTGGGACCTGGCCCGCAAAGCCGGACTCAAGTACGTCTATATCGGCAACGTGCCGGGCCACGCCGGTGAAGACACCCGGTGCCACTCCTGCGGCAAGACGGTCATCGCCCGGCGGGGCTACCGGGTGGGGGAGACGCACCTCAAGGACGGCAAATGCGCCCACTGCGGCGCCGCCATCCCGGGCATCTGGCGGCCGCGGACGGCGGCGTGATTAATGGCGGCGGAGAGTTTTCCGGGGGGAGGGCCGAGGGAGCGGCGGCTCCTGGGGCGCAGGCGTTTTCCGGTTCCCAGGATGCCGCTGGGGAACCGGCTTGCCCGCCAAGCTCTGCCTGGCCGGAGCACCGCTGCATAAGGAACCCAAGCAGAGCTTGGGGGGAAATTTACGTTCCCAAGCAGGAGCTTGGGAACGAGGGGGTTGCACCCCCGGCCCCCTCCCCCACGAAAATCTTTCAAGACAAGGTTTACCATGGGTTGGCGATGCGGCCTGGTGGGGTTGCCCAATGCGGGCAAGACCACCATTTTCAACGCTCTGACTGCGGCGGGGGCCGAAGTGGCGGCCTATCCCTACTGCACCATCTCCCCCAATACGGGGGTGGTGCCGGTGCCGGACCCCCGCCTGACCCGGCTGGGGGAGCTCCTCCGGCCCCAGCGCCTCACGCCCACCACCATTGAGTTTGTGGACGTGGCCGGGCTTATTGAGGGGGCCTCCCGGGGCGAGGGCCTGGGCAATCAGTTTCTGGGCCAGATCCGGGACACGGACCTGCTGGCCCACGTGGTGCGCTGCTTCGGGGACGCGGTCTGCCCCCACCCCCTGAGCGGCCTGGACCCGGTGCGGGACGTGGAGGTGGTGGAGACGGAGCTCCTGCTGGCCGACCTGGAGCTGGTCGGCCGTCAGCAGGTCAAGCTGGAAAAGAAGGCCAGAGCCGGCTGCAAGGCCTCGGCCGCGGCGCTGAAGGTCCTGGGTCGGGTGGAGGCCGGGCTGAACCGGGGGCGCTGGGCCCGGGACCTGGGCCTGAGCCACCAGGAGCAGGAGCACCTCAAGGCCGCGGCCCTGCTCACCCTCAAACCTTACCTCCTGGTGGCCAACGTCGATGAAGACGAAAACCGGGGGGGGCCGCACCTCCAGGCCCTGGAAGCCCTGGGGCGGAGCCGGGGGGCGCCGGTGGTGCCCATCCTGGGGGACCTGGAAGCCGAACTCCAGGACCTCCCCGCGGAGGAGCGCCGGGAATTCCTGGAAGGCCTGGGAATTGATGAACCCGGCAGCCAGCGCCTCATCCGGGAAAGCTACCGTCTCCTCAACCTGGTGACCTTCTACACCATCGTCGGGCCCGAGGTGCGGGCCTGGACGGTGCCCGCGGGCACCACCGCCCCCAAGGCCGCGGGCCAGGTGCACAGCGACATGGAGCGGGGCTTCATCCGGGCCGAGGTCATGCGCTTCGCCGACCTGGCCCGCCTGGGCGCCCCCGCCAAGATCCGGGAGGCCGGCCTCCTGCAGGTGGAAGGACGGGACCACCTGGTGCAGGACGGGGAGATTCTCCATTTCCGTTTCCAGGTGTAAGCCCGGCTTGTAATCGTTGCGAGTTTGTGATAAATTTCATCAGGGGCATTCTGGAGAAGCAACGGCAGGGGGGCGGGGCCAGCCTCCGGACTTTTCCCGGGACTCCAGCCCTCGGCCCCCGCTCCCGTATAGATTCAGAGCCCCCCAGTTTGTGAGGAGGTGGAAGTTGATGTTTGCCATCGGCACCTTGGCCGTTTATCCGGCCCATGGGGTGGGTGTCATCGAATCGATCCAGGAGCGGACCGTGGGGGACGCCAGCCAGCAATTCTACATCATGCGGCTGCTGGACAATGACATGATTATCATGATCCCCAAGGAAAATGTCAGGAACATCGGCCTCAGGAGCGTCATCGACCGTTCCTCGGTGCCGGAAATCTATCGCATCCTGATGGACCGTCCCGGCCGCCTCAATAACCAGACCTGGAATCGCCGTTATCGCGATTACATGGACAAGATCAAGACCGGGTCACCTTTTCGGGTCGCGGAGGTGCTCCGGGATCTGACCCTCCTGAAACTGGAAAAAGAGTTGTCCTTCGGTGAACGCAAAATGTTGGACACCGCCAAAAATCTCCTGGTCAAGGAGTTGTCACTGGTTCATAATAAGAAAGAAGACGAAATAGAAGCCAAGCTTCAGGAGCTCCTGGCTCAGCACGACGAGGCCTCCCCGTCGTGAGAGGAAGCCTTGCGGGACCTGGAAGCGGCGCGCCAGACGGACTTTTCCAGGATGCAGGCAAGGTTTTTGCATCTCCGTGGTAGTTAGCAGGAGTTCCACCACCAAAGACTCGCCAGCCCAAAACGGCGCCGCGAGCCTTACCGGCCGAAGCATGAATGAACCTCGATCCGTCCGGAGCCGGCCCCTCAGCGCCGCCGGCGTCCTTCTCGGCTAAGGAGGTAGGTCGGAAGTGCTTAAGAAGCTGGTAGTGGGCATCATCCTGGGAGGTATCTGCGCGGCCAGCGGCTTTTTCATCGGTCGGCAAATCCCCCAGTTCGGCGACCTCTGGTGGGTGGGCTGGGTCGGCGCCGCCGCCGGGCTGTTGCTGGCCTTCCTCACTCTGGGGCTGGCCAAAGCCATCAAGCGCATCCCCCTGAAAATCATTGTGGGCAGCACCCTGGGCCTCCTCCTCGGCCTGGGCATCGCCCATCTGGCCAGCTACCCCTTCGTCAAGTTCCTGAATCTGCCTTACCTGCAATTCCCCCTGTATATCATCCTCTCCGCCATTTTCGGTTATATCGGGCTGGTTCTGGGGGGCAAGAAAATCGGCGAAGTGACCGCTCCCGCCTTCCTGGAGGAGCGGAGCAAGCCCTGGCGCACCCCCCTCATCATGCTGGACACCAGCGTCATCATTGACGGCCGCATCGCCGACATCGCCGAGACCGGTTTCCTGGAAGGCACCTTTCTGGTGCCCAAATTCATCCTGGAGGAGCTGCAACACATCGCCGACTCCGCCGAAGACCTGCGGCGTCTCCGGGGACGGCGGGGGCTGGACATCCTCAAGCGGCTGCAACAGTACAACCGCCTGAACATGGAATTCGTGGAGGAGGATGTGCCCCGGGTCGGCGTCGACTCCAAACTGGTGAGTCTGGCCCTGAAATTCCGCGCCAAAATCCTCACCAATGACTTCAATCTCCACAAAGTGGCGGAAATTCAGGGCGTGGAAGTGCTGAACATCAACCAGCTGGCCAATGCCCTGAGGCTGTCGGTGCTGCCCGGCGAGGTCCTCCAGGTGCAGATCCTGAAGGAGGGCAAATCCCAGGGCCAGGGCGTGGGCTACCTGGACGACGGCACCATGGTGGTCATCGAGAACGCCCGCCGGCACATCGGCAAGGAGGTGGAGGTGTCCGTCACCAGCGTCCTGCAGACCGCGGCGGGCCGCATGATTTTCAGCGAAATCAAAAATGGCTCGGTCATCCGGAAGGTCTGAGCCACCCTCTCCCCTGACCCTGGAGGTCCCCGCCGCCGCCGCCGCCTCCCGCCTGGACCAGTTTTTGGCCCTCAACCTCCCCCAATACAGCCGGGCCCGTCTGCAACGCTGGCTCAAGGCCGGGCTGGTGCAGGTGAACGGCGTGCCCCGGCCCCCCAGCCACCGGGTGCGCCAGGGCGACCGCCTCCTCCTCACCGTGCCCCCGCCGGAACCCAGCCCCTTGGCGGCCCAGGCTTTGCCTCTGGATATCGTCTATGAAGACCGGGACCTCATCGTCGTCAACAAGCCGCCCGGGGTGGTGGTGCACCCCGGGGCCGGACACCGGCAGGGGACGCTCCTAAACGCCCTGCTGCACCACTGCCCGGACCTCAAGGAGATCGGCGACCAGAGCCGCCCCGGCCTGGTGCACCGCCTGGACAAGGACACCAGCGGGCTGCTGGTGGCGGCCAAGACGGCCCTGGCCCACGCCGCCCTGGTGCGCCAGTTCCAGGAGCGGCGGGTGGAGAAGCGCTACCTGGCCCTGGTCTGGGGCCGCCTGCCCGCGCCCGTGGGGGAGATCACCGGGGAGATCGGCCGCCACCCCACCCAGCGCCGGAAGATGTCGGCCCGCCCCCGCCGGGGCAAAGAGGCCGTGACCGGGTGGCGGGTGCTGCGGGAGCTGCCCGGCCCCCTGACCCTGGTGGAACTCACCCCCAAGACCGGCCGCACCCATCAGCTCCGGGTGCACCTGGCCTCTCTGGGGCGCCCCGTGGCGGGCGACGTGGCTTACGGCGGCGGCGCCGCCCGTCTCAAAGGGTCCCCGGCCCTCCGGGGGCTCCCCTTACCCCGGCAGATGCTCCACGCCGCCTCCCTGAGCTTCACCCACCCCCGCTCCGGGGAGCCCGTGGGCTGGGAGGCGCCCCTGCCCGAGGATTTTTGGAGCGTCCTGAAATTTATTGAGGGGTTTGCTTAATACCGATTTCCATTCCGAGCTTCCTGCAAAACTTCCGCAGTAGCATTAATGGTCGGAACCCCCAGAGGTCTCAGCTTGCCGTCGGCTTTGGGGATGTAGACCCGGCGAACCGGTTGGGTTTGTACGTCTTGGTCTTCAGCTCCTGCTCAATCTCCTTGAGGAGAAGCTGCACACCATCCTGGCGGGACCGGATGGATGCAATGGTCACCCCATCGATTCCTCCAGCACCACCGTTGGCACGGACTCGCTCCCAGGCCGTCTCCAGTGCATCCCGCCGAATGACCCGATCACACAGTACCTAGTGCTACTGCGTTCAGTAGTCCAAAAGTCCTTTCATTTTCCCCCCTTTGCTAAAGGGGGGTCAGGGGGGATTTGTCAGTATTTGTTGAGGGTTAATCAATAATTCCAAGTAGTAGGACTAGAACCGAAACTTCGGCTCCTGCTTGGCCTTGCGGCCCAGCTTCCATCGCAACCGGGAAAGTTTCAGGGGCAGGCCGGGTTCCGGCTTGAACCCTTCTTCCGTAACGGAGCTCTTGCTCAAGCGGTTTTCCCTCTCTTGATGAAAACACGATCAAAGTCCTGCCCCTTGGCTCCACGGGGGTTAGCCGCTTCCTCGCTACTAGGGGGCAGGTCCGACTCCCGGCCGGAACGGTCCGGCGGGTTATGGATTCCCCGCCTTCCTTGGGTGCAGGCTACCTGTTGCCTCACCCGTTCCGCCGGGCCTCCCAGGTTCCCCGGCGATTTTCTGGATACCTGCCGCCTCCAACCACCCCGGACGGCCCGACGCCGCGCTCCTGTTATCCCCTGGCGCCGGTGGCAGGCTTCCCCATCTCTTGGGAGGGTCGCCGCCGCCAAGTAGAGTAACGAGGCCGAATCGAGTTCGCTTGCGCTGCGGCCTGCATCCCGTCTCGGTCTTAAAGACCTTGACCGGCTCGCTTGACACTCCGGGTCACCCCTGGCGCCGAGCCGTGACTTCATGGTGAACAGGCAATTGCCATGGATAGAACCTTGCATCTATCTAGTTCTCATCCAGAAAGCCATCATTTTATGGTGGCGTATGAGCCTGGGGCGACAATTTGCTGCCGAGGCCGGTTTAATCCAAGGTTATGAGAACGAATTTGCCGGTTAGCGGGGCATTGTTGCCCGATTATCCCCTCT
>Ga0194110_10001584_pt1 | contig 29189 bp, 26 predicted proteins | sample TA2Kig1200mmetaG_FD_146192 | JGI IMG/M metagenome (GOLD analysis project Ga0194110, IMG submission 146192) | Freshwater microbial communities from Lake Tanganyika, Tanzania - TA2015032 Kigoma Deep Cast 1200m | ecosystem: Environmental > Aquatic > Freshwater > Lake | place: Tanzania: Lake...
ATAGAATCTAAAAATAAATAACCTTACATCTGGAAAATCTTATGCTCTCCACGCAATATAGATTAAGATTAGAAGCAATCTGTGAAAAGATTGTTTTGAAAGAGGAAGTAAGTCTTGAGGATATGATCTGGGCAGAGAAGCTTGCAAAGGCAAATCGTTCTGCTGCGACGATACTTCGTCAGGCAAGAAGGAGGGCAGAAAACCCTGATATGGATGCGATGGATGATTTCATGAACCAACTTGATATTGGTGGATTAGGACACGAACGATTTGGTCGTCGTGGTTTTGATAATCCAGATGATCTACACGATTGGTTTAAGCGTGATGAAGATCAAACCGATTGGAGACAGAGGGATTGACTTACGAAGAGTTTATACACAAAGGCACCGAACATTATATGGATATGGTGCGTTTGATTGATATCAAACTCAAATATCGTATGCCTCTTTCAGAAGAAGAAAAAGAAATCAATGATTACATTATGGAGTTTCAGCACAATGCTAAGATTAATGAGTTAAGAGATAAATTTGAGAAGTGTTTGAACGCAGAAGAAGAAGAATGAATTTTGGGGTTGACATAATGTGTTGATTGTGCTATCCTATATACACAGAGGTCGAGAGAATCATGATTGTTCCAAATTGGAAGCACCACAGCAAAAAAGAACAAAAAAGGTCTCTCAAACCACAAGCTTTGAGAGCGGCAAAGAAACGTGTCCAGATTATGAAGGCAAAAATCGGACGAATATGGAAGTGATATAATCACTTCTTGGGATTGTCGCCTATTGGTTAAGGCCCACTGCTTATAACGGTGTGAACGGGGTTCAATTCCCTGCAGTCCTACTTTGCTCCTTTAGCTATCTGGTGAAAGCAATCGACTCATAATCGATGTGAGGTGGGTTCGATCCCCTCAAGGAGCACTTGACAACCTAAGCAACTTTTGCTATGATTGTCTTATTCTAGGGAGTGTAGCCCAGCGGAAGAGGCAAACGACTTAAAATCGTTCAAGGGTGGGTTCGAATCCCACCACTCCTACCTTCTCACTAAATATATTGTAGTGGGAATGTCATGAAATACATACTCTCTCAAGCATATTGTTTCTATATGGGGCAAGTTGTTCGCATGTATTTCATACAAGGTCTGCCCTACACATTTGACGAATTACCTCAACTTATACAAGACCATCCATCTATTCAAACAGAAGCACTTCAAAATCGTGATTTTGATGATGAAGAAATGTATAGAATTTCTAACTATTTGATAATGGAGGAAATGCATCCATTACTGTTTAATATAGAGGTAGAAAATCCTGAATTGTTACCAAAAGATGATTGATGATTTCTTTTTGATGTTTGAGGGTAAATTTGAAAATAGAACCCAAGCATTTTCATATCCTTCAAAGTATGCATATATTAGAGTAACTCATGTCAACATTGGGGATGGGTTATTTTATGGAGAGCAAGCTTATAAACATGAGTTACATCTTCCATATCGACAATTTGTTTTGGAACCCATCCTAGAAAATGATTACATACGTGTTAAAAATTATAAAATTGACGACAAAAAAAGATATGTAAATTTTTCAAACCTTGACAAAATTGAAAAAAATATGTTAAAATATAAAAATGGTTGTGATCTCATTTTTAAACAACAAGAATCTTTTTTTGTTGGTGAATTGGTTGGTTGTGATTGTATAGTTGATTGGGATAGTAAAAAAACCTATGTACAAACAAAAATTGAATTGACAAAAGAACATTATTACATCATGGATAAAGGATATTGTGCTAATGATCATACTCAATTGTGGGGATCTAATTATGATCAATTTGAATTTATTAGAATGCCTGAGTAGCTCAGCTGGATAGAGCAACGGTTTTGTAAACCGTAGGTCGTCGGTTCAAGTCCGACCTTAGGCTTATGTCGATGTGGCGGAATTGGTAGACGCGCTGGGTTTAGGTTCCAGTGGGGCATCCCGTGGAGGTTCAAGTCCTCTCATCGACATTCTGAGGTAAATTGAAAACTCAGATACATAAAAGTGGGAAAAAAAATTTCGCCAAAAAATTCGTAAAAAAAGTCGAGGTGGAAAACTATGTCATTAGTTTCTCAAATAGACCGAGCAATGGTCATTCAAGCTCTAGAATATTATGTACTATCTTTGAAAACTTATCATACACCAGATGAAAATAAAATTTTTCAATACAACGCCTTGCTCAACTGGATTAAACTGGAGCATAGCAAACATGAAAATTAATCTGTGGTATTGTACTCATATGAAACAATGGCGTTGGTCTCTTACAGATGATCACCGTCCAGTTGTCAGGCAAGAAACGGGGCAACAACCACACCTACGCGATGCAATGAATGACATTGCAAATACTGTAGAATATATAATGGAATGTAAACAATCTTAGTTTTATTGGAGTGTAGCTCAGTGGTAGAGCGGTCGGCTGTTAACCGATTGGTCGTAGGTTCGAATCCCACTACTCCAGTTGGCGATACTGCCATCAAACCAAACCCCTTCCGTGTGACTTTAAGCCCCTTCCTTCAGGAGGGGTTTTATTGTATAAATACAATGAAGAAGACAAAATACCAAGGGTTTGAGTAATTATGGCTCTTACAAGGCTTGATAATTTATATTCAAGTAAAACAGGAAAATATCTATACGTATCTCCAGATGATTTCAATGCTACTGATGAATTAGATAATAGAGGAAACTCTCCTCTACGCCCATTCAAAACAATTCAAAGAGCTTTTATTGAAGTAGCACGTTATTCATATCTTCCTGGTAAGAATAATGATAGGTTTGACCAGTTTAGCGTCATGTTGATGCCTGGCAACCATTATATTGATAATAGACCTGGACTTGTTGATGCTGCAAATGCAGAACAGAGATATCTTGATGCGGCAAATTTAATTGAGTTAAACAAACAAGAAATTATTGATCGTTCTGCAGCAGAAATTGCAGTTCAACACCCAGATTTTTATTTTCCTGGTGATCCAGCAACAACTGCTGTGTCTAGATTTAAAGATGCTTATCGTCTAATCCAACAAAATAGAGACGAAATTTTAGATAAAGCTTTAGCTCAAGTTGCAATTGACCACGAAGATTTTAATTTTCCTGGTGATCCAACAGCAACACCCTCTCCCCAACTTGCTCGATATGATGCGTATCGTCTGATTCAAAAGAACAGACAAATTATTATTGATAGAGCATGGGATACTATGCTATTGTCATATCCAGGTGCTGCTCCCACAGAGGCAAAATGTAAAAGAGATTTGGGTATTTTTGTTGATGCCATTTCTTTAGATCTTTTCTTGGGGGCAGTAAAATACTCTAGAAAATTTGTTCTTCAGTATTTTACTGGTCCAACAACTCCTCTTACGAATGGTCTTTTAGGTGAAGAAGCTCAATCAATAGAAGCTTTTGAGCAGGCAAGAAATTTCATGAAACAGGCAATCACCAACACACTTGTTGGTGCAGCATATCAAGATCTTACACTTGCACAACCACCAGCATTATATGCTGCTCTTGAGTCAACAATACAAACTTTGACAGCAAATGTTACATCGGTCATAAATGCTGGCAATACAACAGGACTTGTTTCAGAAGTTGCTCCAACTTTCCTTACTGGACAGGATAAGTGTCGTAGAGATATTGGAATTTTAGTTGACTCAGTTTCTTTGGACGTGTCTTTAGGTGGCGGAAACAAATACACCAGAAAATTCTTAAAAAATTATTTTACCCCAGACGGATCAACGTGGATTACTGCGGGACTTCAGGGCGAAGAGGCTCAATCTAATACGGCTTTTAACAAAGCAAAAAATGTGATGATTGAGGCGATCACTAACAAATTATATGTTAAAGATCTTACAATTACTGCAGACCCAACACCTGGATCTGGATCTGCATCGAATACAAATTCCACCTCCTGTGCTAACGTCCAAACACAAATTACAAATTTAATTTCTTTAATTACAACTACAATTACTGCTGGTAACATAACTGGAAGTCATTTTGTTGCAGAAACTTTAGGAACTGTACCTGCTGGAGAAACAAAATGTAAGAGAGATATTGGTTTTATTATTGATGCAGTTTGTGCAGATTTGAGAACTGGCGGAAATTATAATATTGTATCTGCAACCAAAACCTATTTTGATAGACAAGGCAATCCAATTTTAAATGGATTAGTAAACGAAGAAGCTCAATCTATCACGGCATTTAACATGTCTCGTGACATGATGAAAAAAGCAATCGTGAATGAACTTTTAAGCAAAGATTTTACGATTCAACTGGGACCAGCATTTGCTGGTGCAATAACTCCAATTATTCCACATTTAGCATCTGGTAATCCTGCACAGTGCGTTGATGTACAAAATACTATCACAACACTGGTTAGCGTATTAACAACCACAATACAAGCAGGAAATCTTAATAACTTAGCTTCTGTTGTAATTACTGGTACACAACCAGTATTTAATTATAATCGCGCCTTACAAGAATGGCAAGATGAAAGTATCTTAGATTTGAGTAATCCAAACAACGTTCTTTATAAGTTTAATGCTTCAACTGGTGGATGCATTGTTCCTAGAGGTTGCTCTCTAATTGGATATGACCTTCGTAGAACAATTATCAGACCATTATATGTTCCTGACCCCGCCGATGGATCACAGGTAAGAACGTCACTTTTTAACTTAACTGGTGGTTGTTATATTTGGCAGTTTACAATTAAAGATGGAGATTTATCAAGTAATTCCCCACTTTATGATAATATTGCTGGTGTTGGTAAGGTTTATTCCCAAAAAGGCAATGTCTCGCAATTGTCTATTCCAGAATTTTCGCACCATAAAATTTGTATTATGGAATATGCGGATACCGAGGAACTTGATCGTTATTACGAAAAAGTTGGAAGGGCATTCGTACAGTTCCAACCAGATATTGATGATGGCGAATTTGAAGCGTTAGTTCAAGAAAATAGAATTGTTGGACCTCTTTCTGATACAAGAAGAATTGAAAGTATTCAACTATTTGATTCGGTTCCTTCTGGGACGATTAGAGCTAAAGTTACAACAAAAATTGATCATGGATATTTTGTTGATCAATATGTTGCTATCTTAAATTCAGGACTTGATGAACAAGTAAACGGAACATTTAAGGTTACAGCTTTAGATACAACAAACCCTAAAGTATTTGAATACCAAATTAGTGGTACTGCTGCTGGGTTGGGATTGGTATCTGGTCAAATTTATAATGCATCTAATAGCCTGAGCACTAATGCTGTAGCGCAAGCAGAAATTGACTCTGTAGAATCTGCATCCCCATATGTCTTTAACTGTTCAATCAGATCTACCTGGGGAATGAACGGAATGTGGGCAGATGGATCCAAAGCAACTGGATTCAAGTCAATGGTTGTTGCTCAATACACAGGGGTTTCTCTACAAAAAGACGATAGAGCATTTATTCGCTATGATAAATTTACCAACACTTGGAATCAAGCATCTTTAGTTGATGCGTTTGCTACTGTTCCTTACCACACAAAGGGGGATGCATATTGGAAAGATGATTGGAGAAACTTCCACATTCGCGCTTCGGATGATTCCTTTATTCAATGCGTGTCTGTCTTCGCGGTTGGATTCCACGATCACTTCTTGATGGAAAGCGGCGGTGATATGTCAATCACCAACTCTAACTCTAACTTTGGTAATACATCTTTACACGCAAAGGGATTTAAAGGATTCTCATTCAACCAAGATAAGGGTGGATACATTACTGATATTATTCCACCAAAAATCATTAATACATCTTCAAGTAATGAGAAGAAAATTCAATATTATACATTAGATATTCAAGCGTCAAATAGTGCCACAAATCACACCAAATTATATCTTGGAACGGATGGAGCATCTGATCCAGCGGTAAGACCTGCAGCTTCTGTAGACGGGTTTAGAATTGGAAGCAAGACAAATGAAAAATTATATGTAAAACTTGATAATGGAACTTATTATTCATGCTTAGAACCAACAGGATTTACTAGATACACAACTTCTTTAGATACACTAAATCCTGCTGGCATTGTTATTGATAATAAAGCACAAGACGCTGCTAATCAGATTGAAGATAACAAAGCATTCATTCAAGAAGAAGCATATCAGTATATTATTACAAAATACCCAGCTTTACTGACAAATACTAGTATCAATATATTAAAGTGTAAGCGCGACATTGGATATCTAGTTGATGCTATTGTTCAAGATTTAAGATTGGGCGGTAATATCAACAGCATTCAAGCAGCAGAATCATACTTCGTTGGCACTAATCTTTCATATATTTCGGGCGAACTTACAGAAAGTATTGAAGCGTATGATTATGTTAAAAATATCTGCATTGCTGCAATGCGTAATTTTGATTATTTGAGAAAAAATTGTGAAACAAGTGCAGGAAGTGCTATTGTAGATGTTGGCAGTACATCGGGTATTATAATTGGAATGCGTGTTCGTTCGTATAATCCCAGTTCATTCTTGAATGGAAAACTAATAACTACACCAGCACAAACTCAAGTCACATCTAATATTCCAGCCAACACTTATGTAAAGAGGATTGTCAGTGCCAGTAAAATTGAATTAGGTGTTCTTGGAAGTAAATTAACAACTGGGGCTGTTGTAAACGCTCTCCAAACTTCTAGTACAACAAATTTATATTTTGATCTTCCTGCGGGGGCATGGTCAACTATAACGCCAGTAACAGATCCCACAATTACACAAGATACAGCATATCCAGAATGTGCCACTGTTGCGTCAACTATTACTGGATACTTTAATGACTTCACCAGCATTTTAAACCAAGGACTAACTCCTGTAGATAATAAATCTGCTGATGCTTCTGATTTGATCATAGATAACAAACAATTAATTGCTCAAGTTGCTGTTGATAGGATGTTAACAAACTTCCCTGGATTTTCTATTCCTGGGGGGAATCAGGAGTGCATTGATGATGTTCTTAAGGTCATCGACGCTTTAGCATTCAACGTCAAATTTGGATCAAATAATAAAATTTATGAGGCAGGGTTATTTTACGTTAATGAACCCGCTTTATTGGCGGGTGAAAGAGAACAATCTAGGTATGTTTATGAACAGGTGAGAAACATGGCTATTCAAGCCATGAGAAATGAAACAATTACCATAACTGGATCTACGCTAACACAAGTTAAAGATCTAACAATTACAGTTGATACTAGTACTCCAGCATGTGCTAATGTTGCTACTGCTATCACCAATTTAATAGATATTCTTCTTCAAGCAGTTGGCACCGCAACTGCCCCTGGCAACTTAACTGGCGTTGTAAAAACAACACCAACATATGCTAGTGTTACAAGAGTAGAACCAGTTATTGATTATGCAGGACTATCAAAAAGAGCAACAATATTTACAGTAAATACTGGTAGCGGAACAACAAATCCACATAAATTTGAAACTGGAACGCCAGTAAAACTTGTTCCGATTGCAAAAGCGGGGACTACACCAGACAAGAGAGTAATTCGTCTTCCAATAGGATTTGAAACTAATAGAACTTACTATGTAATTGCTCCAGGTAGAGAAACTCAACCAGAAAAATATAATAGTACTAGTACTTTTGATGGATCAGACCAAACAAAATTAATGCTTGCAGCTACAAAAGAGAATGCCGCTGCGGGCATCTATATCTATTCGCCAGAAACAGATGCCGTTGATCCTAATGTACAAATTGAAATTCAACAATATGTCCTTGATGAAACATATGATTTACACAAATACAAGTGTAATATCGCTGGGGCAACAGAACTTGAAACTGATGTATCGCATATTTTTGATCTTCCAAATAATAATGTAACTCCACAAAAAGTATTTTTCCGTTTAGCTACTGATATTATTGGATCTGATTTACCAGAACTTGCTGGGGGAGCAACAATAAATACAAAAACTTATTTCTTTGTCAGATACATTACTTCTAAAAAGTTTAGCATCCACTTAACACACGCCGATGCAATTGCTGGTACAAATGCTGTCTCATTTGTTTCTGGTAGCGGGAAAAACTTTTATGTTTATGCCGATAAAAGAATTAGTCCACTAAGATTTGATCCATTATACACGGCACCAGGAAATACTTCTGGTTTGTGGTACTTACAAGTAAAAGATGAATCTTCTGGAACATCACCTAGAACGGATAGCATTTTAGATAGATTCCATAATGTTGCTGCATATGGTGCAGGATCTGGAAAAATTAGAACCCTTGACACATGGTTTACTCGTGTACAAGATAATAGATCAAAACAAGATAGAATTTATAGATTAAAGTATGTTATTCCATATTATTTGACAACTGTAAGAGATCCACTTAATGGATTTATTATTAAAGCAAGAACTGATGACAAGAGAAGATTAGTACCACAAAGAATACGTTTAGAACCAATTGGTGGCGCCCCAGCAATCCCAAGGTTCTCAAATCCAACTGGCGCACAAGAAAGAATTGGATTTAATCAAACACAACTTTCTGCAGATCCCATAAATCCAGTTGATGCTGGAATATTTAATCTATCTCCAGAAAAGAGAACATCACTCTATGATCCATATAATAATCCAAAAATTATTGATAGTGATAAAACATCTAGTAAAATTGCATTTACAATTCAATCTGCAAATCAAGTAACAGTAGGTACAAATACATTTTTAGAACTGGTTGCATTTGATCATACCATTACAAATACTGCTTTAAAAAATGAAATTTTCACTGTTGTAGAAATTAATGCTCCTCAGGGGGGATCGTTTGTCATAAACAATTCTACTTCTGTTGCTGCAAATGCGGTTACTTGGAGCGGCAACTCACAAGGTTCTGCTTATATTCAAGGATATTTTAGTGCTGCAGGAAAACATTACCTTGTTCTCAAAAATGTATCCGATCCAATAGTATACAATAATCTCATTGACACCAGATTTACACAGGGAGTGGTGTTTGCAGATTTACGTGCAAAACCAAATAGTATTGGGGATTCACAAGGAAGGGATAAATCAAATAGAAAAGATTACTTATACAGAGTTGAAGGTGCAAATGTTTATACATTAGTTCCTGGCGATATTATCACTGATGATGCAAGTAATAATTATCGAATTGTATCTGTAACTGATATTGGTGATTTTGAAGATACTTTCTATATCTTTGACATTGATACAATTCAAGAAAGAATCCCAGGACAACAAGATGGTGTTTACTATCTAACTTGTCTACGTGGTAACATATCACCATTCCCAACTGGTGCTGGTGTTGGCGATAACTTTAAAAATTATAAATTCTCTCAACCAATTTCACAATTATATCCATTAAACTATAAGAACGATCCTGTATGGTTTAAGCAATTAAAAGCATCTAATAACGATGTGCCCGCTTCAGTTGCTGCCGCAGATAACTATGTTCATGGTTTAGTTACTATTAATGATTCTAAAAATAGTCAAACCAAGGAATTGGTTTTGGATTTAGTTTTACAACCAGCGTTGAATTCTTATACATTTGTAAACTCAGAAACTTTAACAACCCCAACTCTTAATCCTGCTGGTGGATCTAATATTATTGAAGCTCAAGAAGGAAATGCAACTTCTGGATCGGAAGACAGATATATCCCTATTTCTGGTAATTCTACATTCCCAACTCAAAGAAAAATATACGTAGAACTTCGTAGACCATCTATTGCTCGTTCAGGTAACCACACGTTTGAATATCTTGGATTTGGTCCTGGTAACTACTCAACTGGTTTCCCACTCCGCCAGGAAGTTGTTCTTTCAACCTCTCAAGATCAATACGCTCAATCTAAGAGAGAAGATGGCGGTATTGTATTCTATACTGGTTTGAACTCCAATGGAGATCTCTACATTGGTAATCGCAAGATTAATGCCATTACTGGCGAAGAAACTTATTTAGAAAGAGCAGAGTTGGTTGAATCTGATGATGATTCTACTGATAATCTCGGTGGATTAGTTACAACGTTTGATGTACCAGTAACATTTAATAATAGAATTACTGTTGAAGGAAACGCCAACTTTAATAATCCAGTTGAAATTGCAGTTGACGCTAGCGAATCAACTGCACTACGTATCTACAGTGTAGTAGATGGAACTTTAGGCGACGACGTTTCTTTAAGCAGATCTGTACAAAGAAATAATAATGATGGAGATATCACATTAACTAAGAATCAAATTAGATCTGCAATTTACACAGTCACGCCAAGACAATCACTGGGAGTAGATGGTCAACCGTATTCATTTAGAACTCATTTTACAACGACACTAGGACCAACAAACACAACTCCAGATCAAACAAAATTATTCAGCAATACTCAAGAAGTTTCTTATAGTGCGTCTTTAAGAGCACAATCGGGAGACATTTTATTAAAGGGCAGCGAAGTTGGATTATCTGGATCTCTTGGATGGATTTATGCAAATTATTACACACAAATTGCTGATACGAGTATTCAAAGTATTAGCAGCGACGGCACTGACCTTACAATTACTTGGACAGGAGCGGTAAAAAATTCAGATGTCAATGTTTCTGCTGGGTCTCAAATTAGAATTAGTAATTTCTCCTCAAATACTAATTTAAATGGCATTTGGACAGTTTTATCTTCTGGATTCGCGCCAACCGCAAATTCTTGTAAAATAAGAATTGTTGTACCACCAGCTAGTGGTACCATTTATACTTGGTCTACGCTACCAACAACTCCTAAAATGGAAGTTGCTAGAGCAAATTGGAAGGAAGTTGGTGTAATCGGCGCAGAAACACTCAGAACTAATACAGAAACATTTGGCGATTATAAGTTAGGAATTAACACGGTTTCCAGAGCGACTAACGATGCTTATAAAAATGGATTTGTGGAGACAGAAACAAATCCAGTATCAAACTTGGACGTTGCTGGAACTGTATTCATTAGCGGTAAGAAAACAAATATTACCGTTGCTGGTGGGGTACAAACAAAAGCATCTGTTGCTAGAGATGATGCATTTATTGTCGGCGGCAATCATACTGCTCTAAACGATAGAGCATCTTTCCGTGTTTCTACCATCGGTCCTTCTGGCGGTAAGGTTGGAATTAATGCTTCTGTTGCCGAAATAACTGCTGCTGGTGCCGACTTCCTCGTTCAAGGAAGTACAGATATTCTCGGATCTCTTAAGATTGCTGGAACAGTAACACTATCAACAGGAAACCTTGATAGTCCAAACCCAACGTTTAATTTGGCAACACTTCCAACTACGGTTTCTTTTGCTAATAGCGCAACATTATTAAATATATCTAATTCCACATTAGCAACTGGAACGCAAGCCTTAAATATTGGTAATTATTTTACTAATCAAACTGTTAAAATAGGTGATGCTGCTACAACCTCAATTTTAGATATCCATAAAAATTCTAGAAATTCTACAATTAATATTGGCACGGTAGATAACGCAAATGCTAGTTATATTTCAAATATAACAATTGGTGGTGCATTTGCAAACAGTTCAAGCTCGTTTACCGTTAAGAATAAGAACATCAATTTGGATGGAGATGTTCAAATTGGATCTGGTCTTCCAGTTGGATCTGGAACAACAAACCTATACACCTTTGCTCAAAACTTAAATCTGTTTAGTGCCTCTGGTGGTCCTAACACAATTAATTTTGCTAGAACTGCCTCTATTTTAAACGTAGGTGCTGATGCTGGTACAACTACAATTAATAACAGTGTTCTAATTAGAGCGAGTGAAACTGTTAATGGTGATATTACTCTATCTGGTGGTTTAAATGCTGGAGGAGTTGAAGTAGTTCGTGGAGTATTTGGAACAACCCCAGTTTCTCACTTAGCAGGATCTTTACTTAATTTAAATATTGACTTGTATCATCCAATTACTATTGGTAAAACATTAGATACGCAAGGTGCAGCAACTTGGTTGGCAACAAATTACACTCTATTTTTAAATGAACCATCATCAACAACAGATATAAATGTTGGAGATTTCTTATTAATCGATAGATCTGTAACATTTCCTGGTCAACCTGCTGGATATATTCCAAACCAAGCAGCTAGTGAAATTGTTCGAGTAGATAAATTAACGAATTTAAATAACTCTGCTGATCCTGCTGGATTTAGAGTTGAAGTTTTTAGAGGACAAGAGGGAACAACCGCTGGCGCACATCCAGATAATGTTCCTATTGTTAAATTAGTTAAGTCAAATGATGTTAGCTTCTTAACTGAAGCAGTTGGTCTTAACACTGCTGGAGCAAACACCGTTATTAAAACAGCAGAATTTGGCGGCGCTCTTGTTGCTAACGACTTCTTGAGATTATCTAATACTGAATTAGTTAAGATTCAATCACTTGTTTCTGCTCTAACTTCAATTCAATCTCTTAGAATTACTGATGGTGGATCTCCAGCAGTAACTAATTTCTTAGTTGAATCAACAACTGGAAATACTACGATTAAAGGTAGAACTGATATCTACAATAGTATCAATCTATATGGTTCCGACGCAGCAAATACAAAACTATTTGCAATTAATAATGGAGCAACTACTACAACACCATCATCAACAACTGCTGTTACTGGAAGCACATTTACAGTAACTCCAAGTGGCACACCTACTCCTCCTCCTCTAGTACCTTCTGGTACAGTTTTACCAGTTGCCACTGATTCCATGATTGGAACTTGGACTGGCGGCGGTGCAGTATACGCTGCTGCAGAAAACAAGAACCCCGCTCTATCTTGGTCATTTGGATCGCTACCAACTGGCATTACAATTTCTAGTTATACCATTTATCTAGAAGATCTAACAGCAACTAATCCATCAACTGGAAGAAGAATAGTACATTGGCACCTAACTGGCATTCCTTCAACAACAACTACATTACCAGCAAATGCCACTACATTACCAGTTGGAACTGTTATTCAACCAAATTATATTACAACTGCACCAGGAACAGATGGAGTTTCTGCAGTTGGATATTCTGGACCACAATCAGTATCTTCTGAAATTCATATTTATAGATTAACGGTTACTGCTGTTCTTAGTGGAAACACTACATCAGTGTTGACACAAGCAGTTGAGTTTACTTATGGCAATATTAACGTCTTAACCGCAGCAAGTCCAACATTTGCTACCAATTCAAATGTTATTATTGATGCTGTAACCGTTTCTTCTGCTGTAACTTCATTTAAAGTAGATAGTGCAAATGGCAACACGAGTATTCTTGGAAATCTTAATGTTGGCGCTGGATTCAATAAATTAACAGTAACTGGATCTAATGGCAATACAACAATTAATGGCGGTGATTTCAGGATTTATGATTCTGCTGGAACTGGTAATAGATTGTTCTTACAGAATGGAACTGGAAACCTAACAATTTCTGGATTGTATACCTCAGATGCAACTTCTGGAACCAACATCTTCAATAGTGATTTAAGATTGAATGGTGGAGATCTTCAAATTAATAGAGGATCCCAATGGGTGGCAACCACGGCAGTTGCTGTAAATACTTTTGTTTATAACAATGGAATTACCTACAGAGTTACACAAGCTGGAACTACAGGACCTGGTGCTCCAACTCATACAACTGGATTTGCAGTCAATGGCACGGCACGTTTAGAGGTTTATAATCACTTTAGAGTTAATAATAATGGCACAATAGACCTTGGTGGACTTGATTATTTTTATGGTCCTACAGGAGCTAGAAGATGGGAACTACTTGGTGCTCCTTCTGGAGATGCTGGAACTGTTACAAGTAATGTAAATTATTTTGTAAATGCAACTGGAACGATTTATGTCAGATTACCATTAAGTCCCTCCATGGGCGACATGATTAGATTTATAGATGTTGGTGGAAACTTAAAATATGACACGAAACTTGTTGTTAGAGCAGCAACTGGAGTACCAATTCAGGGTGATGCAACAAACATTGCTGCAACAGTTACAGGTATAACTCTTACAGGATACGATGGCGGCGAACTAGTTGTTACAACACCAAATGCAGCATTTGGACTTGTTTATGCTGGTCCATTCCTATCAAATGGTGCTGCTTCTGGAGTACCAAGTGATAGACAAGGTTGGTGGTTAATGGAGATTTAATCAATGGCAGATTACGGAAGCATTAAAACGATGAAAGCGTGCGCCATTGGCACTATTATGCCGTGGGTAGGAGATTTAACTGAAGTTCCTAGGGGATGGTTAATATGTAATGGTAATGATATACCTGCTGGTGATTTTCCCTTACTCACGCAAGTTATTAAAAACACATATGGAGGGACAGTTCCTGTTACTGGACCTGGGAGTTCATTTCCAGAGTATGCTGGCACAATAACTTTACCAAATATTTCTCAAAGAGCACTATCAGATGTTGATAGTGCTTATTTTGCTGGAGGAGCAATAAGACCAAATATAGATACGGCTGATGCATTAGCAGCTGTTTCAACGTATATTGGACCTGGAGATACAGATAATGGAGTTCCAGGAGAATTTAATGACATTTATACTGACATTATGTTTAGCTACACTCCAGAAAATGATTTTTCTGGTAGAATAACTGGATCTACTTACGATCCTGGATTTGGAGCAAAAACGGTTTTCACCTCTGCCAGAAAATTAGGGAGAAGACATACACCAACCCACTCACACCCAACGACTGTTCCGAGTATAAACAAAGGAATAGGGACAGAGGGAAGAGCAGGAGACGGGGTTTCGTGTTCAAGACAAATCAGTTATAAAATAACAAAGGCGTATTTTGACGATTTGCTCGCCCCAGTTGAGGTTGATATTAATTATTTTTCACCAAGCGGAACTGCATTCGGAAATGGAGCGCCAGGGGTTGTTTTAGGAAATGTACTCTCAGAAGCAGTGCCACAGAACGGAATTCCAAGGGAGATTTTTTCTCACGGACTATCTAATTGGTTTGGATCTTCTGTAGCGCCAGATATACCAGCTCCATATAGTAGGGGCGGGGGTGACACACCAGAAGGCACCCCTGGTCCACCAAATTTTCAGCTAAAGGACAGAAATTTTGAACCCCTAGATAGTGCTCCATATGGTCCTGGTGGAAGTAATATAAGAGTAGCACAGAGAAATTTTGATAATGGAGGTGCGAATAGTGATTTTGATCAACATCGTCCATATGAAGTCATGTTTAATCATTCTGGAATTAGCTTTAATAAAGTAACACCAACTGCTGGTATTTCTGATGTAATTACTTCTCATACTCATGAAACATTTGATATTACTTTTGACAAATCTTCTCTTAGAATGCCAACCACAATCACTGCAAATGTAAGATCTGATGTAGTTCCTCAAAATGTTCCTAGTGCTCTAAATACCAAAGTAATAACACAAACTCCTAGTGTTATTGTCATGTATATTATAAGAGCGTATTAATATATGGCAAATTACGCAGTACAGAAAGCAAAGTTTGGAGGAATGGTAGGAACCATTCAATTATTTTCAACACAATTACCAGCAACAAATGATCCTGCAGACCCCACTTTTAGATCTTTAATACCAGCTGGATTTTTGCGTTGCGATGGAAGTATATTGTCTTCTAATCTATATCCAGCTTTAGCAGAAGTTTTAGGCGTTGGAAGCGAAAGTAAATTTAAAAAAGAAGGCGCAACCTTAAGAAACGATCAATTTCAATTACCAGATTTAGGATCAAAATATATACAACCTGGAACAGCAACTGGAACATATGCTGGATTAACATTGTCTGATGGCACAACAAAAAGAGTTGGTGCGGAGTTTGAAGCAACATCTAACATAGGAACTTCTACAGAGATTTCTTACACAGGGCAATTTGTTGTTTCTGGGCAAGAGGATGCGTTGCTTGGAAACCCAAGATATAATAGTACAACAACAAGAGACACTGAAATTGCTACTTTAACAGACAGCGATTTTCAGGGGCATGGCCATTTAGCAAATCAAACTGTTTTAAATTGTACTGGAAATTATTTGGTTTCTTCAAGAAGTGGTCCAGCCGTTCCTAGTATAACAAATGATTGTACTCCATTTGCTGGTAATGATATTTATACTATAGAGGCACCAGAGGGAACAACCAGTACGTCTTCCCAACATGCACATAGAATAACCATGCCAACAACTTATACGCATAATTATAAATGGAAGTACAATACATTTAATATTCCAGCAATTGGATTAAAAACAACAATTAATATTTCAACTAAACCAACAGAAACATTCGATGATGCGGTATCTCCTTTTATTTTAGTGGAATACATAATCAAACACTAAAGATAGTAGTTGAGACATATATGTAATGGCATATCAACTTGGTCACTTTACATCTAATTTTAATCTAGCATTCATAACAGTCGGATGTAACCAAGGAATTTTTTGGTTCCCTGATGGAAGCGATCCTTTGCGCGATTCCATCACATATTCATACTCGACATTTTTTGGAAGATATGGAGAACAAGGTGGCGTAGAGTTTTGGGTTAATCTTTGGGTTAATGGTGATGGGCAAACTCGCTTTGGTGGATCTGTCTCTAACATGATTCAACAAGGTGGTGTTGATAGTGGAGAACTTGGTAAGGTAGCTCTATTTGGTAGACACTCTGGAATGTCCACTGGAGCGTGTCCAATATCTGGATGCACAAATCCAAATGCAAATAATTATAATCCGTCTGCTACAGTAGATAACGGAAGTTGCACTTTCAATCCACCAACTCTTGTAAATTTTAATATTGATAGACAAGATGGGAGCGATGCTGGCGTTGGAACCGTTCCTTTTGGGCAAAGTGTAACTTTACGTTGGAATGTTACTGGCGTAGTAACTTCTGTATCTATTGATGGTGGCATCGGAACAGTACCTAATTCTGGGACAAGAGTTTTTTCTCCATCTTCTTCTGGTACTTACATTTTTAGAATAACTGCAACTGGACCAGGAGGAACCACTACTGGACAATATGGTTTTACTGTTGCCGCACCACCTCCACCATATGTTTCATTTAACATATCAGTACCTTCAATAATTGTTGGCGATACAGCAACCTTACTTTGGAGTACAAGCGGAGTTGTATCTTCAGTAAGTATTAATCAAGGAATAGGTTCTGTTTTAAATAGTGGAACCAGAGTGGTAGCACCAACGACTCCTGGAACATATGTTTATATTGTAACTGCATCTGGTCCTGGTGGAACAGTGCAAGAAAATGTTAGTTTACTAGTATCAAATCCTCCTCCGCCATCAGTTAATTTTTTTGCATCTTCTACTACAGTAGCAAGAGGATATCCAGTTACTTTAAATTGGTCTGTAGGTGGAAGAAATGTAACTGGAATATCAATTGATAATGGAATTGGTGCAGTATCTCCAACAGGATCTCTCGTTGTATATCCTTCAACACCACCAACTCTTCCTTGGGCACTTACTCCAGCAGGATCCCTTGAGGTAACGACTACATATACTATAACGGCTGTAAATGCTGGCGGATCTACTGTACGGCAAGCAGTTGTTACTATTAGAACTCCAATTGTAGTAGAATTAAGTGGATCTGAAACGATAGTTGCTGGTGATGTTGGTTACTTACAATGGATAATTGCTGGTGATCATACTAATTTAGTAATTAATAATGGAGTCGGAAATGTATCTTATGATGCTGATCGTAGAATTGAGGTTTATCCCACAACCACCACCACATACGCTTTAACGGCAACTAGTATTTCAGGAACACTTACTACAGATTATCATACAATTACCGTTTTACCAACAAGACCTATGGCAACATTAAATTTTACATCACCTGGAACATTCAATCTACCAGCTACCATAACAGAATTTAATTATACTGTAGAAGGTGGTGGGGGCGGTGGAGGCGGTTATGATGCGGGAAGCCCTGGCGGAACTGGTGGTAGCGGGGGAAGAGTTCAAGGAACCGCCAAAAATTTGCCTCCTGGTGCCAGTATCCAAGTATATGTTGGAAGAGGTGGTGGCGCTGGAGCTGGAGGAGTAGGAAATGGATCTGGCGGATCTGGAGCTAGTAACAGTTTTAGCAGCAGTGGTGGATCTGGGGGAACTGGAGGAAATTCTGGTCCTGGTGGATGGTCTGGTGCTGGCGGCGGCGGTGGAGCTGCTGGTGTTTTGGTTTATAGTGGCACAGTACTTGTTGTTGCTGGCGGCGGCGGTGGCGGCGGTGGTGGTGGTAATGATGGGGGATATAATCCTTTCCAAACAGGAGGAAATGCTGGTGGTTTATCTACGTCACTTAGTTTAGGTAATGGTGGTAATGCGCCAAACCACGGTGGTGATGGTGGCGGTGGTGGCGGCGGTGGCGGTGGTTCTCCTGGTGGAGGTAATGGATTTACACCTGTTGACGATAAAGATGCTGGTGGTGGATCTGGCGGTGGAAGTTACTATAATTTGACCTATCACACTTCAGCGCCAAGTTTTAGTACTGGACCAGGCGGTGGTGGATCGGAAACAAAAGGAACTGATGGTGTTTTGACAGTTATATACGCTGAGGATGATGCTATTCCCAACCCAATAGCTGATTTTACTTCAATCATTGACGCAACTCCCAGCACAACCTATAATACAACTACATCATATAGTGGAAACAGAACAATCACTGGAATTAATGTTCCAGTGAGTGCTTCTGCTACAAATGGAGCAACTATAATTAAAAATGGAGTTAATTTAGGAACAAGTACAGCAACAGTAGTTAATAATGATGTCTTAGGTCTTTCAATGATATCTTCATCGTCTTTTTCTTCTAGTAAAACGACTACCTTGATTGTTGGCGCTGCTGGCGGCACTACTGTTAATGCCAATTGGAACATTATAACTGCAGATCTACCAACTTCTGTTCCAAATCCATATGATTTTACTGACCAAACGGATGTTGGACTATCTACTTTAGTAACAAGTAACGAAGTTACAATTTCTGGCATGACAGGGACAAATGTTCCTATATCTGCAACGGCATCTACGCCTGGAGGAATTTCAGTCCCAGTTGAATTAATTATAGGCGGAGTGGGATTAGGATCTGGTACAGGAACAATTAATAATGGTCAAACTTTAAGATTGCGAATGACTTCTGCTTCAGTCATCGGCACTGCTACTACAGCATTAGTTACTATTGGTGCTGGTGCATCAGTTGATTGGATTATACAAACTGTACTTACAGTTGATACTGGTCCAGATTTTTTCAATTTTATTAATCAAACTGGTGTTGCTGCTGGAACTGCAATTGATAGTAATGTAGTTACAATCACTGGCATCAATTCTCCTGCTGAGGTTGCTACAACTAGCGGAGCATTAGTTAACATAAATGGTGCTGGTTTTGTTACTCCTACTTCTACAACAACAATAACCAATAATCAAACATTACAACTGAGATTAACATCTTCTTCTACACCAACTGGATCTGCTTCAACTACAGTAAGTATTGGTAATCCCGCAACTGGTCAGGTAACAGATGACTGGAGTATTGAAACTACATCAGCAGGAGATACTACGCCAGATGATTTTGCTTTTGTTAACAAACTAAATCAACTTGCAAGTACCGTAGTTTATAGTAATACTGTAGTAATACAAGGAATTACTTCGCCAGCAACAGTTGCTATTTCTGGAGCAAGTGGCGCACAATTTTCAATTGATGGCGGGGCATATACATCAACGAGCACACCAATTAATGATGGGCAAACATTAAGTTTAAAATTCACAACTGGTGCATATGGAAGCCCAATAGCAACTGTAAATATTGCTGTTGGCACACTGTCTAGAAGTTGGTCAATTTCTGTTCTTGGATCAGCACCATCATCTTCATCAGCATCTACGTGGTATAATGCTGATATTGGTAAAAAACTTGATGGACTTGCAATAGGAACAGTTATTTCTATATTTAAAGATGCAACGGGTTCTTGGGGCACATTAGATGGTTCTTTAACTTCTCGTTACCCTGGATTCATTGTGTGTGAGGGACAATCATTAAATGCCGTAGATTACCCAGATCTATTTGCTGTAATTGAAAATAGATATGGAGGAACTGCTGCTGTTGCCACTAGTGGATCTACAAAAACTTATAGTGGATCATTTAAGTTGCCCAATTATAGAAATAGAAAAATTATGGGGACGGGAAATGTAGATGGCAACAGCGTATCTTCTCCTATGTTACCCACAGCAAACGGACCTGCTGGTACTGGTTCTGGTGGTGGAACTGTCGTTGGATCAGAAGGCGGGAGTTGGTTTATTGCTAAATTAGATGCTTCTGGACCATATCCAAGAGAACAAGTATTTACTGGCGGGCAAGATGGCGAGTTCTTTAAATTGGGAACAATCAGAACAACTGGATATGATGAAATTTTATCTAGCGTGGGATTTAATATTTCTGGAAATACAACTCAAACTGTAGGACCTTTACAAGAAAGAATTGTTACTGTTCCTAGTCATACCCACGAAATAATTACTGCAACTGCATCTGCCCAAACTACTGGGTTGATTCCTTGGTTAACAAGAGCAACATTTGGCGGCGGCCGAAGAGTGGCTACTAATAATTTAAGTGGAGAGCTTCCTGGTGGTCCATCTTTACCACAGTCATTTGGTGGTCCCCTTGGTGGAGGAACTTTTATCGATATGACAATTAGTTATTCTAACTATTGGTTATCTGATAAAAACAGTTCAGTACAATTAGATAATTCTTTACCTCTTTCTGGACGGGACTATCTGGCAGCACTTGATGTTAACGCAAACACTGCTAACTCCATATCATATTCACCTCCTGCTGGCATTCAAACACACAGTCATTATCTGTCACTAAATACTTTTGGATCTACAATTAATGTATTTGGTTGGGGAAACGATACTGGTGGGGGGAAAGGTACTTCTGGTATGCCATTAAATAATACGGTATCCATAAACTTCACTACGTCGGAATTGGGAAGTACCCTAAATGATGGAAATTTCCTTTTAAGTAATTCCAAGGCATTAATTCCAACAGTCAATTTAAGACCAAATAAAACTGTTCCATTAATGACTAGATATTTTAAAGTAAAATACTTAATTAAAGCATATTAAATTATGAGCATTCAACCTATTAGACCTCTCGAATTAATGAAAGATTCGAGAATGACAAAATTTGACTGTCAAGATTTTATTGGTGTTTGGGAAGATTTTGTTCCAGCGTCACTTTGCGAAACTATTATTAATACATTTGAAGGAACTACACAAACTTCTTCTTTAATTCATCCATCTGAAGATGATAGTGACATCAAAACCATGGATGGCACCGACCAGTTTACAGATAACAATCTTGGCAGAAAAGATTTATCAATAGCATTATCAGATGCTAGTCCAACGATAACATATCAAGTGCAACAATATTTGCAATCTTGTGCCCTACACTACATTAATTTTTTTGGACAATTAAAATCATGCAGATTAATGTCTACTGATGTTAAAATGCAAAAAACGGAACCAATGGGTGGTTATCATGTTTGGCATTATGAAAACAGCACGTATTTTCATTCTCCCAGAGAATTAGTTTGGATGATTTATTTAAATACTCTTCCAGAAAATGAGGGGGAAACTGAATTTTTATATCAGAAGAGAAGAATAAGACCCACACAAGGGACAGTTGTTTTTTGGCCAGCTGGAATGACTCATGTACATAGAGGTTTAACTGTTTACACGCAAGATAAATATATCTTGACAGGTTGGTACTTAAAAACTCCTTGACCATGGAAGAAATTACGAACAGAACTAAAATTACAGAGTTGCAAAGGCAAGTAAGTATGGAAATTAACTTCCAAGAAAAACTTGCGGCGAGATCAGATATGTGTACTCGTTTTACTGAAGAAGTTTGGGAAAATATAATTTTAAAAGCAATTCCTTCTAATTGGCACGATTCAGGAAAAGATGAAATAGAATTTTTGGTATTTTATAATGACAATACATATTTTTGTCAAAAGAAAAGAAACAGATATGATTTTGAAACAAAATCTAGTTATTGGGCATCATATGTGTTCAAAGAAGGATCAAATGAGCAAGCAAGAGAATTATATGAATTGTTTGAGAGTGTAGGTAGAGTTCAAAAACAAGCAAAACGTAGTGCTTGGGTTGAAGATGTAAAAAAATTATGGGACAGATCTTTTTATTATCAAGCAAAATATGTGAAAAAAATCAGTGAGATACAAAAGCTACTTTTATATTCTGATTGGCGTATTCTTCCAGATGCCCCAGAAAAAATGGAAAATGAAAAAGAAATGTGGATTAAATGGAGAGATGAACTCAGAAAACTAATGAAACCACTTGATGATTTTGAAACTCCATATAAAGCTTTTGAGTATGCTTCTAAAATAAAAATTCCTTTGGATCCTAGAATTTATCTAAAAGAGTACCCAAATCAAGAAGTCGAGTATCTTTCAACAGAAGATCAATATGTAAAACAAGAATTTATGGCTTCAAACGATTGGGTGGCGTCAAGAATTTTAGATATTAGTGATTATGCAGAAAAGTATATTCCAGAAGAAGTTGTTGTAACAGAGAAAATCAAAAAGTTACTTTCTGAATTAAAATTTGAAAAATATTTTCCATACTTCGACTTTGAAAAATACGTAAAAGAGCAACCCCTGGTGGACACCTCACGGGGTGACAATCCTTCGACTTTGAAAAATACGTAAGAGAACAACCGTTGCCGAACTAAAAATATGATCTATACTATTAATTTGATTGATGAAGTAACTGTAAATTCAATTTTAGAATTTTACAAATTTTGTTCATTTTCTGATGGGTCTATATCTGGATCTAGCGACAAAAAAATAAAATATAATGAAGTAATTGATGATGAAATACATTTAGATAGTTTGACAGAATACACTGATAAAGCATTTAAAAGATGCGAACAGTTTTCTTACATGTTCACGCCTAGAGCGACAACCCTTCCCAAATTTTTAAGATATACAAAAGGTATGCATTATGACTATCATAATGATTTCTACCTAATCGATCAAGTAAGAACAGATTGGAGTTGCACTTGTTTCCTTAGTTCTCCCGATGATTATGAAGGCGGAGAATTAGTGTTAAATGTTGGAAACAAGGAAGTAGAATATAAATTAAACCCAGGACAAGTTTTAGTATATCCAACAGGAATTTACCACAAAGTAAATAAAGTGCTTTCTGGTGAAAGAGATGTTATAGTTTTTTGGATGGAATCAGTAATACAAGATTCTAGAATTAGAAATATACTGGCAGATTATTCTCAATTAATGATGAATAGAAAAAATGAAATATATGATTATCATTCAGATTTTGAAAGAATAAGATATCAAATTGTTAGAGAGTACGGTCAACTTTAAATTATGGGATATCTCAATTTACCACACAATTTTACTAAAGAAGACATTATCTCTTATGAAAATGTTTTCTCCGAACCAGAAGAAGAAAGCATATTCCAATATTTGGCGAGACCAAATTGGAGATATGGGCATGTATCTTCTACACAAAACTATAAAAATTGCCCTCCGTTTTGGTCTATGAGTTTAGTTGATGATGAGTTTTTTACTGTTCATCTTCTAAATAAGATTAAAGAATTGACTGGCGAAAATTTAATTATTACAACTGTTTATGCAAATGGTCAAACTTATGGTTTAAGTGGTCAACCACACCTAGATGCTCATGATGATAAGGGAAGAACATTTATTTACTATGTCAATCGTGGATGGGATGTTAGATGGAATGGCAAAACAACATTTATTTTTAATGATGGATATCATTATGAAATGCCAAGTGCAAATAAAGCAATTTATTTTCCAGGAATTATTAAACACTTTGCCGAAGAAACATCCAGAACTTTTGGAGGATTAAGAATGTCAGTCGTTTGGAAATTACAATTAATCTAATATGGACTATCAATTATTTGGAACAGAAGATTACCTAGGAATTCTTGAAAAATATGTTCAAGGATTGAATAGACCTGTTATAATTGTGGAAAAGGTCGGAATTAATAATTCAACAAACGAAGAAAAAATAAATGAAGCATATGATTTGTACAAAAATCTTCTTCCAATTGAAGTATTTGCTGCTCTTAAACAGGAAAAAATTTTTTCGGTGCTATTTCACTCAAATGGTTTAGCAGAAGATTTTGCACGAGATTTCTTCCCGCTTAAAAAAACTGATGATGAGATATATGTAAAGGTCATGGTTTTTAATAACAGCGGTCAATTAATGTACGATAATAGGAATTGATATGTTAGTGCTGTCACCAAACGACCATTCAATTGGGCATAACATTTTTGATGTTATAACAAAACAAAAAATATCTTATGCTAAAAAATTACCGTTTGAATATGCGAATATAGAAGTTCCATATGTATTGGAAGAATCTGTATCGGGTATAAACGAATATTCTTCTCAAGTTGGCCATAACAATATTATATATTTACAAACATATTACAATACTGATTTAAATCAAATATATGGTTATTATTTAGAATCAAATGTAAACTATTACGGTGATCCTAGCACAAGGATGGTAATTCTCAAAAAACCAGTAGATCCGTTTGTTTCCGATCCAGAATTAATTGCAAAATTTCCTGCTTTAAAATCATTTTATGATAAAAAAATAGACATGGCATATCGTGGAGTTTACATTCAAGCAGATGGAAATACTAGATTTCATATTGTAAACATCAGAACTTCTAATTTAGATAAAGTAGATGAGTTTGCAGAACTAGAAAAGTTTGAATTAATTAGACAATGTTGTTTAGAATCAAACATGCCGTGTGCTTTTAAATATTGTTTCGATCTTCAAAATCCTGAACAAATTTCAATTTATGTAAATGATTGTATTTCCTCATGGATTTCTCTTACTGATTATTTTAACAAACATGATGTAGAAAAATTTACTGCAGATAAAGCAAAGTATTATCAAAAGTATGCCGAAAAGGGTATATTGACGCAAGAACAAGTAGATTATATACTTGAATCAAGTCCAAGAAACCAAAATAGTAATTTAAAATTTTTGTGGGTTGACAACAAAATTACAAATATTGAATTGGAATCGATGTGTGTTAATGAATACGAAAGTATCTGACCAGGTGCCGAACTGACACATGGGGGTTGACTGCCCCCATTTTTTGTGCGATACTGTTTTTGTTGATTCAATTTGCCATGCAACTTCGCCCCCACCAGCAAAAAGCACTGGACGCCATGCTGCGGCATATGTTCGGTCAGATTATCGCTCCCACTGGCGCTGGCAAGACCCTGATCATGATTTTTGATGCTATGCGTCGTATGCGTGAGGCATCAACTCCTCAGACCATCGTTGTCTGTGCTCCCCGTATTCTTCTTGCCGAGCAACTATCCTGCGAGTTTCTTGAGTTTATTGATGATGCTAATGTTCTTCACGTTCACAGTGGAGAAACGCATCACAAAAGCACTACAAAACCCGAAATAATTTCTCTTTGGGACCAAACTGTAGACAATCACAAACTTATCTTTACAACTTATAATTCGTTGCGTCGTCTCAATCAATCTGAAATCAAGATTGATGTTGTTTACTATGACGAAGCACATAATGCAACTCGCACAGATTTTTTTGATGCCGTTGCTTCTTGCAATGCCCCCAGTTATTATTATTTTACCGCTACGCCCAAGCATCGCCGCTCTTCTTTTGGCACTGGCATGAACAATAAGATTGTTTTTGGGCAGATTATTGCAAATGTTCCTGCCCCAGAATTGATTGATCAAGGCAGTATTCTTTTTCCTACAATTGACATTCACGAAGTAGATTTTGAACGCCAGAAAGGTTTGAGTGCTGCAGACAATGATGCAGAAACTCTCATTCATATGGTTGACAAACTGGACGATAGGAACGCCCAGAAGGTGCTTGTCGCCGCTCCTAGCAGCAAAGTACTGGGGCAAATGCTATCGGGCACCACGGTGCTCTCAGACCTTGCTGAGCGTGGTTATGATGTGCTGCATATCACCAGCAAGTTTGGTGCATATGTCAATCAAAAGAAAGTTGACCGCCAAACCTTCTTTGACACATTCAATTCTTGGGGTCAAGATCCTTCTCGCAAGTTTATTATTTTCCATTATAGCATTCTGTCTGAAGGTATCAACGTTCATGGTCTGACTCACACCATTCTGCTTCGCAACCTGCCGATTGTGGAAATGGCACAAACTATTGGTAGAGTAATCCGCCTTAACAAAAATGACGCAAAAGACATTTCTTGTGGTATAATTGAAGCAGGAAACTTTTCCATGTATCGCAAACCTACTGGTTATGTCACTGTGCCTGTATTTAAAAATTATGGCAAAAAAACACAACGTCGCCTAGAAGAAGTTGTAGATACTATTTTTGTCAAAGGTCAACCCGCTATTGATGTACGCTAATGTATGAAACACTTACTGAATTTGAAAGGGCGCTTGCCCGATTTGGAGATAAAGTCCAATATATTGTTGGTCTTGAAGTTTCTGATAAGATGAGTCCCGAAACAGCGTATCAAGAAATCAAAGATATGATGAAAGAACTTAAAAAACTTCGTAAAAAAGAGAAGGATGATTGGTATTTAGAGAGGTAAAATTATGGGTATATATTATTATATTTTATTTTACTTATTTGTAATCCTTGCCATCTTAATTGTTCTTGACAGAAACGTGGGAATATATATTGATTTAATGTTTCGATATGGAATAATTCAAATTAAAAGATTAATTTGGTTGATTCGTTTTCATCCTTACAATTTAATTACAAAATGGATTTCAAATCGAAAAATTGAAAAGATGGTAAAACAGTTTGAAGAAAATCTTGATTCAGAAACAAAAAATTTTACTAATAAAGAATAATCCTATATTATAATGAGGTAGCAATTTAAAAAATGACTAGATACGACAGATTAATTGACTCAATTAAAGATCATCTGTACAACTATTATAATGCTAAAGATAGGGGCGATGATTGGAATGAGGAAGAAGCAACTGAAGTTGCTCATGAAATTTTAGTATTTGTTGAGGAATTCCAGTCAACACCGACAATTAAATCTTGGAGAGCAAGTGACTAATATTTTTAAAAAAATTAAATTAATTGATTGGTTTCACCGCCAAGATTTTGGAGACGAATATGGACTTCAAATTATAAAAACAAAAAAGTATTCTTTCATACAAACTTCGGTTTCCTGGTCTGAATTTGCATCTGGACCTTATTTCCATGTAAGTATGGGTCAAGGAAGAATACTCGGATTAATTTTTTTTGCTCATAAGTTTGGTTTTGATCTTGACATCATGGCGCATACTTGGATAGAAACACATTTGCAATCCGATAATGAAGAACAATACGACTACACTGAACTGGTTTGAGTATTACTTCGGTCACTGCTTCCAAACAGGATGGCGGGAGATGTGGAACAACTTCAAGATGTGGAGAGACCTTTTGAGTAACAACTATGAGGGTTATGCTCTACTGCCAGAAGATGATCCATATCAAGAATGTTATGACTGGTTCTGGGCAAGTATCAACATGGATGAATGCCTATCAAAAGAGTTTATTGAATACTTGCAGGAAATGGTAGATCGTATTGATCGTGGGGAAGAAAAACTCATTCCATTAACAGAGGACTTCTTTGATGAATTAAAGGACCTTTTAGGGGACACTTCTGAAACTGGCACAACGGATATCACAGAAGAGTCCTGATACTTTATAATATTCTCATAAGCAACAAACCTATGACTTACAAAGCAACTCTCAAGGTTAAATTTGATACTGAATGGACTTCCACCCATTACAGTAGTGGTTTTTATGATATGATGCTCCCCGAAGAGCATTACACTTTTGAGGTTCCTGCTGAAGACCTCAATACTCATCAACTGTTTCGTTTCTTCGCAACTGTTGCCCGTGCGATGGGTCATGATGACATCAACATTATGAAAGGTGCTTGTGGTGTCGCATTTGGTGAAGACCGCAGCGAAGAGGATATGCGTAAGGTTGCTGATGAGTTTGAACTTACTTTGGGCGAAGACCTGAGGAAGAAGTTTGAGGATATGCAGCAGGCAGAAGAAGAGTGGGAGCGTATCAAAAAAGGTCCAATGGGAACTGTCCTAACTGATGAGAACGACCAATGAGACGAGTCACTGTAAAACCTAAATCCAGCAAAGCTAAGAATCGTCTTGCTAACTCTATGGGTGGTAATCCCATCTGTGTTGTTGAGCAAGACAAAGGAGATGGTATGCTGTTTCTTGCTAGCGAGAACCAGAAATACTTCTTCTGGGTCAATGTAAGTGAAGATTGCCATTGGGAAACTGAATGGGAGGTACTATGACAAACATTAGACATCAAATCAAATCCAAATGGTACTACATCTTCTGGGGTGCGTGTGCTGTAGCTGTTGTGGGTGGTCAATTCTATGTTGGTTCTGGTTATCGTGAGATGGCAGAAGCAACCAAGAATAATATCACCACAGTTCAATGTCAAGCACCCTATCAGATTCCTGTTCAACCATACACAAATAAAACGGGAGAGTTTGAATGAATTACCCTGATGAAATGTTTGAAGAGGCAGAACGTCGTGAAGCAGAAAATAAATCATTAAAAGCAAAACCACTGCTTTTTATATCAGAAGATCAAGAGAAAGCACTTATTCAACAGTTAGTGTATAAAATCAAGATGGCAGATCTTGATATTCATCCATTTGATACTTGCTTTCTGATGGTATCGCCTGACTATTCTGCTATTGTGACACAACATCTGTCACATGCACTCTCTATTGATCGAGAAATCTTTCATATTGAGGCAGTAAATGTACCATTTCCTGATGAACCGATTGAAGCTTATGTTAGAGATTTTCGTGATAATTATGCACGATGGTCGAAACAATGGAAGCATTTTGTGTTGATTGAAGCTGGTATCATTCATGGTAATAATTATACGTGGATCACACAAATGATGGATAATAACTATCATACTGTGGCGATGTGTGAAAATTATCATAGTAAGTTCAAATCCGATTTTGTAGGCACGTATTACCATGATGAAATACATGACCTACACTTTTGGTGGGAACACCCCAACAATCATTGGAAATACAATTAATGACTGAACTTATCAACAAACAACACTGGGATGATTTGTATGCTCGTCTTCATGATGCTTATGTGGAGTGTATGAAACATAACAACCCCACATATGAACAGAAACTAGCACAGATTCTTGATCAT
>Ga0194110_10001586_pt1 | contig 29165 bp, 26 predicted proteins | sample TA2Kig1200mmetaG_FD_146192 | JGI IMG/M metagenome (GOLD analysis project Ga0194110, IMG submission 146192) | Freshwater microbial communities from Lake Tanganyika, Tanzania - TA2015032 Kigoma Deep Cast 1200m | ecosystem: Environmental > Aquatic > Freshwater > Lake | place: Tanzania: Lake...
GCCCTCAGCGGCGCCGGCGCACTCAAGGGCACCCTCGGCAAAGTCTCAATCGCCGGCTCCCTCAACCGCGCGGCGTGGACCATCACCGGCAGCGCGGGGGCCATCGCGGTCCGTGGCGACCTCACCAATGCCTCGATTGTGGCCGACCTGCTCGGCTCGGTCGCCGTCACGGGCCGCATCAGCCAGGACGGGACCGATGGCGACGCCGACGTGATTCGCGCGCTCTCAGGCGGCTTCAGCGTTCGGGACCTCACGGGGACCTGGTGGATCGCCCTCGCCCAGGACCACTTGTTCAGCACTCTGCGCGCCTTCGTGGGCTAGTCCTCGGCCATCGCAACTGCCCTCCCGGAGTCCAGAGGGGGTCCGTTGACGGGCGGCAACATGCGGCAGGCCCGCCATAACCATTGCTGCGCTAACAGGTTAGCGAAGGAGCGGGAGCGGATGGGGAGGGACTTCGTTGCCGGACGACAACATGGGGGCGCGATGGCGTAAGTGCTTGTCAGGCCACCTGTTACGGCCATGCTGCCGCGGGTGGAACGCCGGCGCTGTTGGGAAACGGCAACATGGGGTGCCTCGATGGGCTGAATCGAGGCACCCGAAGCTGACTCCAGAACACAGCGGCTCTGACGCACAAGTGTATGCCGGCACAAGAGCTACGTCATCTCACGGAGGTTGCGGTGAGGGGGCCAAAGCGGGCGGCTCTCACGGCATAGCATTTGCTGCCTTAGAACACCGATTCGGGTTTTTGGATGGGGATGGCTGCGTTGAGGGCCGGTGTGATGAACGCGCCGCCGAGGGCTAGCGCGTTGATGGCGCGCGTTGTGACGCTGCTGCGAGCCCGCGCCGCGCTCGGCCTGCTCCTGCTGGCTGAGTGTATCGCGGGCCGGCGAAGCGTGACGGCGCGCGAGGGATTGAGGGGCGCGGTCCGCCCACGGACTGCGACGCCCGCGGACCGTGGGGGCAATGGTCCCGGAGAAGAGCGCAAATACCACTTGACATTTGCGCCGTTGTTCTGTATATTCCTCACGACCTCTCGCGGGGCGCTTCGCGTAGGCGGCAGCCGCTTAGGCTCGATGGCGGTGATGCCAGGGGATGGAGGACCGGCATGAGCGCCGACCGGGACGGGCGTGAAAAGGGAGATTGGATGCGCCACCTCCTGTGCGTGGCATCAATGGTTGCGGCTGCACTCGCCCCAGGGGCGCTTGGGGGGCCGTTCCCCCCCGCCGACATCCTGGTGGCGACCCAAGAGCCCGATGGCAGTTGGGATCCCGACTGGGAGACCGGCTACATCATTCCGGGCCTCGTGACCTCGTATGTGTGGAGCGGGGACCAGCCGGCCACGCGCTACGCGCCGTACAGGACGAGTGCCGAGAACGCGGGGATGTGGGTGCTGAACAACCAGCCGCTGATCCCCTACCCCGGCACTACCGTCAATCCCTATACAGGCACTACCACACACTTCTTGTTCGGGCAGGAGGCCTACGGCTTCCAGCGCCTCAGCGAGGTCAACGCCACGCCCGCTGCGAACATCTGGCGGACCGAGATCACCAACTTCTACGCCGACGTGAAGGCAGTGTTCCCCGTGTATGCGGGAACAGGGAACTCCAGCACGCGTGGGTTCATCGATTGGTTGCGCGACGGGCAGATGGACGTGTCGATTTGGACGGACATGAATGCGCACTACCTGGTAGCGGCGGCCTACGTGGGTGCCGCCGACTACTCGATCTGGCGCTCCGAACTCATCAAGTCGCTGAGCATGGTGGACAACGATTCCTACTTCCCGGTCCTCTCCCTCGGCAGCACCGTGTGGGCGCTGGCCTCCAACTGGGATCTGGATACCACGCAGGTGGACCCTGGCGCGGTGTCGGGCGACCTGTGGTACAACGAGGGCGCGGGCCGGCCGGTCAACCTGCTCGACCTCCCGGGCATCCTCGCCACCCATCAGGAGCCGGTCACAGGGTCATTCTACTGGCGGTTCGACCACCAGGGCGACGGCTTCGGCGGGCCAGCGTACGGCTACACCGAGGACACGGTGTTCGGCACCCTCGGCCTCCAGGCAGCCACGGCGCACGGCTACGGCCAGTATGACGTGGAGATCGCTGCCGGGCTGGGCGCGCTGAAGGCCGGCTACGTCAACTGGGGGGGCTACATGTCGGACCACCTGTGGTTCGACACGGGTTACGGCTACAACTTCATGTTTGCCGCGGAGGGGCTGCGCGTCGTCATTCCAGAGCCCGGCTCGGTGCTCCTGCTTGCCTGCGGCCTTGCCGGACTGCTCGCCAGGAAGCGTTCAAGGCGTTCAAGCCGTTCAACTCGTGCAGAGCTTGGCGTTGATAGCGGAGAGGGAGCGAGATAGATGGGAACAGCGGCGGGACTTTTCGGGCGGCGGCTATGCCGCGGCCAGGGGGCGGTGTTCGCCGCCATGCTCCTGGTTCCTGTGCTCCTGGGCGAAGCCCACGCCGCGGCGGCCAGCACGCCCTGGTGGGCCACCGGCCCCGAGGCCCTGGCGTTCGACCCGTTCAGCCTCTCGACGGACCCGGGTCTGCTCGCGTTCTACCAGTCGCTCTTCGGGCCTGCGGCCACTGCCAGGAGCTTGGGGCTTCTGCCCAAGAGCGCTGGGGCCAGTGCGTCGCCGTCTGCCGGGTCCACCAGCACCTCGACGCGCCCCGCAGGCATGACGGAGCCCGCGCCGACGGCGAGCCCGACACGCGACGGCTCAGAGTCGCTCTCCGTGGTTCGGCACGCGTTCCAGATCGCTCCCCGCCCGGCCAAGCGCACGCCCATCCTGCCGCCATGGCCCTGAGGCCGCGGGCGGGCAGATGGGGATTGCGGATTCTCTGCCAGATTGCCCGTGGGTGCCACGCCCAAGCCTTGCTTGGTGGGATCCAGGAATGAAATCCGCGGTCCGCAATCTGAAGTCCGCAATCGCCCTCCTCGCCATTTGCCTCGGCGGGTGCAGGCTGATAGGATACGGGCTGAAGCCCGCAGTCCAGGGCACGACGGGCGAGGCGCTGGCGCGCTTCAACGCGGCCGGGCCAATCGTCCCCGCGATCCCGCCCGACAAGTTCCCCGCGCCCAGGCCGCTCGCCTTCCCGTACCGCCTGGTTGCGGGCGACGTGTTGGAGGTCAGGATACGGGTTGGCCAGGATGCGGCGGAGTGGGTGGCGCAACAGCCCGATGAGAGGGGGCGAGGGGGGGCTGAAGCCCGCACTCCAGACAGGCTGGCCATGTACCGTGTCCGCTCTGGCGACGTGCTCGACTTCGTGATGCCCGCGGTCCTGCGCGGCGTGGGGGAGAGCGTCGAGGGGGCCGCGTCGTATGCCTGCCGCGTGGGGGAGTCGGGGGGCGTGTGGCTGCCGGTGATCGGCGAGCTGGCGGTTGGGGGCAAGACGCTTCTGGAGGTGGAGGCGGCGGTGGTGGCGGCCTACTTCCCGAAGTACGTCAAGAGCCGGCCGTCGGTGGTGGCGCGGGTCTCCGAGCGCGGGACGTCGCTGCTGTCGGCCGTTGCCGGCGCCGCCGGCGTGCCAGGGGTTCGGGACCCCTTTGCGGAGGCATTCCTGTGCCGCGTCTCGGACGCGGGAGCTATCCGTCTCCCCCTCATCGGGGAGGTGGCCGTGGCGGGCAAGGCGGTGGCCGAGATCGAGGCGGCCGTGGCCGCGGCCTATCACCCGAAGTACGTCGCCTCGCCACCGACCGTGGTGGCGAAGGTCGCCGACTACCATACCGCGGTGGTCTACGCCATCGGGGCCGTCGGGTCGCCCGGAAGGCACGAGCTGCGGAGCAACGAGATGGAGCTGGCCGTCCTCCTGGCCAAGGCAGGCGGCATAGGGGTCTCGACGCGTGCGTCGGGTGGGGCGGCCGGGGGGGCGAAGATCATCCGCATCCGCCACGCGGGCCAGGCCCGCGACGCGAAGCCGCTGGAGGTGCCCGTCAGGGACCGCAACATCCCCGTCGCAAACGTTGCCCTTCAGGATGGCGACATTGTCGAGGTCGAACACTACGATGATCCGCTCTTCACCGTCACCGGGCTGGTCATGAACCCGGGGGTGCACCCGTACCCGCCAACCGCGCGGTACAGCCTTCAGCAGGCGTTGGCGATGTCCGGGGGCATTGACGTCCAGGCCGGCCCGCGCTACGCCATGGTGTACCGCCAGGACGTGGACGGGAAGGTGGCCGCGGGCGAGTTCAAGATCGGCGGCAGGACGATGATCGAGGCGTCCGACGTGCTCATCAAGCCGGGCGACGTCATCTGCCTGGAACACTCGATTCGCACGCGCTGGAACAAGTTCTGGGCCACGGTGCTGCACTTCGGCGCCGGCGCCTACGCGACGGTGCCGATCACAATGGGCTCTTCGACGAGATGAGCGACATGGTTGACCCTGGGAATGGCAACAACGCGCTGGGGAGGGCCGAGGGGCCGGTGCCGGCGCAGGAGATGGCGGGCGAGGGCGCCCGGCCGTCGCTCCTCCACGTCCTCTGGCGGCGCCGGTGGATCGTCGCCTTCGCCACCGCGGCCTCTCTCGCGGCCGGGTGGGTCCAGCTCGACAGGACCACCCCGCTCTACACCAGCACGTCGCGGATCTTCGTCGAGCGCCTCAGCCCCAAGATCATCCCTGGCACCGAAGAGTTCACGATGGGGTCGTGGAACTACCTCAACACCCAGTGCGCGCTGTTCAAGTCCACCCCCATCGCCGCCAGCGCGCTCGAGCGGCCCGGCATCCGCGGGCTGCGGACCTTTGCCGGCTCGAGCAACCCCGTCGGCCACCTGAAGGCCCTGCTCGACGTGCGGCTGGGCAAGGACGACGACATCATCAGCGTCTCCGCGCAGTCCCCATATCCCGCGGAGGCGGCCCAGATCGTCAATGCCGCGGTGGACGCCTACGTGACGTATCAGAGCGCCTCCCGGCGCAGCACCGCGGCCGAGGTGCTCAAAATCCTCCAGCGCGAGAAGGCCAGGCGCGAGGCCGAGCTGGCCAGCGCGCTCAGGGCCATGGTCGAATTCAAGAAGGCCAACCCCCTCCTCGCCTTCGAGGGGAGCGATGGCAGCTTCATGTCGAAGCGCATGGAGAGCTACTCGACGGCCCTGATCGCGGTGGAGAACGAGACGCTCGACGCGCTGGCCGCGTACCAGGCGGCCAAGGAGACGGTGGGCGACCCGGCCCGGCTGCGCCTCCTCCTGGAGCTCCGCCGCCTCGGCGCCAGGCAGGGCCTCAGCGCCGCTGAGGAGGGAGTGCTCCGCGCCGAGGTGGAGCGCATGGAGCTCCAGTTGAACGAGTTGCGGCGCGAGTGCACGGACGAGCACCCCGGCCTCAAGGCCCTCGAGGCCAAGCTGGCCGAGCGCAAGGGGCGGCTGGCCACGCTCGAGAAGCAGCTCGCCGAGGCCGAGCTCCTGGCCGCGGGGCGGCGCCTCGAAGCGCTCAAAGAGAAGGAGGCCCAGATCAGGAAGTCCTTCGAGGAACAGCGCAAGGAGATGGTGGACCTCAACGCGCAGGCCGCGCAATTCACCCTCCTGCGCTCCGAATGGGAGCAGTGCAGGAAGCTCTGCGACATGCTCGACGACCGCATCCGCCAGATCAACGTCAACGAGGACACCGCGGCCCTCAACATCACCATCCTCGAGGTCGCGGTGCCAACCAGCGCGCCGAGCAGCCCGAACAAGCAGCGCACGATGGCCATGGCACTCGTGGTCGGCCTCATGCTCGGGGTCGGCCTCGCCATCGCGCGCGACTGGCTCGACCAGCGGTTCCACTCGGCCGACGACATCTTGGCCTCCCTGGGCGTCCCGATCCTGGGCATGATCCCCCAGATGCCAGGCAAGGAGAACCTGGGCGTGCGCGGCAGAAAGGTGGAGCTCGAGCCCACCTCCCACGCAGCCGAATCATACCGCACGGTCCGCACCGCCATCTACTTCGGCGTCCCCGACGGGCAGGCCAAGCGGATCGTCATCACCTCGCCCCAGTCGGGCGACGGCAAGACCACCCTCGTCAGCAACCTCGGCATCGCAATGGCCCAGGCCGGGCAGCGCACCATCATCATCGACGGCGACTTCCGCAAGCCCATGCAGCACAACGTTTTCGAGCTGAAGCGCGACCGGGGCCTCTCCAGCGTCCTGGCGGGGCGGGACCCCCTCGACGCCGGCATTCAGCGCACGAAGGTGGAATGCCTCGACCTCCTGCCGACCGGCCCGACCCCGCCAAACCCCTCCGAGATGCTCAACAGCCAGGCATTCGCCGACCTGCTCGAAAACCTCGCCGCCCGCTACGACCACATCCTGATCGACTCGCCGCCGGTGATGCCCGTGACCGACGCGCGCATCCTCGGCGCACTGTGCGACCTGACCATCCTGGTCCTCCGTGCCGAGAGATCGCACCGCAAGGTCGCCGGCCGGGCGCGCGACGGCCTCCTCAGCGTCGGCGCGCACATCCTCGGAACCGTCGTCAACGCCGTCCCGCGCAAGGAAGACCGCTACTACCACTACAGCGGCTACGGCTACTACTACAAGTACGGCTACGGCTACGGCTACGGGCACGAACGCCGGCGGAAGAAGAGAAGGGGCAAAGGGGGAGACGACGCCAGCAGCGACGACGCCCAGCAGCTCCTGGCCTCCCTCGGCCCTGAGGACGCCCAATGACGCGCCCCCTTCCCACACACCCCTGTGCCACGGTCGGCTCGCCCGACCGTGCACGCACTGGCCGCGAGCACGTGGACATGCACTGCCACTGCCTGCCCGGCGTGGACGACGGCCCCGCCACGCTGGACGACGCCCTCGCGCTGTGCCGGGCACTCGTCCGCGACGGCGTGGCCACCGCCATCGCCACCCCCCACCAGCTCGGCCGCTACGACGGCCGCCTCACCGCCGACGACATCCGCCACGCCGTCGCCGGCCTCAATGCCGCACTCCGCGCTCAGGCCGTCCCTCTCACCGTCCTGCCCGGCGCAGACGTCCGCGTGGACGAGCGCATCCCCGCGCTCCTCGACGCCGACCGCGTGCTGACCCTGGCCGATTCAGGGAAGTATCTCCTCCTCGAGCTGCCCCACGACACCTTCATCAACATCCAGCCCCTCCTCGCGCAGGTCGCCGCGCGCGGCATCACGCCGGTCATCTCGCACCCCGAGCGGAACGGCTTCCTGAGCCGCAGCCCCGACGCAGTGGCGGCGTGGCTGGGCAAGGGCGCATTGCTCCAGGTCACTGCGGCCAGCCTCCTGGGCGGCTTCGGCCCCGCCGCCGAGCGTGCCGCCTGGCACTGGCTCGCCACGGGCGCTGCCCCGTTCGTCGCCACCGACGCACACGACACGGACACCCGAAGCCCCTGCATGACCCAGGCAATCGAGGCCATCACCCGCAGACTGGGCGGGCACGCGGCGCACCGCGTCTGCAACCTCAACCCCGCGCGCCTCCTGGCCGGCGAACCCCTTCCTGTGCCGAGAGTGCGGAACACAGGCAGGATGCCTGTGCCACCGCACAGGGAGCAGCGATGAGCGGCCGGATGGTGCCAATCGAGGAGACCGAGCCGCCCGAGAGCCGCTTCGACTCCGCCATCGAGTGGCTCCTCGCCGCGCTGCTCGCCTTCCTGCCGCTGGCCCTTGGGGCCGTGCATGCCTGGAGCGAGCTGGCATACGTCGCCGCCGCGGGCGCCATCGCCCTCTGTCTCGCGCTCAAGCTCCTCGTGAACAGGGACGTGTCGTTCGTCTGGACCTGGGCCTACGTTCCCGCAGCCCTTCTCCTCCTCATCGTCGCGCTCCAGCTCATCCCGCTGCCTGTAGGCGTCGTCCGCGCGCTCTCGCCGGAAACCGCCGCGCTGAAGACGCGGCTTCTCGCGGACACCCCCGGCGCCGACACGGGCACGATGGCCCTCAGCTTCTACCCCCACGCCACGCGGCACGACCTGCGGCTCCTCCTTGCGGCGGCCGCCGTCTTCGTCGCCGTCCTCAACGTCTTCCGGCGGCCCGACCAGATCAAGCGCCTCCTCGCCGCGGTCGCCATCATCGGCGGCGGCATCGCACTCCTGGCCCTGGCCCAGCACCTGTCTGGGGACGGCCGAATCTACTGGACCATCCCCACCTACGGGAACGCCGCGGCCTCCGGCCCCTTCGTCTGCCACAGCCACTACGGGCAGTTCATGAACCTCTCGATCGGCGCGGCCCTCGCCCTCCTGTTCGTCAAGCTCCACGAGAGCTTCGGCGACGGCGCGCCCAGCCTGCCCGACGTCGCCGAGCGGCTCGGCAGCCCGGAGCTGCGCGTGGTGTGGCTCCTGGCCGCGATGGCCGTCGGCGGCGCCGTCACCATCTTCCTCTCGCTCACGCGCGGCGGCATGGTCTCGCTCGCCGTCGCAGGCGGCTTCACCGGGCTGGTCGCCGCCACGCGCCGCGGCCCGAGCGGGCGCGGCTGGCTCCTCGCGCTCCTCGCGCTCGCCGCCTTCGCGGCCGTCCTCTACCTCGGCTTCGACGCCGTCTACGACCGCCTGGCCACGCTGCGCGGCCTGCGCGGCTACGCCGGCCGCTGGAGTGTCGTCAGGAACACGGCCGCCTCCTTCGCCCGCTTCCCGCTCCTCGGCACCGGCCTGGGCACCCACGAGGTCGTCTACCCGATGTTCGAGCGCTCGCTGAGCCCTGACCCCGACGTCGCCTCTCACGCGGAGAACGACTACGCGCAGGCCGCCGAGGAGACGGGTCTCCTCGGCCTCGGGCTCGTCCTGGCCTTCCTGGCCTTCATCTGGTGGGCCTACGCCCGCAGCGTGCGGCGCCTCGGGCGCCCGTTGCCGGCAACGGGCGCCCCCATTCGCTCGGCGGCCTTCGGACTCGGCTTCGGCCTCATGGCCGTGCTCCTCCACAGCTTCGGCGACTTCGGCCAGCGCCTCCCGGCAAACCACGCCCTCAGCGCCGTCACCTGCGCCTTGCTCCTCGCCATCGCCCGCGCCGGCCGAAAAGACTCCAGGAGTCTTTTTGGCGAAAAAGACTCCAGGAGTCTTTTCCGCCCGGCCCTGCGCGCGGTCCCCCTCCTCGCCATCGCCGGCATCTGGACCTGGGCCCTCCTCGGTGCCGAGGCCGCGCGGCGCGCACAAGACCACTGGTTCCAGGCCCTCAAGCTCGAGGCCGCACTCGCCAAGGCCGGCTGGCAAGGCTCCAACGAGGACTACGCGGCCCTCATCGCGCACGCCGAAGCAGCCGCCAAGGCCGAGCCGGGAAACGTCGAATACCGCCACTGGCTCAACGTCTACCGCTGGCGGGCCATCAGCCGCGTGGCCGACCCGAAGACAGGCGAGATGCTGGTCACGCCCCGCACCGTCGAGTTCGCGCGCCGCATCGTGGCCGAGCTCCACAAGGCCCGCGCCCTCTGCCCCACCTTCGGCGCCACCTGCTCCGTCGCCGGGCAGATCGAGCGGTTCGTCCTTGGCGACCCCGCGGGCGCCGACCGCATCCGCGCCGGCTACATGCTCGCCCCCTGCGACCCCACCGCCTGCTACCTGGCGGGCCTCGTGGACGCCCTCGACGGCCAGCACGAGGCCTCGCTCGAGAAGTTCCAGCGGTGCCTCCGGGCCACTGGCGGCTACTTCCGCGAAATGGCCGACCTCTATCTGCGCCAAGTCAAGCGGCCAGACCTCGCCGTGGCACTTGCGGGGGACGACGTGCAGCGCCTCCTCTACGTCGCCAGCGCGCTCCACGAGGACCCCGACAACAAGGAGCTGGCCGCCAAGGCCCGCGAGCTCATCGCCAGCGCCCGCGCCGCGGCAGTCCAGGCGCTCAAAGCACAGTGCGACAAGCCCGGTGTGTCGGCTTCCACCCTGGCCTCCGTTGCGGCAATCTGGCGCCAGGAGAAGAACACCCCCTCGGCCATTGAGTGCTATCGCCGCGCCCTGGCGCTCGACTACGGCCAGGTGGGCTGGCGCCTCGAGCTCGCACGGCTCCTTGCCGAAGCAGGCCGTGTCGCCGAGGCCATGCACGAGGCCCGCGTCTGCCTGCGGCTCAACCCGCAACTCGCCAGCGCCAGGAAACTCCTCGAGGACCTCAGCCTCCTCCCCGGCGCCTCGGTCGAACGATAGCCGGCGAGCCGCTCGCCGGCCTGAGCACCATCCGCTTTCTCGTCGGTGCACCGACACGGACGGAGTGCGCCCCGCGGCGGGCATGCCATTGCTCAAACTCGCTGACAACCCCCCGATGCTCTCGCCTGCGGTCGACTCCCTGGCGGACATGGCTGGCCGCTGGTGGGTGGCGCACACGAAGGCCCGCAACGAGAAGGCCCTTGCCTGGGACCTCCTGCGCCGCGAGATAAGCTACTTTCTCCCAATGCGCCACCACATCTTCTTCTCCGGCGGCCGCAGGCGCCACGGGCTGCTCCCACTCTTCACCTCCTACCTGTTCTTCTGCGGCGACGAGCAGGCCCGTCGCCTCGCGCTCGCCACCAACCGCGTCTGCCGTGTCCTCGACGTCCCCAACCAGCAGCGCCTCATCGGCGAGCTCGCCGCCATCCAGCGCGCCCTCGCCGCCAAGGCCGACCTCGAGCTCTACCCCCGCCCCGCCGTCGGCGAGCGCTGCCGCGTGAGGGCCGGCCCCTTCCTGGGCATCGAGGGCGTCGTCGTCGAACGCAGGACCCGCGCCCGACTCGTCCTCGACGTCCACCTCATCCAGCAGGGGGCCGCACTCGAAGTGGATGCCGACCTCCTCGAACCAACAGGTTAGGCGCCACCCATGAGAACCTACGCCTCCACGATCGTTGCTGCCGCCGGGCTCTCCTGGGTCATCACCCCGCTGGTGGCCCGGCTCGCCCGCAGGATGCGCCTGGTGGACCGCCCCGACCCGCGAAAGGTCCACTCAGGCGACGTGCCGCGCGTCGGCGGCATCGCCGTCATCGTGTCCGCGGTCGCCGCCGTGCTCCTTGGCATGACGCTCACGACCGTGGTCGGAACAGCCTTGCGCGCCGCCCAGACGGGACTCCTCGTCATCCTTGCCTTCGCCGGCCTGGCCGCCATCGCGGGCCTTGTGGACGATGTTCGCCGCCTCCGCGCACGCTACAAGCTCCTCGTCCAGATCGCCGCAGCCTGCGGCGTGTGCGCCTTCGGCATCCGCATCGAGACCGTCGCCGTCAAGGGCGTCGTCACCTTCGACCTCGGCTGGCTTGCCTGGCCCCTCACCATCTTCTGGATCGTCGGCATCACCAACGCCGTGAACCTCATTGACGGCCTCGACGGCCTCTGCGCCGGCATCTGCGCCGCCGCCTGCGCCGTCATCGGCATCTTCGCCATCCACACCAACCAGGCCGTCATGGCCATCCTCATGTCCGCCCTCCTCGGCAGCCTCCTCGGCTTCCTCTACCACAACTTCAACCCCGCAAAGATCTTCATGGGCGACTGCGGCACCTACTTCCTCGGCTTCGTCCTCGCCTCCGTGAGCGTCCTGTGCGCCACAAAGGCTTCCACCATCGTCGGCCTTGCACTCCCGGCCCTCGCGCTCGGAATCCCCATCTTCGACACCCTGTTCAGCATGCTCCGACGGTTCCTCGAACGCCGCTCCATCTTCGCGCCCGACCGCGGCCACATCCACCACCGCCTCATCGATATGGGGCTCCGCCACCGCCACGTCGTCCTCATCCTCTATCTCGTCACCGTCCTCGCCGCCGGCTTGGGCCTCTTCATGATGGTCACACGCGACGCCAGGCAACTCGTCATCCTTGCCGCCGTCCTCGTGCTCCTGATCCTCGTCTTCGGCATCGCCGGCTCCGTCTCCCTCCGCGACACCCTGGCCGGAATCCAGCGCAAGATTGCCATGTCCCGTGCCGCCCAGGAGGGCCGGCGCGGTTTCGAAGACGCCGGGCTGGGCCTCCGCCGGGCCACCACCTTCGACGAGTGGTGGAAGGCCCTCTGCGCCGCAGCCGAGCAGATGCAGCTCGCCTCCCTCGCCATCACACTCAACAACCCCGACGGCACCCCACGCGCGCTCACATGGACCCACCCGGCCCTCCCACAGGATGGCAGCGCCACCCTCAAAGCCTCCATCCCCGTGCGCGACCGCCTCACCGGCACCCGCCTCGAGGCCCGCCTCGAGACCCCCGTCAACGGCTCCCTCGAGCTCGCCGGCCAGACGCTTGCCTACTTCACCCGACTCCTCGACGAACACAGCCCGGCCGCGCTGCCCTCCCCGGCAGCCCCCGCCCACGGCCAGAGCCCCCCGGCGGCCCCATAGATGTCTGTTGCCGACCAAGCCCCTTCCCCAGCGCCGCTCCCCGAGCTCGTCATCGAGCCGCGGAAGGGCTGGCTGCCCATCAACTTCCGCGAAATCTGGCGCTACCGCGAACTCCTCTACTTCCTCGCCTGGCGCGACGTCAAAGTCCGATACAAACAGACCGTCCTCGGCTTCCTCTGGGCCTTCCTACAGCCCTTCACCAAAATGGTCGTCTTCAGCGCCATCTTCGGCGGACTCGCCAAGATCGACTCCGAGGGCTTCCCCTATCCCATCTTCCTCTACGCCGGCCTCCTCCCCTGGCAATTCTTCTCCGAATCCCTCAGCCGAAGCTCCCAGAGCGTCGTCGGCTCCTCCAACCTCATCACAAAAGTCTACTTCCCCCGCCTCATCATCCCCCTCTCCGCCATTGGAGCCTGCCTCCTCGACTTCGCAATCTCCTTCACCATCCTCATCGGCCTCATGTTCTACTACAGCGTCCCACCCACCCTCGCCACTCTCATTGTCGTGCCCCTTGTTGCCCTCACCATCTTCGCCGCCTTCGGCGTCGGATGCCTCCTCTCCGCCCTCGACGTCACCTACCGCGACTTCCGCTACATGATCCCCTTCGTCATCCAAATCTGGATGTTCCTCACACCCGTCCTCTATCCCGTCAAAGTCGTCCCCTCCGCCTGGCAATGGCTCCTCCTCCTCAACCCCCTCACCGGCATCGTCGACGCCTATCGTTCCGCCCTTCTCGGCAAGCCATTCAACTGGCCAAGTCTCGCCGTATCCACCGGCGTTATAGTGGTGGCAATCCTCATCGGGACTCTCTACTTCAGGAAGACCGAGCGCCGTTTCGCCGACATCATCTAACTCGTTCAAGCCGTTCAAGATCGTTCAAAGCCGTTGAAAACCGCCGAAGACTCGAACGCTTTTCAACGGGTTCAGCGGGTTGAACGACTTGAACGATCTTTGAACGGTTTTCAACGATTTTCAACGGAGTCCCAAATGAGCACGAACCCGATTCACACGTTCGAAGACCTCGACGCCTGGAAAGTCGCTCGCGAACTGACGAACCTCGTATACTCCCTGACCAAAGGCGCCCGCTTCTCGCGCGACTTCGGCCTCACCGACCAGAGTCGCCGCGCAGCCGTCTCCGCAATGTCCAACGTGGCCGAAGGCTTCGAGCGTGGGAGCAACAAGGACTTCGCCAACTTCCTCTTCATTGCCCGCGGCTCCGCCGGCGAAGTCCGAAGCCTCCTCTACGTCGCACTCGACCAAGGCTACATCACCGACGACCAGTTCCAAGGGGCTCGCGCCCTCTGCATCCGCGTCGCCCAGATCATCTGGGGCCTCATCACCAGCCTCCGCAGCAAGGCCGGCTGGCGCATCGGCCTCAAAATCCTCATCCTCAGCCTCTTCATCCGCTAAACTCGTTGAAAATCGTTCAAAGTCGTTCAAGATCGTTCAAATCGCCGAACGCCTTCAACCATTTTCAACGGTCTTCAACGGCTTTCAACGCTTTGAACGGTTTTCAACGGTCCTCAACGGCTTGCAACGCTTTGAACGGTTTTCAACGGTCTTCAACGGCTTGAACGGCTTTCAACGGTTCCAACGGTTTGAACGTTTTGAACGTTTTGAACGTTTTGAACGTTTTGAACGTTTTTCAACGATCTTGAACGACTTCAACGGTTTTCAACGATGACCGCCCCCGTCATCCAAGTCGAAGCCCTCTCAAAAAAGTACCGCATCGGCGCGCGCGAGCGCTACCACACCTTCCGCGAAGCCCTCGTCCAGGCCTTCACCGCCCCCTTCCATCGCCTCTGGCGCCTCGGGCGGCGTTTGAACGGTTCAACGTCTTTGAACGATTTCAACGGCCTTCAACGTTCAACGACTTTGAACGTCTTGAACGACCGTCCGCTTCCAACGACTTCGCACGTCTTGAACGACTTGAACGATGTTCAACGTTCAACGACTTTGAACGAGTTGAACGAGCCCGACGCCTTCTGGGCATTGAAGGACGTGTCTTTCGAAGTCCACCAAGGCGAGGTCCTCGGCATCATCGGCCGCAACGGAGCCGGCAAGACCACTCTATTGAAAATCCTCTCCCGCATCACCGAGCCCACCGAGGGCCGCGCCCGCATCCGCGGCCGCGTCGCCAGCCTCCTCGAAGTCGGCACAGGCTTCCACCCCGAGCTCACCGGCCGCGAGAACATCTACCTCAACGGCGCCATCCTCGGCATGAGCCGCGCCGAGATCACCCGCAAATTCGACGAGATCGTCGCCTTCGCCGAAATCGAACGCTTCATAGACACCCCCGTCAAGCGCTATTCTTCCGGCATGTACGTCCGTCTCGCCTTCGCCGTCGCCGCACACCTCGAACCCGAAATCCTCCTCGTGGACGAAGTGCTGGCGGTCGGCGACGCGGAGTTCCAGAGGAAGTGCCTGGGCAGGATACAGAGCATAACGTCGGCGGACGCTCGCACGGTGCTGTTCGTCAGCCACAACATGGCCGCGGTGGAGGCCATCACCAACAGAGCTGCTGTGCTCGAACGCGGAAGGGTCACTTTCCTGGGCGAGCGGACCCGCGCAATCCAGCATTACCTGGAGTCCTTCAGGGGCCACGACGCGGCAGGCTGGGTGCAGTTGGGCGCTTCGGGAACGCTGGAGGGCGACGGCGCCGCCCGCATCGTGGAGGCGCGCGTGACCTCACCGGGCACCGCGTGCCAGGGTGTGTTCCCGGCCGGCTCGCCTCTACAGTTCGAGGTGGCTTGTTCCGCCACGGCGTGGCTGAGGGAACCGCTGGTGGGGATCGGGATCGACAGCGAGATGGGCCAGCGCGTGGCCTATCTCGACAGCCGCTTCCACGAACGAACCCGAGTGCCCAGGATCGGCCCTGGGAAGTTCACGTTTGTGTGCCGCCCCGCCAATCTGTTTCTTGCGCCCGGGCACTACCGTGTGAAGCTGGCCCTGGCGGCAGCGGGCCAACCATGCCATGCTCTCCAGGATGCGCTCTGCTTCACGGTGATTCCAAGCGACTTCTACCAGTGCGGCGGGGAGCTGGGGCGCACGCTGGTGCTGTGCAGGCAGGAATGGGACCTCACATAATGGACCCGGCATCAGGAAGGCAGGCCCCATGCTGGTGAAGGTGAAAGACTGGTTGGCCGTCCTGACGTGTGCTCTGTGCTTGCTCGCAGCCACGCTTGCCGCGTCCGCCTACTCCACCGCGTTGGCCGTTTGCACCGGGTTCGCTCTCTCCGCGGCCGTTCTCCTCCTGGCCACCATGGAGGTGTATCGAAGGCTCCGCGCCTACGCGGATTCACGCGTATGGAACAGCCTGAGGCAAGCCGAGTCGCTGTTCTACCTCTTCTTCAGGCTTCGGCCGGACCAACCCTTCCCTCCGTGCGACGCGGGCGCGGCCTCTCCCGACCTGCTGAGGGAGATCACACAACTGGTGCTCGACGAGAAGCCCGAGCTCGTCCTCGAGGCGGGCAGCGGTGTGTCCACGCTCTTCGTGGCCTACGCGCTCAGGAGCGCCGGGCAAGGCAGGGTGATGTCGTTGGAGCACAGCCCCGAGTATGCGGACCTGAGCGAGAAGCTGCTGGCCTCCCATGGCCTGAAGGACTACGCGACGGTGGTGCGCGCGCCGCTGAAACGCACGGGGATAGCGGGGCGGGACTGGCTCTGGTACGACTTGGGCGCGCTGAAGCTGGACCAGCCCGTGGACCTGTTCATCGTAGACGGGCCGCCGGCGCCCGTCCAGCGCCTAGCGCGTTACCCCGCCCTGCCGCTCCTGCACGGCCGCCTGCGCGAGGGCGCGGCGATCATCCTCGACGATGGCTGCCGCGAGGACGAGAAGGAGATCGTCGCCATGTGGTGCCGGGAGTTCCCCGGCCTTCAGTGCAGGTTCCTGCCGCTCGAGAAGGGGGCCTTCCTGCTTCGCGCGCCACGGGCGGGGCACCCGGCACAGCCGAGCTCGGGGTGACAGTGGGCGTTCTGCGGAGAATCCGCAAAGCCATCTGGTTGGCCTCGATGCTCGGCCTGCGCCGCGGGCCACACGTCACTCGCTACTTCATGTACCGGCACCTTGGGTCCGTAGGCTCCCGCTTGCCGCAGCGCGCGGGCCGGGCACTCGCCATCGGCCAGTCCACCAATCTGTGTGAGGTCCTCGGTCTCCGGCCCACCGAGGTCGTCGAGGCGAACTACCCAGAGCACAATATCCTCTCGCTGGACATGCCTGATGCGTCCTTCGACTATCTTCTCTCCGACCAAGTGCTCGAACACGTGGCGGGCGATCCGCAGCGGGCGGTGGATGAGTGTTCTCGCGTCTTGCGGCCGGGCGGCGTCGCGGTCCATACGACGTGCTTCATCAACCCAATCCACGGCGGCCCGGACGATTTCTGGCGGTTCACGCCCTATGCGTTGTCCCTCCTCCATCGGCAATGGTCCGAGGTCGTGGATGTCGGCGGTTGGGGCAACCCGGACGTCTGGTCAGTGATAAGGGATGGGCTTCGCTACGTGGGCGTGCCACACGCCAAGTGGCACCCGTTACACCGCCTGGCCACAAGGAACGACCCGCTCTGGCCAGTCGTAACCTGGATTGTTGCGAGGAAGTGACCCCGAGTCAAGCGGCTGCGAGCTGATGCCTGAACCCCTAATCACCATCGGCATCACGTGCTACAACGAGGGGGACTGGCTTCGCGAGTGCTGGGAGAGCGTGCTCGCGCAGACTGACGGCCGGTGGGCCGCCGTGATGGTCATGGACGGCACGACACACCAGCGGACGCGCGAGGTCTTTGCGGAGCTCGAGCACCCCAGGCTCCGCAAGCACGAGATGCCGACCAACATGGGGCCGTACCCCACACGCAACAAGGCGTTCGAGCTGACGGAGACCCCCTACCACTTCTGTCTTGATGGCGACGACCAACTCCTGTCCGAGTCGGTGGCGCTGGCGCTCAATGGGTTCGCTCGACACCAGGAGGCAGGGTTCATATATGGCGACTATCAGCGCTTTGGTGGCAAAGACCAGACTTGGACCTATCCCCACAGCTCTAGTGCTGCTGACCTGGTGGAGGGGCAGGGGACCCCATCCGCCGCCGCTTACAGGAAGCAGATGTGGGAACAGCTCGGAGGGTATGCCTCCGAGTTGGCGCGCGGGAATGGCGATTACGACTTCTTGATCGGAGCCGCCGAGGCAGGCATCGTGGGATACCACTGTGGACAGGCGATCTACCGCTGCCGCTGGGGCCACGCCTCTCAGGTCTCCCGCAGCTACACGCGGCGCTACCACGAGACGCACGAGATCATCGTTCGGCGCCATCCGCGCTTCTTCGCGGACCGGCGTCGCCGCAACCGCTTCCTCGCCCTGGGCTACAAGCGGGCCGCCTGGGCGAACTACGAGGCGGGAGACATGAAACGGGCGGCCGAGCTGGCCTGGGCCGCCTTACGCCACGGCATGTGGGGCACTCACGGACTCTGGCGCCTTGTCCTGGAAGGCCACCTGCCCGCTTGGGGTGCCCGGCTCGTTCGCGGAGTCTGGCGCATGGGAGGGCGCGTTGTGCATGGCCGCCGGAGTGGGTAGCGCGGGGGAAGCGGGCCGCCGAGGGGCTGTGACCATGTGGGTAGCCAGGCGACGGCCGCGGCTGCTGGAGGGGCTGTGGAGGGCCGCGCGCAAGGCGGTCCTGTGGGCATACGGCCATGCTGGTATCTACAAATCCTCCCTGGGGCGGAGGCTCTATTGGCGCCTCAGGGCCAAGGGGCTCGACCAGCAGTGGGGGGAGTGGAAGGGCGACTACGAGGTCCTCGGCGGCCTGCTGGCCTCCCTTGCGCCCAAGCGGCTGCTCGACGTCGGCTGCGGCAGCGGCAGGCTCTTCCCGCTCTACCAGAGCTGCGGCGTGCAGGAGGTCGTGGGCCAGGACATTGCGCAGGAGGCCCTAGGCCTGGCACGCACGCGCTACAACGGCCCGCGCGTGCGGCTGCTACACGCACCCGTGACCGAGCTGGACTTCCCGGAGTCCTACTTCGACCTGGCCATCTGCAACCGCGTCCTCCAGCACATTCCGCCCGCGGGCGTTGCCGCGGTGATCGCCGCGATATGCAGGCTGTGCAGGGCCGTCTACGTGAGCGAGTCCCTGCCCGAGAGCGCCGAGTGTGAGGAGTTCTACCTGTTCCGGCACGACTACGTGGGGATGTTCGGGACGAACGGCTTGGTGCCGAGGATGCGGGGACGCGCGCCCAGCTTTACCGGGGAGTGCGAGTGGCTGCTCTTCGGACAGACCGCGCCCAGTGGTGAGAGGAGGCACGATCGCTCCTGACCTTAGAATCGCGCTCGTGAGCCCGCGGAGCCGCCACGCCTGGGAGTGCCTCGGCCTGGGCTACCTGGCGAGCTACTCCTACCGCTTCGGGCTCCGCCCCGAGCAGTACCGCTTCTTTGCGGGGGAGTTCGACTCCGACGAGGCGATCGTGGCCGGGTGCGCGGAGGCGGACGTTGTGGGCTTCTCGCTCACCTCGTTCCAGGTGCGGCGGGCGCTGGCGCTCGGCCACGAGATCCGCAAGGCCAACCCCCGCGTGCGAATCGTTTGGGGCGGCTACGCTGCGACCGGCCTCACCGAAGCCCAGCTCCTCCAACACTACGGGCGCGACGTTGACCACTTCGCCCAGGGGCCGGGCGAGGAGAGCTGGGTGCAGGTGCTCCTGGACCCCCACGCCCCGCGCGTGCTTCGCAGGCCCCTGATGGCGGACCTGAACCAGGTGCCGTTCCCGGACCGGGAGCTCATCCGCATTGACCGCAATTTCGAGAAGCTCCGCAGGCTGGGCGAGGGGCGCAAGACCTCGATGGAGCTCCAGCGCGGGGGGTGCCCCTTCGGCTGCTCCTTCTGCGCCGCACGCTCCTTCAGCCCCACCCACGGCGCCTCACGAACCGCCGAGAACATCGTGGACGAGATGCAGGTGCTGCGGGACCGCTACGGGATGGACGGGGAGAGCATGGTGCTGATGTGCGACGCGGAGGTGTTCCCGACCTCCGAGATGGCGCGGGTGGCCGAGCTGAAGGCCCAGCGCGGCATCGAGTTCAGGTTCGGCATGAACGTCGTCGCATCCACCATCCTCGGCCGCCAGGCGCACCGCGTCCTCGAAAAGATGGCCCAGGCGGGGCTCGCGGAGGTCTGGATGGGCGTCGAGAGCGACCCGAGCCTGATGCACCTGACGGGCAAGCCGATCACGCCCGACCAGGTGCGCCAGGCCTTCCGCATCACACGCGAGATGGGACTCGTCCGAAAAGCCTACTTCATCCTCGGCTTCACCCCCGAGGAGACCGAGCAGACGGTCCTCGCCCGAATCCCGTTCATCGAGGAGCTCGACCCCGACGTCGTGGGCTTCACCATCTACATCCCAGTCCCCGGATGCCCCGGCTACGACCACGAGCTCCACAAGGGGATTGACTACGACAACTCGTGCGAGTACGTGAACAGCTACACGCGGACGAAGACCCTGTCGAACGAGGACCTTCAGGAGTTGCAGCGCCGCCTGGTCGAGCGCTTCACGGACCGCATCACCTATCGCCAGCGGAGGCCGCCCGAACCGCGCCCGGGGCGCTCCGGGCACTGAATGGTGGGTGCCACCCTCAAGCGTCTTCGCTTGAGGGTGTCTGCCAGGGCTCTAGCTGACCGCACCCTCAACGGAAGCCGTTGAGGGTGGCACCCGCTTATGCCAAGCCACCCAGGGTTGCACCACTTGTGCAGGAGACAGCAATTCAGCCCATGAACTGGCAGGGACGCAAGGTGCTGTTGACAGGTGCGGGGGGCTTCATCGGGAGCCACCTGGCCGAGCAACTGGTGGCCCGCGGCGCCGCTGTGCGGGCGTTCGTCCGCTACACCTCGCGCCGCGACGTCGGGCTCCTCCGCCTCGTGCCCCCCGACGTCTTCCGCGAGATGGAAGTGGTGGCGGGCGACTTGCGTGACGCGGACGCGGTGCGCGCCGCGGCCCACGGCTGCCAGACCGTCTTCCACCTCGGCGCGCTCATCTCCATCCCCTACTCCTACGTTCACCCGCGCGAGGTCGTGGAGACGAACGTGCTGGGCACGCTGAACGTCCTGGAGGCGGTGAGGGCGTCGGGCGCCGAGCGGCTGGTCCACACCTCATCGAGCGAGGTCTACGGCACGGCGCGGCGCGTGCCGATTGACGAGGCGCACCCCCTCCAGGGGCAGTCGCCCTATTCCGCCAGCAAGATCGGCGCGGACCGCGTCGTCGAGAGCTACTGGCGGGCGTTCGCAACCCCCGTCGTCACGCTGCGGCCCTTCAACACCTACGGGCCGAGGCAGTCGGCCCGCGCCGTCATCCCCACCATCATCACCCAGGCCCTTGCCGGGGACGAGGTCCGCCTGGGCAACCTCCACCCGACGCGCGACTTCACGTTCGTGGCTGACACCGTGGCGGCCTTCCTCGCCGTGGCCGAGGCGGATGGGGTGAGCGGGGAAGAGATCAACGTCGGCGCAGGGGCCGAGATCGCCATCGGCGACTTGGTCCAGAAGATCGCCCTCCTGATGGGCCGGCCGCTGAGGGCGGTGGCGACGGATGCGCGCAAGCGACCCGAGCACTCCGAGGTCGAGAGGCTGCTGGCTGACGCACAGAAGGCGAAGCGCCTGCTCGGCTGGGCGCCGAAGGTCAACCTCGACGACGGCCTCGCCCAGACCATCCAGTGGATCCGTGAACATCTGGACCTCTACCAACCGGGGGTGTATCAGGTATGATCGCCGTAGTCCTCGCCGGGGGCAAGGGAACGCGTCTCGCCCCCTACAACACCATCTTCCCCAAGCCGCTGGTGCCCCTGGGCGACCGGCCGATCCTGGACATCGTCATCCACCAACTGGCCTACTACGGCTTCGAGCGGATCGTGCTGAGCGTGGGCTACCTGGCCGAGCTCATCGAGGCCTACTTCCGCAACGGCTCGCCCACCGTGAGCAACGCCAAGATCACATTCGTCCGCGAGACCGAGCCGCTCGGCACCGTCGGCTCCCTCTCCCTCGTGCCCAACCTCACAGAGTCGTTCCTGGTCATGAATGGGGACATCCTGACGACCCTGAACTACGCCAAGCTGCTGCAATTCCACAGGGAGCACGGTGGCCTGTTGACCATCGCCCTGAACCGCCGGCAGGTGAAGGTGGACCTCGGCGTCATCGAGATCAACAAGCAGTTCGAGGTCCAGAGCTTCCTCGAAAAGCCCACCATGAACTACCTCGTCAGCATGGGCGTCTACGTCTACGAGCCTGAAGTCCTCAAGTACATCGCCCCGGGCAAGCGCCTGGACTTCCCCGAGGTCGTCTGGCAGATGCTCCGCGAGGGGAAGAAGATCGTCGGCTACCCGTCGGACGACTACTGGCTCGACCTCGGCTCGCACGCCGACTACAAGAAGGCGCAGGACGAGTTCGAGGAGATGCGGGACAAGTTCCTGCCTGGGTAGGAGAGAGCTTCCCTGATGGCCTGGAAGGTTCCCATGACCGGCCCCCTCGTGGGCGAGGAGGAGGCCAACGCCGTCCGGCAGGTCATCCTCTCCGGCTGGCTCTCCGGCGGGCCAAAGGTGCCCGAGTTCGAGCGGGCCTTCGCGGATTTCATCGGCGTCAGGCACGCCGTGGCGCTGTGCAACGGCACGGTTGCCCTGCACGCCGTCCTTGTGGCGATGGGCATCGGGCCTGGGGATGAGGTCATTGTGCCCGACATCACTTTCATCTCCACCGCCACGTCCGTGGTCCACGCAGCGGCCACACCTGTCTTCGCGGACATTGATCCCGTGACGCTGAACCTGGACCCGCAGTCTATGGAGCGACAGATCACCGCGCGGACCAGGGCGGTCATGCCTGTACACTACGCGGGGCAGGCGGCCGACATGGATGAGATCCTGGCCATCGCGAGGCAACACGGCCTGGAGGTCATCGAGGATGCGGCAGAGGCCCACGGAGCCGAGTACCGGGGCCGGAAGGTCGGCTCGCTAGGCCGCGCCGCCATGTTCAGCTTCACCCCCAACAAGAACATCACGACCGGCGAAGGCGGCATGGTCACCACCGACGACGCGGAGCTGGCCGAGCGCCTGCGCCTCCTCAGAAACCATGGCAGCAAGATCACCTACCTCCACGAGATGGTCGGCTACAACTACCGCATGACCCAGATGCAGGCCGCGATGGGCATCGAACAGTTGCGCAAGCTCCCCCGCATCCTCGAACGCAAGCGCCAGTTGGCCGCGATGCTCTCCAAGGCCGTTCAGGAGGTCCCTGGCCTTGAGCCGCCCGGGTCGCTGGCAGACAGGACGCACGTCTACCAGTTGTACACCATCCGCGTCAATCCAGCTCTCGCCGGCGTGACCCGCGACCAGCTTCGCGACGGGTTGACCCGGCTGGGCATCGAGACCCGCGTTTGCTTCCCCCCGCTCCACTCCCAGCCGATCTTCCGCTCCGGCGCCGTCCTGGGCGGCAGCCTAGCCCAAAGCGACCGGGCGGGCGAGGAAATCGTCTCCCTCCCCATTCACAACACCATGACCGACCACGAGACTGCCTACATCGGCGAGGGCCTTCAAGGAGCAGCATGCCGCTGAAGGTTCTGATGATCACTTCTGGGAGGAGCGCGCACGCCGAGCGTCCGCTCAAATGGCTCCTGGAAAACGGCTGCGAAGTGGCCTTTGCCGACGGCAGCGATCCCAACCCGCAACACGCGGGGTATCGGTTCGTGCCTTATCCAAAGGGAGGAAGGCGGCTCTATCGGCGGTTGCTCGGCTCGCAACTCAGCATAGGACTAGAGGCCTGGGCCATCGTCCCGCGGCTGTGGCTTCTGGGGCGGCGGCTACGCCCCGACGTGGTTCACGTCCACTGGGTGAATCGCCGCGCGTACCAATGCTGGAAGGCGGGCCTGAGACCGTTGGTCCTGTCGGTCTGGGGGACGGACATCAACCAGCACTTCCTGCCGACCGCGGACCCGAATGAGCGGCGGGTGATTGGGCAGGCGCTGGCGGGCGCCGATCTCGTCATCGTTGACGAGCCGACCATGGCCGAGAAGTGCAGCGCGCTCGCCGGCCGCAAGCTACACACGGAACTGCTCCATCTGGGCGTTGACACGCGAGCCTTCCGGCCCGGCTATCACGAGGCCGCCGAGCAATGGCGGCGGCAACTCGGCGTGCCGCCCGAAGCCAAAGTCCTCCTCTCGGCTCGGGTGTGCCGGTGGATGTACAACCACCATCTCATCCTGGACGCATTCGCCCAGGTTATTTCGCGCCTGACGGCAAAGGCGGTCCTCGTCATCAAAGAGTACAACAAGCTGGGCTCGCGGTCGGACTCCGACTATGGGACGGAACTGCGGCGCCAAGCGGAGAAGCTGGGAATCGCGGAGTCCGTTCGCTGGCTCCCGGGCGTTCCTTCCGCTCAACTGCCAGAGCTATACGCCCTGTCGGATGTGGTCATCAACTACCCCTCGATGGACACGTTCCCCGTGACGTTTCTGGAGGCGGCGGCCTGCGAGAGGCCGGTGATCAGCGCGCTCCTGCCGAGCTACCGCGGGACCTTCGCCGAGCGGTGCTTCCGCATGGTCGAACCGGGGTCAGTGCCGACCCTGGCCGATGCCATCGTGGACATGGTTTACGCATCTCCCTCCGAGCACGCAGGGCGCTTGTCTGAGGCACGGCGAGCCGTGGAGCGGGACTACGACGAGCGCAACTACGTCACGCGGCTCCTGGAGCTCTACCGGGGCCTCGTGGCACGGCCAGAAGGCTCGGCCGGCAGGGGTGGCGTGGAGCAACCTGGACTCTGACGAGTCAGACCGTGGGCAACGTCCTCCTCGTCGCTCCGTACTTTCCGCCGGTCAACCGCCAGGCGTCCAGGCGCGCCGCTGCCATGGCCAAGTACCTGCCCGCGTGCGGCTGGCGGGTTACGGTGCTCACGTCGCAGCCCGTGGATTACGGCGACCTGATGTCGCCCGAGGAGGTGCGGGCGAACGTCGGGATTGATGAGGCCCAGATCATCAGGAAGATGCTTCCAGCGAGCCGCCCCGCGCCCAGGGGCAGGCTGCTGGGGAAGCTGCTCGGCATGGCGGAAATCCTCTGTCTGCCTGGCACCTGCGACCATCGGTGGCCGCGGCTCGTTCTCCCTGAACTGCGCGGCCGCGAGCTCAATGTGGACGTTATCTGGGCCACGTCGCCGCACTGGGGGAGCCTTCTGGCGGCATCTCGACTCGGCAAGAGCATGCACGTTCCCTGGGTTGCCGACTTCCGGGATGTCATTGACCAGCTCGTGGGTCTCAAGGGACGGGGCTGGTTGGCGCGGCTCGCGCGATGGCGGGAGAAGAGCTGCTGCGATGGGGCGGCCCACATAACCACGGTATCAGAGGGCCTTGCCGACATGCTGAGGGGGAGGTACGGCGCGCCCGTGAGCGTCGTCCCAAATGGCTTTGATCCAGACTGGTTGTGCGAGGCGCCAAAGAAGCCTGAAGCGCCGGCGTTCAGGATCGCTTACACGGGCTCGATCTGGGGGAGCGAGGACCCTCTGCCGGTCATCGAGGCGGCCAACCAACTGATCGCCGATGGCGTGTGTCGCGAGGATGAGATCGAGACAGTCTTCTACGGGTGCAGCTCGGAAAGCCTGGGGGGCCACACGTCGGGGCCACTGCGCAAGCCGCCCACGTTCCTGCCGAAGTTGCCGCTGAGCGATGTCCTCCGCGCGCAACGTGACGCCACCGTGCTGCTGGTCCTGGCTCTGCCGGGCACGAGAGGCGTGCTCACGCTGAAGCTATACGAGTATATGGCGGCGGGGCGCCCAGTCCTGGCCTTTCCCAGGGAACCCGAGCTCGATTCGATCCTCCGCCGGACGGGCGTTGGGGTGTCGTGCGACTCGGCGGATGAGCTGAAGGCAGTTCTGCACCGCTGGTTCCAGGAATGGAAGGCCACGGGCGACATCCGCATGAGCCGCAACCGCGACGAGATCATGAAGTTCAGCCGCAGGGAGCAGGCCAAGGTGCTCGCGTCGGTCCTCGAGCAAGTCGCAGCCAAGGGGCGGAGGTAGGTGGTGAGGAAGGTGCTCTTCGTCACCCCCGCCTTTCCCCCACAGAACCACATCGCGGCCCGGCGGCCCGCAGGCCTCGCGAAATACATGAAGGAGTTCGGGTGGGACGTCACGGTGCTGACGCAATGCGAACCGCAACACGTGCAGAATCCGCTCTCGCCCGCGGAGATGCGGGAGCAGACCGGGCTGGACGAATCCCGCATCATCAGGGTCGCCAGACCTGTTCGGCGCCTGTCGAGGAACCCGATTCTGAAGGCGCTGTCGGGAGTCGCCGAATACTGGGTCCTCCCCGGCTCGGACAACCGGCGCGTGGCCAAGCTCAGCATCGAGAAGACGCGGGGGATGGACCTGGACGCGGACGTCATCTGGGCGACCGCGCCCGGTTACAGCGTCTTCATCGTTGCATCCAATCTGGCGAAACGGCTGGGGGTTCCCTGGGTCGCAGACTTCCGGGACATCGCCGACAAGTACGTGGTGTATCCCAGGTGGGTCAGGGGCATTATGGCGTGGCGCGAGGCAGTGCTCTGCAAAGGCGCTTCGCACGTCATCACCGTTGAGCGAAACGAGGAGATCCTGGCCCGCCGCCACCGCCTCCCCGTGACCTTCATCCCAAACGGCTTCGAGCCGGAACACCTCTGCGAGACCCCAAGAAGGCCCAGCCCCGACGTATTCAGGATAGTTTACACGGGCAGCGTGCGGGGGGAGGAGGACCTGCTACCCGTTTTCCAAGCGGCGAACGCCCTGGTGGCCGAGGGAGCTATTCCCAGGAAAGATGTCCACATCGAGTTCTATGGCTTCCTGGGACGCCAGGCCCGGCGCGCCCACCAATTGGGCCTGACCAGTGATGGAGTCCGGTGCATGGTGAAGCCGTGGCAATCCTGGCCGGATACGCTCCGGGCACAGCGGGAAGCCACTGTCCTCCTGGTGCTGGGCTCCTCGGCAATGCCCTACTTCATCCCTGGCAAGCTGTTTGAGTATATGGCCGCGGGAAGGCCGGTGCTGGCCTATCCACAGGGACCCACGGGTATTGATCGCATCCTCAGGAGCACGGGGATAGGGCGGTCGTGCAGCTCCGTTGGCGAGCTGAGAGAGCTCATCCGGGAGTGGTATCTGGAGTGGAAGCGAACGGGCGACATCCATCTGGACCGGAATCCCGCCGAGATCGGGAAGTGGAGCCGCAGGGAGCAGGCTGGACAGTTGGCTGCGGTCCTGGAGAGTGTGGTGGCTGGCTCTGGCGCGCGGCGGGGCGCGGCCCATGCGTAAGGCGGCTCGGTGGCTCGTCAAGCTGCTGATCCGTTCCTACCCCCTCTACCGCGGCGGGGTGCGGCTCGCCGACATGTCCTGGCCGCGCCGCCTGACGGATGAGGAGCGGCTCGTCCTGACCCGCCTGCGCCACGGCCCCCACATCCTGGTCTACCTCAACGACTACTGCGGGCGGGCGCTCTACTATTGGGGCGACACCGACCGTAAGATCACGTGGCTCTGCCAGCGGCTCTTACGCCCGGGTGACTGCCTCCTGGACATCGGGGCTAACTACGGCGAGGTGGGGCTTTTCGCCGGCCAATCTGTCGGCCCCTCGGGGCAGGTCCACATTTTTGAGCCGCAACCGAAGCTCGCCGAGTGCATCAGGGTGTCCGCGGAACTCAACGGCTACCGGCACGTCTACACCCACGCGGTGGCCCTGTCGGACAGGGATGGGGAAGCCGATCTGGTTATCCCGAGGGGGTGCAGTTGCCGTGGCTCCCTGAGCACGTCAGGGCGCGAGGGGGACCGCGTTCGGGTGCCGCTTCGGCGAGCCGGACCCTACCTGGCGCAACTGGGCCTGCCTCATATCAGAATCCTCAAGCTCGACGTGGAGCACCATGAGGAACAGGTGCTCGCGGGAGCGTGGGACTTCCTGGCGGCCAACACGCCGGCGGCCATCATCTTCGAGTCCCACGACGACGGCCAGCCCTTCTCCGAGCGCGGAGCAGTTCGAAAGCTCTCCGAGTTGGGCTATCGGTTCTTCCAAATCCGCCAGAAGCCACTCTTCCGCGTCCAACTGAAGGAGTTGCGCGGGAACGGCTCAGTAGAGAGCGGCTACGATTTCGTCGGACTCTCTTCGGACCCTGAGGGGCAGGATGCTCGGCGGGCCTTACCCATCCTGTGATCGGGCACGCGCCGCCGCCGTCAAGATCCTCGGCTCGCGAGTGGACCTGGTTGACTTCGCGCGAGCAATGGGAACGATAGAGGGCTGGATAGCAGAGCCGGACGCACCGTGCCGGCGCGTCGTGGTGACGGGGTTCCACGGGATCTGGGAGGCCCACAGGGACCCGGGGCTCAGGGCGATCCTGAACTCGGCGGACCTGTGGGTGCCCGATGGAATAGCGCCGGTGTGGGTGGCGCGGCTGAGGGGGTTCAGGGGGGTGCGGCGCATCCCCGGAGCGGAGCTGATGCGGGCGTTCTTCGGACGGGCGAACGAACGGGGCTACAGCAGCTTCTTCTACGGGGACACGGCGGCGACCCTTGCGGCGCTGCGGGAGCGGCTGGAGCGCGAGTATCCAGGCCACAAGGTGGCCGGGACTTTCTCGCCGCCGTTCGGGGCAGTGTCACCTGAGGAGGATGCCGCGCACGTGAAGATGATCAACGATGCCCGGCCCGACGTCCTCTGGGTGGGCCTTGGCCTGCCGAAGCAGGAGCGGTGGATCTTCGAGCATCAGAAACGCCTGAAGGTGCCGGTCGCGGTGGGGGTGGGCGCGGCTTTCGGGTTCCTCAGCGGCAAGGTGCGGCGGGCGCCGGCCTGGGTGGGGCGCTGCGGCCTCGAGTGGCTCTGGCGCCTCGCTCACGAGCCCGGGAAGCTCTGGCGGCGCGACATTCTCGATGGCCCGAGGTTCCTGGCCCATGTCCTTCTGGAGCTGTGCGGCATCCGCAAGTATCACTGAATGCGGCGCTTCAGGCGCGCGAAGCGCAATGAGACCCGCTGCTTTTGCCATCTTGCGGTCGCATTGATTTGCGTATGCAGGGAGCTCCGTCCGCTGGTGGAGATTGCGGCGACATGACTTGGTTGATGCGATTGATCCGGGGCACAACGGCAGACAGGGTGCCGGTCATTGCCCTCTTGTGCGTGAGCCTTGTCGCTGGGATGATCGGTCTGGTGCGGGCGTTGCACCCCTACGATCTCGGCTTCTACGAGGGGGGTAGCTGGGCACCGTCACTGATGGCCGCTTGTGGACGCAACCCCTACGATGTGCGCGCTCCTCTTGAACCCCCATACGTGATGGCCGCCTACGGGCCGCTATTCTATTGCATGGTTGGTTGGGGCCTGCGCTGGTTCGGCCTCCAGTTCTGGTCGGGGCGCCTTATAGCCCTTGTGTTCACCCTCGTGAGCATGTGGTGCGTCGGGCGTCTCACGTGGCGGTTCACCGGGGACCGAGGGGCACGGATTCTATCGGTGCTCCTCTTTGCCAGCCAGTTCCCAGTCCAGTTCTGGCTCGGAGCCCAGAAGGCCGATTTTCCTGCTCTGGCCTTTGGCCTGATGGGATTGGTGCTGGCCCTCCGGCCCCACCCCGTCAAGCCGCCGCTGATCCCAGTGCTCCTCTCCAGCTTGGCGTTTGCCGCGGCGTTCTTCTGCCGACAGAGCACGCTTCTCCCCATACTGGTGGCCATCCTGTGGCTCATGAGCGTGCATATGTATCGGGAGACGGCTCTCCTGGCGGGGTCAGCCTTAGGGGCCTTGCTGATTCCCATCTACTTTCTGAATGAAGCGTCGTCAGGGGGTTTCCTCTGGCAGGCTTTCCGGGTGCAGAGCGGGGCACCTTGCAGCCTCGCGTCCATGGTGGCAACAGTCCGTGACGTCGCGAGCTCTCCCGTAAGGAGCCGCCATGAAATAACTATTGCAACCTAGGCCGAGATAGCATATACTCTCGGCATGATGAGGGAAGCCGAGCTTGGCCGGAAGTTCCTCGCGCTGGCCTCGTGCCTCAACGAGCATACGCG